>FSWM01000301.1_pt1 | contig 16463 bp, 16 predicted proteins | sample 1637841 | NCBI WGS metagenome assembly FSWM01 (sample SAMEA3914789, study PRJEB12502) | metagenome | biome: forest; material: soil | place: Canada | collected 2011-07-03 | depth 0.3 m | reverse complement strand
GACCCCGGCGAAGATCTTGGCGGTTTCCGAGATGCCCGGCAGGCGCTGGTGCAGCACCTTGGGATCCAGGTGGTCCAGGTGCAGGAAGATGTGGTCCTTGTTCGGCCCGACCCCGCGGCCCTCGCGGATCTCGATGGTCATGGCCCGGCTGACCACGTCGCGGCTGGCGAGGTCCTTGGCTGAGGGCGCATAGCGCTCCATGAACCGCTCGCCCTCGGAATTGGTCAGGTAGCCGCCCTCGCCACGGGCGCCTTCGGTGATCAGGCAGCCGGCGCCGTAGATGCCGGTGGGGTGAAACTGCACGAATTCCATGTCCTGCAGCGGCAAGCCCGCGCGCAGCACCATGCCGCCGCCGTCGCCGGTGCAGGTGTGAGCGCTGGTGGCGCTGAAATAGGCCCGGCCATAGCCGCCGGTGGCCAGGATCACGGTCTGGGCCTGGAACCGGTGCAGGGTGCCGTCGTCCAGCTTCCAGGCGGTGAGGCCGACGCAGCGACCCTCGTCCATGATCAGGTCGAGCGCGAAATACTCGATGAAGAAGTCCACCGACTTCGACAGAGACTGGCCGTACATGGTGTGCAGCATGGCGTGGCCGGTGCGGTCGGCCGCGGCGCAGGTGCGTTGGATCGGCGCCTCGCCATAGTTCTTGGTCATGCCGCCGAAGGCGCGCTGATAGATCTTGCCCTCAGGGGTGCGGCTGAACGGCACGCCCCAGTGTTCCAGCTCGTACACCGCCGCCGGGGCGTTGCGCACCAGGTATTCGATGGCGTCCTGGTCGCCGAGCCAGTCCGAGCCCTTGACGGTGTCGTACATGTGCCAGCGCCAGTCATCCTGGCCCATATTGCCCAGGCTGGCCGAAATGCCGCCCTGCGCCGCCACGGTGTGCGAACGGGTCGGGAACACCTTGGTCACGCAGGCGGTCTTCAGCCCCGCCTCGGCGGCGCCCAGCGCGGCGCGCAGGCCGGAGCCCCCGGCGCCCACCACCACCACGTCGAACTTGTGATCGATGAAGTCATAGGACGCCATGGTCAGTACGCTCCGCCGCCCAGGGCGACCTTAAGAATGGCCACAATGCCGCCCACCCCGCCCAGCCAGCAGACAAAGACGTTCAGGATCAGCAGCGCGGCCTTGGTCGTGGCGTTCTCGATGTAGTCCTCGGTGATGGTCCGCATGCCAAGGCTCATGTGGTAGAAACCGGTCCCGATCAGCAGCGCCGTCAGCACCGTATTGGGTCCCCAGCGCAGCCACTGCACCGTCGCGCCATAGTCGAACCGCGCCAAAGTGATGCCGGAATAGACCGCCCACAGGACAAGCATCACAAGGGCGATGGCCGAGACGCGCTGGCCGATGAAGTGGCCGACGCCGTGCTTGGCGGCGCCCATGCCCCGGGCGCGGCCCAAAGGCGTGCGATAGCTGGTCATGTCACAGAGCCCCCGAAATGGCGGCGATCACCCAGACCGCGACGGTCGCGGTCACGGCGAAGGCGATGGCGGCGGCGGCGGTCATGTCAGCCGTGCGCGGCTCGAACCCCTCACCTGCGTCCCAGGCCAGGTGCCGCACGCCGTTGGCCATGTGGAAGAAGATCGAAAAGGTCAGGCCGAATAGCACGACCTTGCCCGGCAGCGAGCCCAGGATCGCCTTGTACATCCCGAACGGCCCCGGCCCGGCGGCCAGCGCCGCCGCCCAACCCGCCAGGATCAGGGCCCCGACATAGAGGACCGAGCCGGTCGCGCGATGCAGGATCGAGGTGGCCATGGTGATGTGCCAGCGCCAGACCTGAACGTAAGGCGACAACGGCCGCGCCGCTGCGCCCGTCTTGGTTCCGCTCATGCGCGGGGACTCCTAGAGGATCGGACTGCGCCGCTTTTAAGCCGCGGGGGTGCGGTGTCAACGAACGCCCGTAACGGAAGGGGGAGCGAGTCCAGCCGGTCCGCCGGAATAGTGGGCATAAAACGCGTCCGTTAGCCTGACTTTCGATACCGCGAAGTCTTGAGCCAGTTTTCCGACGACGCAATGCGCTATTGATGTAGTCTTCCTTCGCGAAAGGCGAAGGATGCGCTTCGATCTGACCGACCTCAGGTTGTTCTGCGCGGTTGTGGACGCCGGGTCCATCACCGGAGGGGCGGCCCATTGCGCCATCGCTTTGGCGGCCGCCTCGACGCGAATCCGCGGCCTGGAGCAGTCGCTGGGCGCGCCGCTGCTGATCCGCTCGCGCCAGGGGGTGACGCCGACGCCAGCCGGGCGCGCCCTCACCAAGCACGCACGGCTGATCCTCAGCCAGGCCGAGCGCCTGTCCGAGGACCTCGGCGCCTATGCCGGCGGCGGCGCGGCCAATGTCCGGCTGCTCGCCAACACCAACGCTTCCACCGAGTTCCTGCCCGAGGCGCTGAGCGACTTCCTGGCCAAACACCCCCAGGTGACCGTGGACCTTGAGGAGCGGCTGTCGGACGAGATCGTCGCCCTGATCGCCGACGGGGTGGGCGACATCGGCATCGTCGCCGGCACGGTCGACATGGGCCGGCTGCAAACCTTTCCGTTCCGCTCGGACCGCTTCGTGGTGGTGGCCAGCGCCAGCCACGCCCTGGCCGCCCGCAAGAGCCTCCCCTTCGCCGAGGTGCTGGGCTTCGACTTCGTGGGCCTGGACCGGACCAGCTCGCTGCAACGCTTCCTGGCGGCCAAGGCCGTACCCCTCGGAGCGGCCCTGCGGTTGCGTGTGCAACTTCGCAGTTTCGACGCCGTCTGCCGCCTGGTCGCCGCCGGTGTGGGCGTAGGCGTGGTGCCGCGCACGACGGCTCTTAGGGCGGCCCAGACCCTGCCGATCGCCGCCATCGACCTGGAGGACGACTGGGCGATCCGCGACCTGACCATCTGCGTGCGCGACCTTGCGGCCGCCGCGCCCTATGCGCGCGAATTGGTGCGGAGTTTGCGGGGAATCGATGGAAACTCCGCCCTTGCGCGCATGACCGCGGGCGAAACGGCAAAGCGGGGCGGATAGACGCCGCGCCCGACCCGCGCTGTCGCGGCAGCAGGGATTGGAAAATATCGCCCCACGGGGGCCACCCACCGGCATTTCCCTGACGTTTTCGCCAGCTATAGACAACAAATTTTCGAACTATTGGAGTAAATAAAAAATAACGTCCAATTTAACAATCAAATAAAATGTGCCACATGTCACATCAAACAAAACCCAAACGTCATTCTCACTTGCGTCACAATATTCGAGTAAGGTATTGCCGGCGCTGTGCAAGCTTAATCAATACAAACAAGCCTTAACCCCCAGTCACCGGAGGGTGATTATGCACACCCCAATACCACGCCTCCTGTTGAGCGCCAGCGCGCTTGCATTCGCCGCCTGTGCGTCGGCGGCCCTCGGCCAAACCGTCAACCAGCCTCCAAGCATGACGGTCAGTTCGCCCGGATCGGATGACGACGCGATCAGAGTGGTTGTCAACTATGCCGATCTGAACCTCAACACGGGGCCTGACGCCAAGGCGATGGCGCACCGGCTGCACCGGGCCGCACGGGCGGCCTGCGACGGCGATAAAGTCAATGTGCGCGACATCGCCACCACCAGCCAGTTCAGAAGTTGCTACGAGGCGGCCATGTCGACAGCCTTAAAGCAGATCGACAACCCCCTGGTGGCGGCCGCCGCCGGCTTGCCGCCGGCCCCCGCGCGCATGGCACAGCGCTGAGGGTCTCAGAACAGGCTCGCCGGCGAGAGATACCTGGAATTATTGGCGGGACAGAGCCAGGCCACTGAATTCTGCGGCGCGGCATCCTGCTACGCCGCAGGTCTGAGCCCATGAAGCTCGTCGGCGAGCATGCGCATATTTACGGGCTTTCGGATGATCGGGCAGTCCCGAAACCGATCCTGCTCATCGAGCTGTTCATAGCCGGTGCAGAATACGAACGGCACGCCGCGCAAACGGAGCCGTTCGGCGATGGGATAGGCCAGGTGGCCCCCAAGATTGACGTCCAGTACGGCTGCATCGAGCAGCGGCGTCTCGCCGATGAGCCGGACGGCCTCTTCGACTGTCGCCGCCGGGCCCACGACCTCCCAACCAAGGCCGCCGAGCGCAGCGGCGAGCTCCATGGCGAGCAGCGACTCGTCCTCCACGACCAGCACGCGAGCGCCCAGCACGCTCGGCTGAGGTTTGTGCGCCGCCTCGATGGGCGCGACGCGACGCGGCGTCGACTCGAGACGACAGACCGACGAAGGCAGCGTGACGACGAGTTGCAGACCGCTCGTGGGCCAAGCTATTTCGATAGCACCACCCAATTGCCGCGTCGCGACCTCGCTCACCAGGGTGGAGCCGAACCCCGTCGAGGCCGGCCGTTGCACCGCCGGGCCGCCGGTCTCCGTCCAGCGCAACTCCATCTTTTGTTCCGGCAGGATGCTCATCTGCACCTCTACCCGACCATGTTCGACCGAAAATGCGCCATATTTGACCGCGTTGGTCGCAAGCTCGTGGACCAGCAGGCTTACGGGCTGAACCGCGTGGGCGGCAAGGACGAGCGAGGGTCCGCGAATCTGGATTTGGCCGGGTCTGTGGTACGGCGCGGTTTCTTCAGCCACGATCAGCGCCAGATCGGCGCCCTCCCACCGGTTCTGGGCCAGCAGGGAGTGGGCGCGGCCAAGCGCCGACACGCGCCCGCGAACCGCATCGACAAACGCCTCAGTTGTCGACGCCTTGGTCAATGAGACGAAGGCCTGCACGACGGCCAGGGCGTTTTTCGCCCGGTGATCGACCTCTCGGGCCAGCAGATTGCGCGCTTCCTCGTTGGCTTTGCGCTCGGTGATGTCCCGCAGGATCACCGTGCCGAGCTTTGCGCGCCCCACCACCACCTGCGAGATCGAGGCTTCGATCGGAAACTCTTCCCCATTGGCCCGCAGGCCGCTGATTGCGCCGAGCGCGCCCATCCTGCGATTGGTGACGCCCGCTTCCTTGAAGCGACGTATGTGCCCGGAGTGCCCGACGCGGAATCGCTCAGGCATGAAACGTTCGATCGGTGCGCCGATGGCGTCCTCGGCCGACACGCCGAACATACTTTCCGCAGCTGGGTTGAAAAGCATGACCCGTTGGCTCTCATCGACCGTAATCATGGCGTCCATCGCCGACTCGACGATCCGCTCCATGCGCAGGCGGCTCTCCTGCAATGCGTCTTCAGCGGCTTTGCGTTCGCTGATATCGCGCAATATAACGGTGTAGAGACGTTCGCCCCCCACCTCGACCTGCGAGATGGACGCCTCGATGGGAAACTCCTCGCCGCCGGCGCGCAGCCCGTTGATCGCGCCCAGCGCGCCCATCCTGCGGTTGGTGACGCCGGTCTCGGCGAAGCGATGAATATGCGCGGCGTGTTCAGCCCTGTACCGCGCAGGAATAAAACGGGAAATGGGTTGGCCGAGCGCCTCGGCGGCCGGAAGTCCAAACATCTGCTCGGCGGCGGGGTTGAACAAAACCACGCGCTGGGCGTCATTGATGGTGATGATCCCGTCGATCGCCGAAGCGACGATAGCCTCAAGGCGACGCATGGTTTCGACGGCGTCGCGCGATGAATTGGGCAGTTCACCACCGCCTTTGGGGATTTCGCCACCGGGCATGATTTCAACCTACACGCTATACATTCCTATAGATACTATCATTGGTACACGATGAGGCCCGGATTGGTCCAAATCAACTCAAAACCGGCCTCGCAGGCTGGAACTGGAGGCCTTGGGGCCGCGGATTATTGCGGCGCCATTCGCGTCCGCATCAATGTTATCGCCGAGCCCCGCGTAGCGGGCGGGCGATCATAACGGTGAGGCTTTCGCAACGGATCCGGCCGCCTTTCAGGCGTTTGCTGGCGAGATCCAACCCGCTTAGTGTCCAGGATCTCAATGCTTGACCGGTCGGATCATGCCTTAACCGATAAACCTGGGGGCGCTTGATGGACGTCTTTGTCAGTGTGGGTACGGGGCTGTCAATGCAGCAGGAGACCTTCGTGACAGCGCTGGAGGCCCGGCTGAGGGCCGAGGGCTTCAACCCCTGCACGATCGGCCGAAACTTCTTCAGCGCCGAGGCGCCGCTGAAGGCCGTGACCGAGTTGATGGACCGTTGTCAGGGCACGGTCGTGGTCGCGCTCGAGCGCTACTACTTCCCCTCGGGGATCGAGCGGCGCGGCTCCGACCGTGAACAGGCCATCGGCGAATCGGCGCTCCCCACGGCCTGGAACCAGATCGAAGCGGCCATGGCCTATGGCCGCGGGCACCCTTTGCTGGTGCTGGTCGACGCCAGATTGAGGGGCGACGGCCTCTTGGAGCCTGGCAATGACTGGTTCGTGCAGCGGCTGGAGACGGTTTCCGCGGCTCTGGGCGGGGCCGAGTTCAACGGCGTGCTGGCCGATTGGCGCGAACGCGTCCGCGCGCGCCCGGCCCCAGCCGCTGAAGGTAAAGCCCAGGGCGGGCCGGCCTCGCCGGCGGACATGAGCGTCATCGACATGCTCGGACGGCTGCGTCCGGGGGAGATCTGGAAGGTCGGGCTGACGCTGGCCGTGTTGCTGGGCGGGGCCTTCACTCTGGGAACCCGGCTATCTGGATTTATCGCCGAGGCGCCGCCCGCGGCGCACGCTGCATCGGCGCGATAAGCCCTTCCGACGTCCAGCACGCCGTCCCAGACTGGCGAACGCCGTCAAGCTCCCCACATCAAGGGCCGCACCCCTCCCCGTGCGCCGCCCTTTCCATGGCAGGAGTTCAATGGCATGACCGACCCCTCCCCCTATACGCCGCCCAAGACCTGGACCTGGAACAAAGGGAATGGGGGCCAGTTCGCCAATATCAACCGGCCGATCGCCGGGCCGACCCATGACAAGGAATTGCCCGTCGGCCGCCACCCGCTGCAGCTCTATTCCCTGGCGACCCCCAATGGGGTGAAGGTCACGGTGATGCTGGAGGAGCTGCTGGCCCTGGGCCACACGGGCGCCGAGTACGACGCCTGGCTGATCCGGATCGGCGAGGGTGACCAGTTCGGCAGCGGGTTCGTGGCGGTCAATCCCAACTCCAAGATCCCGGCCCTGGTGGACCGCAGCGGGCCCGAGCCGATCCGGGTGTTCGAGTCCGGCGCCATCCTGCTGCACCTGGCGGAAAAGTTCGGGGCCTTCCTGCCGACCGACCCAAAGGGGCGCGCCGAATGCCTGTCGTGGCTGTTCTGGCAGATGGGGGCCACGCCCTATCTGGGCGGCGGTTTCGGCCACTTCTACGCCTATGCGCCGGAGAAGATCGAATACGCGATCGACCGGTTCGCCATGGAGGTCAAGCGCCAGCTGGACGTGCTGGACCGGCGCCTGGCCGAGAGCCAGTACCTGGCCGGTGATGACTACACAGTCGCCGACATCGCGGTCTGTCCCTGGTACGGCGGCCTGGCCAGGGGCCTGGTCTATGACGCGGGCGAGTTCCTGCAGGTCCAAGACTACAAGAACCTCCAGCGCTGGACCAACCAGATCGCCGAACGCCCGGCCGCACGGCGGGGGCGCATGGTCAACCGCACCTCGGGCGAACTCTCCAGCCAGCTGCATGAGCGGCACGATGCGAGCGACTTCGACACCCGGACACAGGACAAGCTGGCGCCGGCGGATTAGGAGGAGATCGCGAGCATCCTATGACAGCGAGGCCGCCGCGCCGACCTCGCCCGGCCGGCGCAGCATCTTGTCCACCTCGCCCGCATGGAGTTCCTCGGCATAGACCATCTGGCGGGCATATTCCTCGATGAGGACGGACTTGCCCTCGACCAGGCGGAGCAGGGCTTTGTAGAGCTTGAGGGCCTGAAGCTCGGTCTCGAGGGACTCGCGCAGCATGGCGGCGATGTCGGTCTGGTGACTGTCCAGGAGCTCGCCGATGCCCAAGGATGGATAGGCGCCCAGATGGGTGATCATCTCGCCGGCCTGCTGAGCGTGGAGCAGGGACTCGGCCGCCTGGTCCCTGAGCCAGGAGACGATGGGGATGCGGCTGTGGCCGAACACCAGGAAGGAATAGTGGGTGTAGCGCACTACGCCCGCCAATTCCTGTTCCAGGATTTGGTTGAGTAGGGCGAGAGCTTCGGTCTTTTCAGCAGCGTTCATGAGCGTTGTCCCCAGTTTGGCCGGCGGTTCGCTTGCCGCGAGTATAGCACCGCGAATTCGGCGGACCGAACGCGGTCCGTCCCCCTATGACGCGACCAGCACCTCGACAGCCAACTCCTGAAAGGCGTCAGACGCCCCGACGAAGCCGCCGACCACCGGCATGGCCTGGCGCAGATCGCGGGCCACGGCGACCGGGATCAGGTTGGAGCCGCCCACGCTGCGATTCGTCGGATCGACGGTGATCCAGCCAGGGCCGGGGATGAAGACCTCCGCCCAGGCATGCGTCGAGCCGGCGCCATGGGAGCCCACGTTTTGCTGCGTCGGATCATAGAGATAACCAGAGACGATCCGGGCGCCGAAACCCAGGATTCGCGCGGCTTCGACGAACAGGACGGCGAAGTCCCGACACGATCCCCAGCCCCGATCCAGGGTCTCCATGGGCGCCTGGACACCCTCGACCTCCCGGCTCTGATAGCTCGCGCTGGCCGAAACGCTGGCGGTCAGGTCTTTCAGCAGCGCCAGTGTATCCGTTCGATCGCCGCGGACGATCGCCCGCGCCCAGGTTTCCAATCGTCCGCCAGGGTCGGTGTATTGCTGCACGGTCAGGGCGCCAAGGTCGGCCCATTCGTCGCTGGAATATTGAAAAGGGTAGCTGAGGGCCGAGGCGGCGATGTCGAAGACCGGCCAGAGGTCGGCGCTGAGTTGCACCTCCGAGACGCTCTCGATCACGAGGGTGTCGGCCATGGACTGAAAATTGGCCGTCGCGACCGCATTGCCGAACACGTCCTGCGCCCAGGTCAGCGTCGCCGTCGGCGAGACCGTCACTTCGCAGGACACCAGCCGAAGGTCGTGGCTGTCCCTGGGCCGCAGCATCAGACGGTGCGGCCCAAAGCTAACGGGTTGGCGATAGCGATAGGTCGTTCGGTGACGGATCGTGAGCGTGATCAACGAAGGCTCCGTAAGCCAGCGAAAGGCCGCCCAGGGCTAGTGGGGAGAGTCGTCGTGGCGGTCCTGGTCGTTCTGGGGTGCGTCGTGATGATCACGGTCGCCGGCCGGGGCGTCGTGTCGGCGGCTGTCCTCGTCGTGCCGATCACCATGCATCATGTAGTCGTCGGCGCAACCGGCGAGGAACAGGACGGCGGCCAGGGACCCGATCAGGGGCGAAAGACGTCGGATGGTCATGTCTGGTTCTCCTCGCAGCTTGTGATGAAAGGCTCGGCTAGTGAAGCCCTCCGGCCAGCCACAGCACCACCAGGACGACGAGGACAAGTCCGAGGACCCCTCCCAATCCGGGCAGTCCGTAGCTTCGGTGCGCGTAATATCCGCCGCCGCCGCCAAACAGCAGGACGAGCACGATGATGATCAGGATCAAACTCATGGTTCATCTCCGCGGGCTGAGGGCGCCGCCAATGCCGAGCACCAACTGGCTCACGCCGGGTTGGTTCCAGGCTAGGCGGATCAGCGCTTGATCCGGCTGACCTTGGTGCCTTCGATATTGATGCCGGCCATCAGGCCTTGCTGATTGAAGATGAAGGCATAGGCGTCATCCTTCAGCGTCGACGTGGACAGGTTCTTGGCCACGCCCTGGTTGACGACGACCACAGTAGGACCGCTGCCGATTTCCCAGCCCTGGGAACGATGGATGTATTGCACGGCCTTCCGGCTCATCAGGAACACGGCGTAGCCATAGGATTGCGCGCCGGCCTGCAGTCCCCAGGACCCGGTCACCGAGTTGTAGTAGCCGTCGACCTTGCCGCCGCGCTTCAGCTCACCTTCGCCATAGGCCCCGCCGAACACCAGGCCGGCCTTAACGATGTTGGGGAAGACGAGAATGGCCAGGGCGTGCTTGCCCAGCATTTCCGCGGTGGGACTGGAACTATAGAGCTTTTGCAGGGCCTGATCGGCGTCCCGGTCGAGATCTTCCGCCGTGGCCGCATTGGCGCAACTGGGAACGGTCAAGGGCGCAACGCCCGCAGCGATAGTGGCGACGGAAAGCGACGTCGCCAGCAGAATGGGTCGAATGTTGATCATGATAGGGTTCGCTTCTGTTTGAGTATCCGTGATCGGCGCCAAAATTCGCGCGCACAACGGCCATCGCTCGCCGCCAGAATTGGCGATGATTGCGCCGACCGCCGCTGGACTCCTTGGTCCTGGTCAACGCTCACTGGCGAGACCCTGAAACGCTCGCCCTCCGGTGCTCGTTCCCTCGGTGATAAGGTCCGCTCGGCGCCCCCTGCGGCGCCGCTAAAGCGTCAGGGAGGCGACGAGCATGGATGTCCAGCGACTGAGGCACGAATTGCATGCCGAGGAGGCCAAGCTGCTGAACGAACTCAGGGCGCTGCGCCGCAGCCAGCGGGCCGTCGACCCGCAGGCCGTCAGCGCAGCGCTGACGCCCGGCCAGCGGATCGCCGATCAGGTCGCCGCAACCATGGGATCATGGCGCTTCATCATCGTGCAATCGGTGTTGCTGGTGGTGTGGGTCGCCCTGAACGTCACCGCCTATGTCCACCGCTGGGACCCCTATCCCTTCATCCTGCTGAACCTGGCGCTCTCGTTCCAGGCGGCCTACGCCGCGCCGTTCATCATGATGAGCCAGAACCGCCAGCAGGACGTCGACCGGAAGGAAGCGGCCAACGACTACCGCATCAACGTCAAGGCGGAGCTCGAGATAGAACTGCTGCACGAGAAGATCGACCAGCTTCGTGACAAGGAAGTGCTGGCGCTCACCGCGGCGGTTCAGAGCCTGACCGCCCAGCTCGGGAAAACGTGATCCGCCCCTGGTTCAGCCCCGGTTCAGCTTCGAGGTTGCTAGTCTCTTAACATGAAGAGCGCGCACCGGCCCGTCCAGGCGCCGTTGATGGGCGCGAGGATGGGCGGAATGGCTCGACGGATGAATGCGGCGCTGGCGGCGTTGGCTCTGGGGGCGGCGGCGATGGCGGCGGTCGCCGTCCAGGCCCAGCCGCGTGAGGGCGGGCATGGCGGTCCTCACGGCGGCGTGGCCCGCGGAGGCCATGGCGAGCATGGCGGCTGGGGCGGCTATCGCGGCCGTGACGGTTGGCGCGGCTATGGCGGGCCTCGCGGAGGGTACGGCTATTACGGCTGGGCGCCGTGGGGCTGGTATCCCTATGCGCCCTACTATCCCGGCTACGCATACGACTACGGTTGGTATGACGACGGCGGGCATGAGGACTATGCGCCGCCCGAGGTCTATGAACCCGGTCCGCCGCCCCAGATCCGGCCGGGGCCACGGCCCGCGCCTCGCGCCCCAGCGGCGAGCCGGGATTTTGTGGTCTATTTCCCCTTCGACAGCGCGGAGCTGACCTCGCAGGCCAAGCAGGTGATCGAGAGCGCCGCCCGCTATGACGCCGGCATGCCGGACGCGCGGGCGACCATCGTCGGCTATACCGACGCCGCGGGCGCCGAGGACTACAATCAGGCCCTGTCCGAGCGCCGCTCGCGGGCGGTGCGCGAGGCCCTGCTGGCCGCTGGCGTCGACGGGGGAACGGTCGATCTAGCCTGGAAGGGCAAGCACGACCAGGCGGTGAAGACCGCCGACGGGATCAAGGAGCCGCAGAACCGTCGCGTGACCATCGTCATTGGCGCCACTTCTGACACCGCCTATGGCCAGGGCGGCGCCCCCGGCCAGGATGACGATCAGGACGACGCCGACGACTGACGCTCATCGCCGCGGGATCGCACGCCCCGGAATGTGACCGCTGGCCGGCCTTTCAGGCATCGCCGGCGTTCGCGCGGTGCGCGGGCCGGTCCGATAGGTCCCCCGCCGCCCCGCCCACGCCTGCGAGGACGCCCAATAGCTTGGCCGGGCTGATCGGTTTGCCAAGGTGGCCGTCCATGCCGGCGTCGAGGCAGCGCGCCACTTGGTCTGGCAGAACATTGGCGGTCATGGCGATGATGGTGGGGGGCGGAGCGCCCGCCAGGGTTCCTTTGCGGATGCGGCGGGTGGCGGCGAGGCCATCCATGTTCGGCATCTGCACGTCCATCAGGATCAGGTCGAAGGGCGAGCGGCGGGCCGCCTCGACCGCCTCGACCCCGTCCTCCGCTGTCTGGATCTCCAGGCCGAAGGGGGCCAGCAGAGCGCAGATCAACTCTCGGTTGATAGCATTATCGTCGACCACCAGCAGCCGGAGCGCCGGATCTACGGCGACGGCGGATGGCCCGGGCGCCTGCTCCGCGCCCGTCGGCACGGCGCACGACAGGGTGAGTTCAAGCCAGAAGGTCGAGCCCACCCCCACACTGCTCTCCACCCCCACCGCGCTGCCCAGGGCCTCGATGATGCGCTTGGAGATGGCCAGGCCCAGGCCCGTGCCGCCGTACTGGCGCGAGGTCGAGGCGTCGGCCTGGGTGAAGCGGTCGAAGATGGCGGCGAGCTGTTCGGGCGGGATGCCGATGCCGCTGTCCTGCACCTCGATTCGCAGGCGGCGGCGGGCATCGCCATCCGGAACCTGGCTCAACCGCAGGCTCACCCGGCCACGGCTGGTGAACTTGACCGCGTTGGACAGGAAATTCAGCAGCACCTGGCGAAGCCGGGCTGTATCGCCCAGCAACCGATCCTGGGACCCGGTCGACGAGACTTCCAGGGCCAAACCCTTGGCCGTCGCCTGGTCCGCCAGCATGGCGACGGTGGATTCGACGAGCAGGGCGGGATCCAGCGGGTGCAGTTCGGGTTCGACCGCGCCGGCTTCCAGCTTGGAGAAGTCAAGCACGTCGTTGACCACGCCCAGAAGGGCGTGGCTGGCCTCCGCGATCAGCGCGGCCTGGCGCGCGCTGGCGGGGCTCAACTCTCTGGCCGCCTTCAGCAATTCGGAAAAGCCGATGATGGCGTTAAGCGGGGTCCGAAGCTCATGGGTCATGTTGGCCAAAAAGTCGGACTTGGCCTGGACCGCGGCCTTGGCCTCGTCCAAAGCCTGCATCAACGCCTGCTCCAAGGCCTTGCGACGGGTGACGACGCGGGTGGTGGAGAGGAGGTCGCCATCGGCCAACCGGCGAAAGACGCTTTCGACCCATACCTTGGAGCCGTCCTTGTGGATCAGCCGATACTCGGCCGTGACCGGCTCGCCGCCCGGCTTCAAGGCCTCCGTCGCGGCCTTGATCATGGGCCTATCGTCCGGGTGCAGATTCACCAGACCCGGATTGTCCACGAGCTCCTGCGAGGAATAGCCCAGGGTGCGCTTGGCCGATGGCGAGGTGTATTTACGCCGAAAATCGGGACTCCAGAGCGAAATGACGTCGGTCTGGTTGTCGGCCAACAGCCGGTAGAGCGCCTCGCTTTCAGCGAGCCGGTCCAGGGCGCGCTCGGCGTCGACAGCGGCCTGCTCCGCCTCAAGGCGCCGCTGGTTGATCTCGGTGATCGCGCGGCTGCGCTCGGCGGCGCCGTCGGAGTACTCTAGCGGCGCGGCCGGGTCGGCCGGTCTCGAGCTGGCGGTTCGCTCCCTCATGCAGGGCCCGCCGCGGCGAAGCCCTCGGTTCCGGTCAGGTCCACCGCCCGCTCGCCACCGCTGGCGAGGGGCAAGGGCCGCAGATCGGCGTCGGCGAACCGGGCGAAACGCAGCCGGGCGCCGCGGAAGGAAGCGCCGCGCAGATCCGCGCCATTGAAATCGGCGCCCCTCAGGTCGGCGTCGTCAAACCGGGCGCCCTGCAACTGGGCGCCGACGAAGCTCACATCGACAGCGCAAGCCCGCCTGGCGGAAAGGGCCGTCTGGCGCCGTCCGACGAAGGCCGAGCCCAGGGGTCTCAGATCTTCATCGTCGAGTTCGGCCGGCGCGCCATCGCCGCCGCCGCTGGCGACCCAGCGGTCCGCGGCCACGAGCCGCTGCAGAAGGGCCGCGACGCGGCCGAGCGCCCGCGCCGACGGATCAAGCACACAGCCGTCGAGTGCGCCGGGATCGAGTTTGACCTGGGCCAGCTTGGCGCCGGTCAGAATAGCCCCCCTGAACCGGCCGCCCCGCAAGTCCGCACCAGTCAGGTCTGCGCCCGCCAAACAGGCGCCAGCGAAGTTCACATGGGTGAGCCGCGCATTGCTGAGCCGCACCTGACGCATTGAGCAGTGGGTGAAATCCACCTCAAGAGTCACGCCGTCCGGTCCAGCCTCGCCGGGCGCGGCCGGATCGGCCAGGCGGAAATCCTCGGAGGTTCCCCCCGGCGACAGCACCGCCAGGCGCATGTCCGCTTCGTCGAATATGGCGCCGGCCAAGTTCGCGCGCCGCAGGCTGACGCCGCGAATGTCGGCGCGGGCGAAGTTCGCCTCGGTGGCGTCGACGTCCCGCAGGTCGGCGAGGTGAAGGCAGGCGCGCTCCAGATTGGCGCGGACCAGCCGAGAGCGCTGCAGATTAGCCCCGGTCAGGTCCGCCAGGGCCATCACACGATCGCTGAAATCGAAATCCGGCGCCTGGACAAAGCGCAAGATCGCCTGCTGGCCGCCCGGCTCGCCTCGAGCGAAACGTTCGTGCGCCATCAGCAGTTGGCTCAACTCGGCTTCGGTATGGCAGGGCTTTCGTGCGCGATTCGTCCCCAGGTCAGCGCGGTTGAGCAGCGTCAATTCGACCTCAGGCGAACACGGCCAAATGCGAGCGATTTAGCGCCCGCCAACTGCCGATCGATTACCAGACACCACTTTCGATATCTTTAATTTAAATGTAACGACCCCCGCGCGGGGGGATAACTGAGCCAATTCAAACTGACAAAGTGTCGCAGCGCAGGATCGTTATTGAGGGTTGATTTCACTGATTGGCGCGATGCTTTCCAAACACCTCGTCCATCAGACATCCACCTCGGCGTCCAGAGCGTTATCTTGGATGAATTCGCGACGAGGCTCGACCAGGTCGCCCATAAGACGAGAGAACATATCGTCGGCGTCGTCGGCATGATTGACCCTGACCTGCAGCAGAGTGCGGGCGTTTACGTCAAGCGTGGTCTCGAACAGTTGATCGGCGTTCATTTCACCCAGGCCCTTGTAGCGCTGGATCGCCAGGCCCCGACGGCCGGCTTCAAAGATGGCGTCGGTCAGGTCGCGCGGCCCGCGGACGGGCGTCGACTTGTCCTTGCGGCGGAAGATTCCTGGCGCGACGAAGGTATGGGCCAGGCTCGCGGACCGCTCGGCCAGGCGGCGCGCGTCGGCCGAATGGATCAGGACCTCGTCCAGCACCAGCTGGTCCGTGACGCCACGGCGCACGCGGGAGAAGACGAAGCCGCCGGCTTCGCCGGCGCGGCCGGACCAGGGGCCATCGCCCTCCTCGGCGTAAAGGTCCATGCGGGTGGCGACGGTGGCCGGATCCGGCTCAGGCCCGAACAGGCCGGCCAGGGCGGCCTGTTCGACGGCGAAAGCCGGCGCACGGGCGGCCAGGCGCTCGATATTGGCTCGCGCGCCGCGGGCGATCTGCACCAGGGCCAGAAGGTCGGCGCCGGCGACTTGCTCGCCGGTGGAGAGCTCCAGCACCGCGCCGTCGACGCCCTCATCGATCAGGAAGGCCTCAAGCTCGGAATCGTCCTTGAGGTAACGCGATGATTTGCCCTTGGACGCCTTATAGAGCGGTGGCTGGGCGATATAGAGGTAACCGCGCTCCAGCACCTCCGGCATCTGGCGATAGAAGAAGGTGAGCAGCAGCGTGCGGATGTGGGCGCCGTCGACGTCCGCGTCGGTCATGATGACAATCTTGTGGTAGCGAATCTTTTCGATGTCGAAGTCATCGCGGCCGATCCCGGCGCCGAGCGCGGTGATCAGGGTGCCGACCTGGTCCGACGAGAGCATCTTGTCGAACCGGGCCCGCTCGACATTGAGAATCTTGCCGCGCAGGGGCAGCACCGCCTGGTTTTCGCGGTTGCGCGCCTGCTTGGCCGAGCCGCCGGCGCTGTCGCCCTCGACCAGGAACAGTTCGGATTTGGCCGGATCGCGCTCCTGGCAGTCGGCGAGCTTGCCGGGCAGGGAGGTGATGTCCAGCGCCGACTTGCGCCGGGTCAGCTCGCGGGCCTTGCGCGCCGCGTCGCGGGCGGCGGCGGCCTCGGCGATCTTCTGGACGATGGCCTTGGCCTCGGCAGGGTGTTCCTCGAACCAGGTGGCCAGGCCATCGGCCACCAAACCCTCGACCGCCGGGCGCACCTCCGAGGAGACCAGCTTGTCCTTGGTCTGGGACGAAAACTTGGGATCAGGCACCTTGACCGAAAGGACGCAGGTCAGGCCTTCGCGGGCGTCCTCGCCGTTGACGGAGACCTTCTCCCGCTTGGCCGCGCCGCTGCTCTCGGCATATCCCGTGATGATGCGGGTCAGGGCCCCGCGGAAGGCCGACAGGTGGGTGCCGCCGTCCCGCTGGGGGATGTTGTTGGTGAAGCACAGCATGGTCTCGTGATAGCTGTCGTTC
>FSWM01001133.1_pt1 | contig 16581 bp, 17 predicted proteins | sample 1637841 | NCBI WGS metagenome assembly FSWM01 (sample SAMEA3914789, study PRJEB12502) | metagenome | biome: forest; material: soil | place: Canada | collected 2011-07-03 | depth 0.3 m | reverse complement strand
GGCATGGGCCATGGCGCGGAGGCTCTCACCAACGCCAGCCTGTGCGTCGTGCCGTCGGTGAAGCTGACACAGCTTCGGGCCCGCCACGCCGATTTCAACGAGCGTTTCCTGTGGATGATCGAGCGCGACAGTCACCTGGCGTTCGATCACATGATGTCGCTCGGCCGGCGCGACGCCCGCGAGCGGGTCGCTCACCTGCTGCTGGAACTGGCCGTGCGCTCCGGCGCTCATTTCCCGATTGCGCCGGGTGAGGTTTTCAAGATCCCGCTGAACCAACCGCTGATCGCGGACGCGACGGGGCTGACCGCGATTCACGTCAACCGCATGCTGCGTCGCCTGCGTGAGGACGAGATCCTCGATTTTCGAGATGGGCGGCTGATGGTGATCCATCCCGAGCAACTCGTGGCCCTGGCCGGGCTGTCGGAATCGATACTGACCCTGTGGACCCATTCGTCCCTCGGCCGATGGCGAAAGGTCGGCTGAGCGGGCTCTTTGCCGATTGACCTATATCAGCGCCTCGTCATGCGGCAGTTCCGCTCCGCGCAGGCGCGCCGGCGCCAGGTTCAGGCGCGCCATCATCCGGACGGCTTGCGTCTCCACGAAATCCACCACGCGCGCCAGGCCCACGCCCACGCCGAGGCATAGGATCAGCGCCGGTATCGCCATGAGCGGCGGGATGCGGCCGTGGAGCAAGGTGCGCAACGGATGAACGACCATGCCGTGAGACAGATAGATGTAGAGGCTCGCGCCAGCGACGGTCGACACGGTCTGAGTCAGTTTCCAGCCCAGGGTGATCTTTCGCACGAATAGCAGGAGCACCAGGGCCGCCAGGGTCACAGGGGCGGCGAACTCGACCCCCGGCCGTTCCAGGGCGAACAGGGCCACGGCCCCGAGAGCTGTCAGCAACAGCTTGCGCGGAAGGCTTTTGGCCTGGGGAATGGCCCAGCCGAAAGCGAACAGGTAGGCCATGGAGAAGGGCGTGTGGTCGTAGAAGGCCGGCAGTTTCATCCAGATCCGCGCCGCGCCGCCCACCAGGGTCGTCACGCCGATCAGGCCGAGGGAGAAGGTCCAGGGCCGTGCGGTCAGCAGTTTTTGCGCGGGCTTGGTCAGCACAAGCAGGCTGGCCCCGAGGATCACCCAGATATAGGTCTCGATGTACCAGAAGATGGTCGTCCGCAGGGCATCCTGCCCCCCTGCCGGCGTCGGCGTAAAATTGCTGGCCAGCAGATACTGCGGCAGGAATACGCCATGTTGGAGGGTGAAATAGGCGGTGATGATCACGAAATAGGGCAGCAGCACCTTGACCAGCAGCGGCTCCAGCACCGCCCACAGCTGGCCGTTGAACAGCTTCGGCGTCTGGAACCGCGAGAAGTTCATGCCGGCGATCACCAAGAGGCTGGTGGCGCCGCCGCCGACGGAGCTGTTTGTCACATGGTGCATCACCACGATGCCGATGGCGACGGCGCGCGCCAGGACATCGGGATCGATCGCCATCTTGCGCTGAGGCCGATCGTGCGAGCCGCCTTCCAGCTCGGCGACGGTCATGGTCTCCCAACCCTCGGGACAGTGGCCGAGCCGGTCTTCGAGCGCCAGCCAGGTCCGCACATAGTTCAGCGAGTCGCCGCCGAGGCCGATGAAGGTGTCGTCGTCCCGCACAACCTTCACGCCCAGGATCTCGCTGAGGACGCCGCGGATATCGGTCTTGGCCAGGCTCTTTTCGGCCGGCGGCTCGCGCCCGCGGCGAAGGATCGCGGCATAGTCGATCTTGCCGGAGTCGAGCCGCGGCGTCGCATCGACCGAGAGGATCTTGAAAGCGGCGCCGGGCAGACGGAGCGTCCCTGAAAGCACGCGCTCGACATCGTCGATGCGGCAGGTCGCGGGCGCTGCGACGACAAGGCCGTCATCGTCGGCCGCAACGGCGGCGGGCAGGCCGGCCTCGGCCAGCCGCGCCTCGACCTCGTCAAGGCTGATGCGCAGGCCGAACACTTTGGAGATACGGTTGAGGCGGCCGGTGATCTGGAAATAGCCGGCGCCGTTGCGCCGGGCGAGGTCGCCGGTGCGCAACTCGGTCACTTCAGCACCGCGCGCCAGGTCGGCCCGGCTCTCGGCATAGCCCATCATCACGTTGGGGCCGGTATAGACCAGTTCGCCCTCGTCACCGTCGCCCACCAGGTCGATGCGGAAAGCGCCGCCGGGGACGGCGCGGCCGATGCAGTCCGGATAACGCTCGGTGTCCTCGGGGGGGATATAGGCCATCCGGGGCGCGGCCTCGGTCTGGCCGTACATGACAACGAAGCGGCGTCCGCAGGCCTTCGCACTGGCCGCCCAGGCGCTGACGCGGTCGGCGCCCATGCGCCCGCCGGCCTGAGTCAGATAGCGCAAGGAGGGATGAACGGCCGGGTCGAAGCCACTCCGGTCCAAAAGGTCGTAGGTGTGCGGCACGCCGGCGAAACTGGTGGCGGCGAAACGGTCCACGCGCTCGGCGAAGGCCGTATCGGCGACCGAGCCGTCGAACAGCACCAGCCTGGCGCCAGCCAAGAGGTGCGAATGGATCACCGACAGGCCGTAGGAATAGGCCGGCGGCAGCGTGGTGATCGCCGCGTCGTCCGCCGCGATCTGCAGGTATTCGATGATCGAGCGGGCGTTGGCGGCCAGGTTCGCGTGCGATAACCTGACCAGCTTGGGCGAGCCGGTCGAACCCGAGGTCGACAATAGGACGGCCAGGTCATCGTGGAGCGGCGCGGCGGTCTTGGCCCCGGCTCTCAAGGTCCAAGCGTCGTCCGCGTCGCGGAACACCGCTTCGGGGTCGAAGCGCCGGACTACGGCGCTGTCTTCCGTGGCGCCGCCAGGACCTGTCAATATCACGGCATGGCCGGCGCGAACGGCGCCCACATAGGTCGCCAGCGGCGTCAGCCGGTTGCTGATCTCGATCGCCACCAACTTGCGGACGCCGATTAAAAGCGCCGCCTGTGTTTGGGCAAGATCCAACAGAGACGCGTAGCTGATCGCTGCGCCGGCCTCATCGATGACCGCCACGGCATCGCCGAAGCCGTCCAAATCAGCAAATAACTTTTCCATGCCCCCCGGCGCTTCAATCTATTTTGGGACAGGGGTCGCCCCCGACGAACACATGTCGCAGCCTTGCAATATCCAGGCCGCAAATATGCCCCAAAACGACCTGTGCACTATGACCGATGGCACAGGTGATGACAATCATCGCGTGCTTTGCTTGCGGGCTGTGATCTGGGGGCGCTGAGAAGGATGGCGAAAATGTGTTTGCAAGGCGGACGGGTCCGCTCAGCTTGGCTTGCCGATACCTGACAGATCACAAACAGTGGCGATGGCGATCAGAAACGTCGCGATGACCACCGCCGCGCTCGCCAGACCCGCGCAGATCCCTAAAGAAACCACGACCATCAGCTTGCTCCGCGCCCTTTTGGGACCGTTCCGGGTCCGCTTGGGCTCGAGCCAGCAATTTCCATACCGGTGAAGATCAGCCCAGCAGCCGAACGGCGAGAAAGGGCAACTCGGCGAAGCTGTCGATCAGGTGGTCGCCGCCGAGGGCCGCGGCTGGGATTTCCGTGTAGCCGAAACTGACCACCACGCTCGGGATCCCCGCGGCGTGGGCGGCCCCGATGTCGCTGGCGCTGTCGCCGATCATCAGGGCCCGCCGTGGCGCGCCGCCGACGGCCGCGATGGCGTGCAACAGATGGCGGGCGTCCGGCTTCGGCGCGGGGGCCAGGTCGGCGCCGATCACCGCGGCGAAGCGGCGGGTCATGCCCAGGGCGTCCAGCAAGGCGAGCGACAGGTCGGTGCGTTTGTTGGTGCAGACCACAAGGGTGGCCCCGGCGGCGGCCAACGCATCGAGGCAGGCCTCGACGCCATCGAAGGGCCGGCTCTCGTCGGCGATACGCGCGCGATAGATTTCGATGAATCGCGTCACCAGAGCCGTGGTCGCCGCCTCGTCCAGCGGCGCGCCGGCGGCGGAAAAGCCCTGTTCAATCAGCGCCCGCGCGCCCCGGCCGACCATCACCCGCGCCGTACGCAAGGGCAGGGCTGGGAGTCCTCGCTCATGCAGCACGCTGTTCAGCGCGCCGACAAGGTCCGGTGCGGTGTCGACCAGGGTGCCGTCGAGATCGAACGCAAGGGTGGCGCCCGCAAGGGCGTTCGGGTGCAGAGACAAGCCGGGGGCTCCCCAGAGGCTGTATTGTGCAATCCTCCGCCGTTTCGGCTAAATCCCGACTCGACGCAACGCCCCAAGTCCCGATTGGCCAAGGAAGTCCGATGAGCAAGGATCTCAACCGCCCCCGCGCCGCCGTGATCCTGGCCGCCGGCCAGGGCACGCGGATGAAGTCGCCGCTGCACAAGGTGCTGCATCCCGTCGGCGGTCGCCCCATGCTGGACTGGGCGATCGACGCCGCCGAGGGGCTGGGGTGCGAGCGCATCGTGGTCGTGGTCGGCGCCCAGGCCGAGGCGGTCAAGGCCCATGTGACGCGTCGGCTCGGCCCGGACAGCATCGCCGTTCAGGACCCGGCCCTTGGCACGGGGCATGCGGTGTTGGCGGCGAAGGCGGCCCTGGCCGGCTTCGACGGCGACGTTCTGGTCAATTACGCCGACGGCCCCTCGCTCACCGCGCGGGATATCGAGCCGTTGTTCGACCTGCGCGCGGACGGGGCCGAGGTCGCCGTCCTGGGGTTCGAGGCGCGCGACCCCAGCGCCTATGGCCGCCTGATCCTGGGCCAGGGCGACCGTCTGCTCAGCATCGTCGAGGCCAAGGACGCCAACGAGGCGGAGCGGGCGGTGCGAGCCTGCAATTCCGGCGTATTGGCGGCGCCGGCGACACGATTGTTCGAACTCCTGGCCCAGGTGCGCAACGACAACGCCAAGGGGGAATACTATCTGACCGACGTCGTGGCGCTGGCCAACGCCGCCGGCGGGGTGGTGCGCGCCGCCTTCGCGCCCGAGGAGGTGTTCCAGGGGGTCAACTCCCAGGCCGAACTGGCCGTGGCAGAGGCGGCCTTCCAGCGCCGCCGGCGCTCCGAGCTGATGGCGGCCGGGGTGACGATGATCGCGCCCGAGACCGTGTTCCTGGCCTGGGACACCCAGATCGCCGGCGGCGCCATGATTGAGCCCAACGTCGTGTTCGCTTCCGGCGTGGTGGTCGAGAGGGGAGCGGTGATCCGCGCCTTCAGCCATCTGGAGGGCTGCCGGGTGCGCCCGGGCGCCCTGATCGGCCCCTATGCCCGCCTGCGTCCTGGGGCGGACATCGGCGAGGAGGCCCATATCGGCAATTTCGTCGAGGTCAAGAAGGTCAAGGTCGGCGCCGGCGCCAAGGCCAACCACCTGTCCTATCTGGGCGACGGCAGTATTGGACCCAAGGCCAATATTGGGGCGGGAACCATCTTCTGTAACTATGACGGCTTCGACAAGTTCGAGACCCACATCGGCGAGAACGCCTTCGTCGGCTCCAACTCGTCCCTGGTGGCGCCGGTCCGCATCGGCGCCGGCGCCTATACTGGTTCAGGCTCGGCGATCACCCAGGACGTGCCCGACAACGCCCTGGCCCTGGAGCGCGGCCAGCAGACGGAGAAGCCCGGCTGGGCCGAGCGGTTCCGGGCGAGGAAGCGGGCGGCGAAGGGAATTTAGGGACAGGCTCTCTCGCCATAGCGGTCCAAACTGGTTCGGCTGGAAGCGAGGGGACTTTTTATGTTACCCTCGTTTATGTCCAATCCTACAGATGATCCCGCCGCCGCGCCCAGGTCGACGACCGAGGCCCTCACTGAACTGCTTGCACAGCGCAAGGCGGCGTTGGCCCAAGCGGCCAAGGGTGGCCCGCGTGGTGGGCCGCGGGAGTCAGAGCGGGCCGCGGCCGCCCGCTCGGCATCCAAATCCAAACCGGCGTTGCGCAAGTAGGCGCGGGGCGTCGGCAAGACGACCCATGACGTCCACAACCAGACCGAATTGGCTGTAACCATGCCGAAGACTACCGCCTTGAGGCGCCTGATCGACCTGCCTGGCGTGCGTGGGTTGGAGGGCAAGGCGCTGATGAATTCGCGTTACGCCGACGCCGATGCGCGCGACCAATTCGGCGATATCGACGAATGCTCGCGCGCGATCTTTGGCCTGACCGCCGACGAGGCCGACGACGTCCCCCGCCCTGAAGGCTGGGACCGGATCGAACGCAAGCCGGTACGCGATCAGATCAGCGCCTTCGAAGCCGAGGGCTGGGACGTCACCGACGACAAGCTGAGGCCCCTGCGCATGCTGGAGCATTTCAATATCCAGCTCTGGCTGGCCCTGCGCGGCGTGGCGGGAACCCTGCCGTTCCAGACCGAGGACGAGCCGGATCACGGGGCGGCGTCCTTGGCGGCAGACGCGAAGCGGTTTCAACGGGACCGGTGGTAGCGTCCTGGCCTATCGGCCGGCCAGAAGGCCCGGCGCCCTGTGCATCGTCCTCGCCTGGACGTCGCGGAAAGGGTTGGGACAATCGGTCTCCACGCCGCGATTGGCGCTATGGTGGCAAATGCCTTACATTGAAAGGTGACATTCGGCTCCGAGGCGTCTTCGCAGCGGGGGCGCGTCGGGGTAAAGCGGGGCGAAAGATTTGCGGGCCAAGCCCCGCAAGGAGGTATTGGCGATGGGTAGCTTAAGTCCCTGGCATCTGCTGATCGTGGCGCTGGTGCTGGTCGTGCTCTTCGGCGGGCGCGGCAAGTTGTCGGGCATCATGGGCGATGCCGCCAAGGGAATCCGGGCGTTCAAGGATGGCCTGAAAGACGACCATCATGACACGCCGCCGGCTCAGCCGACCGCGACCCTGCCTCGCGTCGACGAGAAGGACACCGTCGCCCGCTAGGCGGCCCGATTCGACCGGCGTTTGGTCGTCCGTTCTTCTTTTTGGATTTGAACCGCGCGGGCCCCGGTCCGCGCGGCGCCGTTTAAGCCGAGGACCATGTTTCCTGAAGACCGGATGATGGAGGTTCTGATCATTGGCGCCCTGGCGCTGATCGTGATCGGACCCAAGGATCTGCCGATCGCCATGCGCAAGCTGGGCCGCTTCATCGGCAAGCTGCGCGGCATGGCGGCGGAGTTCCGCGCAAGCTTCGACGAACTGGCCCGTCAGTCCGAGCTGGACGAGCTGCGCAAGGAGGTCGACGCGCTGCGCGCCAGCCGCGAGAGCGTGGTCAGCTCGATCAATCCCCTGGCCGACGGCCACGTGGCTTCCACCTTCGGCGAGATCAATGAACAGCTTGGTCAGGTCAGTTTCAGCCCGCCCATGTCGAGCCAGATCGACGCCGAGCGCGAAGCGGCTGAAGCCGTCACGGCGATCGAACCCCCGCCGACGGCCGAGGCTGAAGCTCCGCCGCCTGTGATGGAGGCCAAGCCCAAGGCTCCGCGCAAGCCGCGCGCCAAGCCGGCGACCTCCAAGACCGCGAAGACCAGCGCGAAGGCGACGGGCGCCGCATCGTGAGCCTGACTAACGACGAAACCGAAATCGAAGCCTCGCGGGCGCCGCTGCTCGATCATCTGACCGAACTGCGCTCGCGCCTGATCGCCTGCGCCTGGGCGCTGGCGATCGGGTTCGTCCTCTGCTTCGCCTTTTCCAAGGACATCTACATCTTCCTGCTGCAGCCCTTCGTGCGGGCGGCGGACCTTCTGGCCGCGCAGAAGGCGGCGGGCCATCAGGGCGCCTTTGACCTGATCCTGGCCATGGTCGGGCTCAGGACCGTGCCGCACGGGGCGGCCGGCAGCCTGCATCTGGTCTATACCGAGCCGCTGGAATTCTTCTTCACCAAGGTCAAGCTGGCCGGCTTCGGCGCCATTGTGCTGGCCTTTCCGGTGCTGGCCTTTCAGCTCTACGGGTTCGTCGCCCCGGGCCTGTACAAGCGCGAGCGGCGCGCCTTCCTGCCGTTCCTGAGCGCGGCGCCGGTCCTGTTCCTGCTGGGCGCGGCCCTGGTCTATTTCATCATGCTGCCTTTCGTCCTGTGGTTCTCGCTGAACCAGCAGATCGTCGGATCGGGATCGATCGACGTGCAGCTTTTGCCCAAGGTGTCGGACTATCTGACCCTGGTGACCAGCCTGCTGCTCGCTTTCGGGCTTTGCTTCCAGCTGCCGGTGGTGCTGGCGCTCCTCGGCATGGCCGGCATCGTCAACACCCAGATGCTGACCTCGGTGCGCCGCTATGCGGTGGTCGGCGTGTTCATCATCGCCGCCGTCCTGACGCCGCCGGACCCCGTGAGCATGATGAGCCTGGCCCTGCCTGGGTTGCTGCTCTACGAGGTCTCGATTCTCTGCGTCTGGCTGATCGAGCGGCGCCGCAAGAGGGAAGAGGCCGCGGAGGCGGGCTGACAGGTCGACTATCAGCCGGGATGATCTGCGATCAGGTGCAGTGCGGCCTTACCGCCCTGAACTGCATTTGTGGACAGCCGGCGATCGAAGGTCGCCAAGCGGCCGCCATGGGTCACGGCCAGTGCGAGCAGATAACTGTCAGTGACCTGGCCTGATGTCAGAATTCGAGCCGGATCCACGGGCGCGCCTCCGACCAGGCTGATATCGTCGCCCCAGAAGACATGCCCGGCAAGTGTCCGCATTTGCGCCATGATGGCCGCCACCGCCGAAGGCGAGCCGGGCGTGTTCGGATATTTGGCGTGGCCGATGATCCTGATGACCCCGTTCTCAGTCAGAGGACAGCTCGCCCATGAAGCTCGGCCTTCGGCCTCAAACCATCGATGCGCCGCATCATGGCCGACGTGCGCCGGGTCGATCAGAGCGACGAGAACATTGACATCCAAAAGGAATGTCACGGCGCCTCATCACGCAATGCGTTCACCGTTTCGAGTGTGACGATCACGTTTTCGTCGCGCACCGGCAAAAGGGGAACGCCGTTGCGCGTCGCCGGCGCCTGCGGCCGGTGCAGCGCACGACGGGCGAGGGCCGATACGACCTCGCCCAGACTCTTATGCTCCTGCTGAGCGATCGCCTTGGCGGCGATCAGCACATCATCGTCGATCGCCAATGTGGTGCGCATGTGGCCCTCGGAACGCATCAATCATCACGCATCAAATACCCTTTCCCGCTCGCCGGCTCAAGGCAAGGTGCGGTGGAGGACGCCTATTCCACCTTGTCCTTCGCCTTGGCGTCTTCCTCGGTTTGCCATTGCATGTTGCTCGGCAGGTCGGCGCCGCCCTCCTTCAGCGGTTTGATGTGGTCGACCACATAGCCGGGGCAGGGACCGCCGGATGACCCGGTCGAGGGACATGGGTTTTCGCATATGAAGGCCAGACGGGCGGCCTTGCTGCGCATGAGCTTGCCGCTGGAGTCGCGGAGGCCGCCATCGTCGGTCAACTCCCATTCGGCCTTGGCCGTCGCACACGGGTCGCCGGCGCTGACGCTGCCAAAGCTGACGTATCTCGCAGCCCGATGATGACGGACGCGCCAATGTTGCCTGTACTCCCTCCTGTGCCCCTCGCTGCGGCCCCGCGCCGAGACAGAAGGCGCTGAGGCGGCCAGGACGAGCGCGCCGCAAACCAGGACCTGCACAAGCTTCATGGAACCTCCAACGCCATGGACAGGATTTGCGCATCCGGCGCCGTCTCAATCAACAAGCTGCGCCATAAAAGCGCTTCCGGCCAAGCTATCTGTGTGGCGAAGCGATCGTGCGCCGCAGGTTGGCGCCGCTGGCGACGCGCCTTAAAGGAGGCCGCTTAGCTTTCAGACGGGCGCGACGCCATGCACGACATCAGAGCCATTCGCGACAACCCGGACGCCTATGATGCGGCCTGGGCGTCGAAGGGCCTAGCGCCCCAGACCTATGCGATTCTGGCGATCGACGCTGAGCTTCGCGCGGCCCAGACCGCTTTGCAGGCGGCCCAGTCGCGCCGGAACGACGTCTCCAAGCTGATCGGCATGGCCAAGGCCAAGAAGGACGAGGCCGGCGCCGCCGACCTGATGGCCGAGGTCGAATTGCTCAAGGCGAAGATCGCCGAAGAGTCCGAGATCGAGAAGGCGCGCGCCGAAGCCCTGCTCGACCTCCTGGCCGCCCTTCCGAACTTGCCGGCCGAGGATGTGCCGGCGGGCGAGGACGAGAGCGGCAATGTCGAGGTGCGCCGCTGGGGCGAGCCCTTCGCCATCACGGCGCCCAAGGACCACGTGGACCTGGGCTCGGGTCTCGGGCTGATGGACTTCGAAGCCGCCGCGCGGATCTCCGGCGCCCGGTTCGTGGTGCTGAAGGGACAGCTCGCGCGGCTGGAGCGGGCGCTCGGCCAGTTCATGCTGGACCTGCAGACCCGCGAGCATGGCTATCTGGAGGTTTCGCCGCCGCTATTGGTGAAAGACAGTGCGATGTTCGGCACCGGGCAGTTGCCAAAATTCGCCGACGATCTGTTCAAGATTCCTAACTACTTCGACGACATTCAAGCGCTGAGTGGTGCCAATTTCGCATCATTTTTGAACATGCTTGTTGAAGATATCCATCCTGCCGGCGACGAGCGTAATATTGCTGTCGAGCAGACACGCATCCAGAAAACCAAGGAGGAATTTGCGCGACGACTCACAGAGTATCGTGGCGGCAAGTCGCCTGATCGCCGCTGGCTGATCCCCACGGCGGAAGTGTCGCTGACCAACCTCGTGCGCGAGCAGATCACCGACGAGACCGAACTGCCGCTGCGCCTGACGGCGCTCACCCATTGCTTCCGTTCCGAAGCCGGCGCCTCGGGCCGGGACACGCGCGGCATGATCCGCCAGCACCAGTTCCAGAAGGTGGAGTTGGTCTCGATCACCACGCCTGAGCAATCCAACGACGAGCACGAGCGGATGGTGGGCTGCGCCGAGGCGGTGCTGAAGCGGCTGGACCTGCCGTTCCGCACAGTGAAGCTCTGCACCGGCGACATGGGCTTTTCCGCCCGCAAGACCTATGACCTCGAGGTCTGGCTGCCCAGCCAGGCGACCTATCGCGAGATCAGCTCCTGTTCGAACTGCGGCGACTTCCAGGCCCGCCGGATGGACGCCCGCTGCCGCAAGCCGAGCGAGAAGGGCACGCGTTTCGTGCATACCCTGAACGGCTCGGGCCTCGCCGTGGGGCGGACCCTGGTGGCGGTGATAGAAAACTATCAGGATGAAGGCGGCCGCATCGCGGTGCCCCAGGCGTTACAGCCCTATCTGGGCGGATTGACGCATATTGGAGCCGAGTAGTTGCGCATCCTCCTGACCAATGACGACGGCATCCACGCCGAGGGGCTCGCGGCCCTCGAACAGATTGCCGCCGCCCTGTCGGACGATGTCTGGATCGCGGCGCCCGAGTACGAGCAGTCAGGCGCCAGTCGGGCCCTGACCCTCAGCGAGCCGCTGCGCGTGCGGCGGCTGGATCCAAAGCGTTTCGCCATCGACGGCACCCCGACCGACTGCGTGCTCCTGGCCATCCAGGAGCTGATCGACGGGGCCAAACCGGATCTGGTGCTGTCGGGCGTCAATCGCGGCCAGAACCTGGGCGAGGACGTCACCCTGTCCGGCACGGTGGCGGGCGCCATTGAGGGCATGGCCCTGGGCGTTCCCGCCATCGCCCTGTCGCAGGCGCTGTCCCTGTTCCACGACGAAGTGAGAGCCAATTTCGAGACCGCCGTCGCCCACGCGCCGACTATCATCCGCCGCCTGCTGGAGGCCGGCTGGCCGAACGATGTGGTGATCAACCTGAACTTCCCCGCCACCTCGCCTGAAGGGGTGAAAGGGATCGAGGTCACCCGCCAGGGCTTTCGCGACCAGTTTATGCGCCACGTGGAAAAGCGCACCGATCTGCGTGGGAGGGATTATTATTGGATGGGCTTCAAGGCTCAGCCGTCGGAGCCCAGCGACGGAACGGACCTGCGCGCAATCTATGATCGGCGGATCTCCATCACGCCCCTCCATATTGACCTGACTCACGTTAAGGCTCTGGGTGCTTTGAGGGCGGCCTTCGATCGGCCGCATGCCGACCCCCCACCGACCGGAGCCCCAAGGGAATGAGCGCCGAGGCCGCGGACACACCAGAGACCCGCCGTGCACGCCTGATCCTCGGCCTGCGCTCGCAGGGCGTCAGCGATCCGGCGGTGCTGAACGCGCTCGAGCATACGCCGAGGGAGCTGTTCACGCCCGACCTGTTCCAGGAGCGGGCGTGGGAGGATTCGGCCCTGCCGATCGCCTGCGGCCAGACCATCAGCCAGCCCTTCATCGTCGGCCTGATGACTCAAGCCCTGACCATCGAGCCTCGCGCGCGGGTGCTGGAGATCGGCACCGGCTCCGGCTACCAGACGGCGGTACTCTCCAGGCTGGCGCGGCTGGTCTACACCGTCGAGCGCTATCGCACCCTGCTGCGTGAGGCCGAGGCGCGGTTCAAGAAGCTGCAACTGCCCAATATCATCACCAAGTTCGGCGACGGCGCCGAGGGCTGGAAGGAGCAGGCGCCATTCGACCGCATTCTGGTCACGGCGGCGGCGCCGGGCGAGCCTTCGGCTCTCCTGGCCCAGCTTAAGCCGTCAGGGATCCTGGTGGCGCCGGTGGGCCGCGGACCGGTGCAGACCCTGATCCGCTATGCGGGGGACGGGCACGGTGGTTTTCGCCAGGAAGTCCTTTGCGAAGTCCGCTTCGTTCCGCTTCTCGAGGGCGTGGCGAAAGAACTTTGAAGACCGAAGATCGGCGATCGGGGGTGGCGCTTACGGCCCAGATCGCCATAAGTCGCGTTTTTGCGCATTCGAATCCGGCATGTATTCAGTAAGGGCGGAGCGGCGATGGCTTTGATGTTCAATCGGCTGACCTATGCGGCCCTCGCCGTTGCGCTGGCGGCGGCGCCGCAAGTGCGGGCGCAAGACACCGACAAGCCGGTCGCGACGGGCGCTCCTGCGGCTCAGCCGGCCGCGCCGCCCCCCAGGCCGCTGGACGACGATCGCTACATCCCGCCGCCAGCGTCGGGTGAGGCGGCCCCACCGGTTAACCGCCCGCCGCCGGGCGCCGAGACCACACCGGCTGCGCCCCCGGCCCCCCCACCGGCAGCGATACAGCCGTCCCCGTCGCCTCCGGCGCGCCCTGTCCCGCCGCCGGTCGAAGAACGCGCGCCTGCCCCGCCGAAGCCGGAATACAAGCTCTCGGTCCAGGGCAAGGTCGTGGAGAGCAAGGGCAAGAGCCTGCCGATCAAGGTCGGCAAGGGCGATACGGTCAACGTGATCTCCGACCGGCTCTCGACCGCCAAGGACGAGCTGATCAAGATCAACAAGCTGAAGAAGCCTTACGAACTGGATCTCGGCCAGGTGGTCCAGATCCCGACGCCCAAGGCCTATGAAGTTCAGTCGGGCGACACCCTCTACAGCATCGGGCGTCGTTTCGGCCTCTCCGCTGACGCCCTGGCCGAGATCAACGACCTGGACGTCGCCGACCACCTGCGCTCGGGCCGCAAAGTCTATCTGCCGGCCGAGGTCCACGACAATGGCCCCATTAGGACGCTCGTCGGGCCGCCGCGCCGCGTGCGCGAGCGCTATGAACCGATCCAGGGCGAAGCCGTGCCGCCGCCGTCCGAGACCCCCGGCGCCCCGCCGTCCGAGGAGGCCGTGCCACCGCGCGTCATGCCGGGCGGCCGCGTCCTGCCGCCCACGCGCCTGACCCCGCCGGCCCCAGCCAATGGCGCGCCGCTGGTCGAGGCCGCGCCCCCGCCCAGCGACAGCCAGGTCATGGCCGCCGGCAAGGGCCGTTTCGTCTGGCCGGTGACGGGCGAGATTCTGTCAGCCTATGGCCCCAAGGCCGGCGGCCAGCGCAACGATGGGCTCGACATCGCGGCGGCCCTGGGCGCGCCGATCCAGGCCGCGGCCGAGGGCGATGTGGTCTATGCCGGCAACCAGGTGCCGGGCTTCGGCAACCTCGTGCTGATCAAGCACGCCGACGGCTGGGTCACGGCCTATGCGCACCTGTCGCGCACCGAAGTGAAGATCAAGGACCACGTCACTCAAGGCCAGGAGATCGGCCAGTCCGGCCAGACCGGTGGCGTCGACCAGCCCCAGTTGCACTTCGAGATCCGCTATGCGACCAGCCCACGCGACAAGGCCCGGCCCATAGATCCGGGCCTGGTGCTGCCCGCCCGCTGAGCCTTGGTATGACGGCGAATTAAGCTGTAACGCCGGCTAAGCTCGCCTAGTCTCGCGAGCTTGGGATGGAGAAATGGCCTATGCGGATTGCCTTTTTGGGCGCGGGGGTGGCGGCGGTGTTGTTGGCGGCGGGCTCGGTGAGCGCCGCCTCGGTCGAGCTGAAGCACATCGTGGCCAAGGTGGTGATCCTGCCGGAAAATCGATCCGACATCGCCGTGAGCGTGATCAAGACCAACCCCAAGCTGCCGATCCGTGTGCGCCAGCCGTTCGGAGGCGTCACTATCGTCGATGGCGGCTCGGACGACTGGTGGCCCCGGCTGTTCGGTGGACACATGTCCCGCTGTCGCGTGGGGCCTGATGCGACCAGTGTGCATGTAGCGGGCGTCGGCGACTTCAGCGAAGGCGAACTGCCGCAGATCCTGGTGCGCACGCCTATGGCCGCCAGGGTCGCCTCCAACGGCGCCGTAGTCGGCAGTTTGCCGGCGGCCGAGAGCCTCGATCTGTCGGTCGCCGGTTGCGACGTCTGGACCATCGGCAATATCCAGGGCCGCCTTAAGCTCGATGAAGCTGGGGAGGGCAGGGTGCGTACGGGCGACCTGGGCTCGGCCGAGGTCAGCATCGCCGGCACGTCGAGCGTCACCACCAAGGCGATCGCCCACGAATACAAGGTCTCGATCGGCGGCGCCGGTGATCTCTATTCCAGCGCCGCCGACGGCCCGATCGAGGTCAGCATCGCCGGCAGCGGCAATGTGCGGATCAACGGCGGCCACACCAGCCTGTTGAAAGGCTCGATCGCCGGCGATGGCTGCCTGACCTATGAAGGCACGGCCGACCACGTTGCTGTCTCGGTCGCCGGCAAGGCCAAGGTGCACGTGGCTCACGTAACCGGCGTGAACGGCCCGGTGGACGACACGATCATGGGCTTCGGGGAAATTCGGCGCGGGCCGTAAGAACCGCATCTGCAGGCCGTCACGGCAAGGAGTCCGGGTTAACGGTCATTGATATGTAGGAGGCTGAGGAGGAACTCAGGGTTCCATCTGGCGAGTTTGCGTTTGGTTTTGACGCTGCCCTTGGATTTGTGGCTTCGGACGAGATCGAGGGCGGCTCGGCGATCGCGGATCGCCCGATGATGTCGCGCAACAGGGCTTCAGGCCGACGTTTTGGCGCCATGTCGCCCAAGCCATCACGCCGATAGTGCGCCTTTATTTCGGCGGCGGTGTCGCGATCCTCGTCGAAAGCATCAAGGTGGACGAAGACCAGGTTGCCCTTAATGCGACCCTCTTGTTCCCACTCGCCGTTTGACTTACGGCGTGGTTCATCAACGGCCGACGAATTCCATTGTCGGCCGGTGACGATTTCGCGCTGGCGCCTGAGAGGGCTTAACGGGAACACGGTGAGGCGCCGATAGCGGCGCTGAATCCGAGGCTGTCCCTGCAACTGTAAGCGGTGAGCGCGGCCTGCATCGTGGTCTGGATCTTCCGGGCCGCAGCCACTGGGGTCTCTGGATCCTGGGAAGGCGCAAGCCGCGCGCAGACCCGTGAGCCAGGAGACCGGCCGGCGCGGGTCGCTCTTGCCCAGGTCCAGGGGATGGCCCAGGCACGGAACCTCCGTCTGAGCGACGAACGTGCGGTGGGAGCCGCATCGACCGATCCGGATTGGCGCGGAGGTGTCCGCTCGTCCGGCGGTCGACCGCGCGCGAGGTCAGCTCGCCCCGGACGCGCCCGCCATTGGTCGCTCGACACCTGATGGAGGGCTGCATGCCCCAATCGACTTCGCGCGCCGTCTTGGCCGCCTGCCTACTCACGCCCTTAGCCTTCGCCATCCCCGCCCTGGCTGCGGATAGGATCGCAGGCGATGGCAAATCGACGCCACTGTCTAAGGTTAGCGAGGTGGTCGTCACGGCCTCGCGGGCCAATCTGCTGGGTAAGGCGACGACCGCCAGCCAAGGATCGGTCACCCAAAAGGAAGTCGAGCTACGGCCGATCTTCCGCGTCGGCCAACTGTACGAGACCGTGCCCGGCCTTGTGGTCACGATCCACTCCGGCGAAGGCAAGGCCAACCAATACCTGCTCCGCGGCTACAACCTCGATCACGGCACCGACTTCGCCAGCTTCGTCGACGGCATGCCGGTCAATCGGCCCACCAACACCCATGGCCAAGGCTATTCCGACCAGAGTTTTCTGATGCCCCAACTCGTCGGCGGCCTCGATTTCACCAAGGGCCCCTACTACGCCAGCATAGGCGACTTCGGCGCCGTCGGTTCGGCTCACGTGCGATTCGCCGACGATCTGCCCAACCAGGTTTCCGCGACCATCGGGACGCTGAAGAGCCAGGACCTGTTCGTCGGCGGCAATCACCACTTCGGCGGCGGCGATCGGGTCTTGGCCGGCGTCGACGTCAGTCACTATGCCGGCCCCTGGTCGCCCCCCGCCAATTTCAACAAGGTCAATCTCGCCGCGCGCTTCATCCATGGCGCGGCTGC
>FSWM01000574.1_pt1 | contig 16724 bp, 13 predicted proteins | sample 1637841 | NCBI WGS metagenome assembly FSWM01 (sample SAMEA3914789, study PRJEB12502) | metagenome | biome: forest; material: soil | place: Canada | collected 2011-07-03 | depth 0.3 m | reverse complement strand
CACGCCGATGTTCACGGGATTCAAGCTGCGCGGCCTGACCCTGAGCAACCGGGTGGTGGTCTCGCCCATGGCCCAGTATCGCGCCGAGGATGGGATTCCGGGTGACTGGCATTTCGTCCACTACACCTCCCGCGCCCTGGGCGGCGCCGGCCTGGTGTTCACCGAGATGACCTGCCCGTCCGCCGACGCCCGCATCACCCTGGGCTGCACCGGCCTGTGGAACGACGCCCAGCAAGCCGGCTGGAAACGCATCGTCGACTTCACTCACGCCGAGAGCGGGGCGGCGATCTGCCTGCAGCTGGGCCACGCTGGCCGCAAGGGATCGACCCAGCTCGGTTGGGAGGCGATGGACGTTCCGCTGCTCCGTGAAGAGGACAACTGGCCCCTGTGGTCGGCCTCGGCTCTCCCCTATGTGGATGGGGTCAATGCGGCGCCGCGCGAGCTTGACCGCGCGGCCATGGACCAGATCACCCGCGACTTCGTCCAGGCCACCGAGCGGGGACGGCGCGCCGGCTTCGACATGGTCGAGCTGCACTGCGCCCACGGCTATCTGCTGGCCAGTTTCCTGTCGCCCCTGACCAATCAACGCCAGGACCAATACGGCGGATCGACGGAAAACCGCGTCCGCTATCCGCTGGAGGTGTTCCGGGCCATGCGGGCGGTGTGGCCAGCGGACAAGCCCATGTCCGTGCGCCTGTCCGCAACCGACTGGCAGGCCGGCGGAGTCACCCAGGACGACGTGATCGCCTTCGCCCGCGCCTTCGCCAAGGCCGGCTGCGATCTGATCGATGTGTCGGCCGGCCAGACCGTGGCCGAGCAGAAGCCGGTCTATGGCCGCATGTTCCAGGTGCAGTTCGCCGAAGCCGTCCGCAACCTGACCGGCCTGGCCACCATGGCCGTGGGCGCGGTCACCGAGCCGGCCCAGATCAACACCATCATCGCCTGCCGTCGCGCCGACCTGGTCGCCCTGGCCCGCCCGCACCTGGCCGATCCCGCCTTCACCCGCCGGGCCGAGGCCTGGTACGGCGTCGGCGGACGCGGCTGGCAAAAGCCCTATATCCCCGGCTTGCAACAGGCCCGCCGCGAGGCCGCGCGCGATCGGGAACGGATGACCGAGCTGCAACGCAAGGCCAAGCCCAAGCGGCATGTGTGAGTTGAGTTCAGAGATGCGCCTGCGCCGTTACGGCCGGCGCACGCCAGCCAGTCATGCCGTGCAAGCTGGTTCCCTCCTCACCGCGGCGGCGTCTCGAGATTGTCGAACAGACGGCGCAGCAGGCTGGTGAAGGCCGTCATCTCCTCGTCAGAGACACTGTCGAAGGCCTGATGAAAAATGCGGCTGGCCTGGCTGCGGACCTTGTCCATGGCCGCCGAGCCTGCCGGGGTCAGCCTGACCTCGGTCACCCTGGCGTCGCTGGCGCGCGGGGCGCAGGTGACCAGCCCCTCGATCTGCATCCGCTGCACGATCCGCGTCACCGTGGACAGCTTGATCACCGCCTCTTCGGCGATGGTGCTGATACTGGCCGGGTCGTGCTCGTGCAGGATCATCAGCACGCGCCAGCGGGGCACGTCCATGCCCACCTTGCGCAGCACCGAGCCCATATCCAACACATACCGGCCGCTGACCCGCGAGATCCAATAGAAGGGCGAATTGGCCAGGGCGAACAGCGCGTCGAACGGGTCCGCGCGGCGGCGCACATCGCTGACCGGCAAGGATTTTGACTCAATCATCGCAGCTCCGAGGGTTCGCTGGGCACTGGGCGGAAGAATGCCGCCAGCATAGAAACATTACTTGACTAATCACGTAAATACCCGATCATTTCCGAAATTCAGGGCACCGAGGAAACCTTCCCATGACCAGCGCAGCCGAGAGCCTTTCCGCCCTCACCGGACTGATCAGCGGGGGCGGTATCCGTGTCGTCGACCTCACCCAGCCGCTGACCGAATCCACGCCGGTGATCAGCCTTCCGGCCGAGGTTGGCAAGAATTCCCCGGGCTTTTCCAAGACCGCTGTGTCGAACTTCGACGCCGATGGCCCAGGCTGGGCCTGGTATGCCCTCAGCATGGGCGAACATTGCGGCACCCATTTCGATTCGCCCAACCACTGGCATACCGGGCGCGAGCATGAGACCGGCGGCCCGGCCACCATTCCGCCCAAGGATTTCATCGCCCCGGCCTGCGTTATCGACGTCAGCGCCAAGGCGGCGGCCGACCCCGACTACCTGATGACCGTGGACGACGTGAAGCAATTCGAGGCCGCGCACGGCCGCATCGAGGACGGCTCACTGGTGCTGATGCGCACCGACTGGTCCAAGCGGACCGATCCCGAGGCCTTTCTCAATGGCGGCCACTGCCCTGGCCCGGGTGTGGAAGTGATGCGATTCCTGGCCGAGGAACGTCAGACCCGCGGCTTTGGCGTCGAGCAGGTCGGCACGGACGCCGGCGCGGCGGGGATGTTCGACCCGCCCTTCCCCGCCCACCACTACATGCACGCCAAGAACCGCTATGGCCTGGCCAGCCTGACCAACTTGGATCAGTTGCCACCCAAGGGCGCGGTGGTGATCGCCGCCCCGCTGAAGATCGTCGGGGGCTCAGGCAGCCCGCTTCGCGTCCTGGCCCTGGTGCCTGCGAACTAGCAAAATCAACTGATGTCATGGCGCGGCGTAGCCCCCTCCACCACCCTGCGGGTGGCCCCCCTCCCCCAGAGGTGGAGAAATGGCGGCGGCGCGCGCGATTTAATTCCTCCCCCTCTGGGGGAGGGGAACCGCGAAGCGGTGGAGGGGGTCCACCGTAGAGCCGCGTTAGGCGACCAAAATGGCTGAACGTTCATTCGCTCGCGAGGTCGAGACCCTCAGGGTCGGCGACGGCGAGACCTTTCGCGGCGAGGGCATACTGGCGGTGGCCAAGGCCCTGTTGCAGTCCGGCGTCGCCTATGTGGGCGGCTATCAGGGCGCGCCCATCTCCCACCTGATGGATGTGTTTTCCGACGCCCAAGGCATTCTGGGCGAGCTGGGCGTGCATTTCGAGCAGAGCGCCAGCGAGGCGGCGGCGGCGGCCATGCTGGCGGCCAGCGTCAACTACCCCTTGCGGGGCGCGGTGACCTGGAAATCCACCGTCGGCACCAATGTCGCCTCTGACGCCCTGGCCAATATCGCCTCGGGCGGGGTCAAGGGCGGGGCCCTGGTCATCGTCGGCGAGGACTATGGCGAAGGCTCCTCGATCATGCAGGAGCGATCCCACGCCTTCGCCATGAAGTCGCAGATCTGGCTGTTGGATCCGCGGCCGAACCTGCAATCCATCGTCGACATGGTCGAGCACGGCTTCGCCCTGTCCGAGGCCAGCAACACCCCGGTGATGCTGGAGCTGCGTATCCGCGCCTGCCACCTGCACGGCCATTTCGCGGCCAAGGACAATCGCGCCTCCCCGCTCAGCCTGCGCCAGGCGATGGAGAACCCCACCCGCGACGCCGCCCGCATCGTACTGCCGCCGATGAATTTCGACCACGAGCGCGAGAAGATCGACCACCGTTGGCCCGCCGCCGTCGACTATATCAAACGCCATAAGCTGAACGAGCTGATGGAACCGGTCACGGGCCGCTATGCCGATCTGGGCATCGTGGTTCAGGGTGGCATGTACAACACCCTGATGCGTGCGCTGGAGCTGCTGGACCTGGCCGATGGCTATGGCCGCGCCGACATTCCGCTCTATGTGCTGAATGTCGCCTATCCGTTGATCGACGACGAACTGACCGCCTTCTGCGCCGGCAAACGGGCGGTGATGATGGTCGAGGAAGGCCAGCCGGACTATATCGAGCAGGCCCTGCATTCGATCCTGCGCCGCGCCGACCTGCAGACCAAGGTGGTGGGAAAGGACGTCCTGCCCCGCGCCGGCGAATATACCGGCCAGGTGCTCAAGGACGGGGTCGAGGAATTCCTGGTCGGCTATGCCGGCCGCAATCGCTCCGCGCGCCAACCCGCGCCCCCCCTGAGCCTGGCCGATGTGCCCGCCCGCCCGCCGGGTTTCTGCACCGGCTGCCCCGAGCGGCCCGTGTTCACCGCCATGAAACTGGTGGAAAAGGAGCTCGGTCCGTTCCACGTCAGCTGCGATATCGGCTGCCACCTGTTCTCGATCCTGCCGCCGTTCAATATCGGCAACACCACCATGGGCTATGGCCTGGGCTGGTCGGGCGCCGCGGCTTTCAATGTGCCCGACAGCAACCGGCGGACCATCAGCGTCATGGGCGATGGCGGCTTCTGGCACAACGGCCTGACCAGCGGGGTCGGCGGGGCTGTGTTCAACAAGAACGACAATGTGCTGGTGATCATCGACAACGGTTATTCGGCGGCCACCGGCGGTCAGGACATCCTGTCCTCGCGCCCCGGCAATGTCTCGCGCAGCACGGACCACACCATCGAAGCCGCCGTGCGCGGGGTCGGGGTGGAATGGGTCCGCACCATCCGCACCTATGACCTGGGCCTGATGCGACGGACCTTGAAGGAGGCCCTGACCACCAAGACCCGCGGCCCCAAGGTGATCGTGGCCCAGGCCGAATGCATGCTCAACCGCCAGCGCCGGGAGAAGCCGCTATTCACCGCCGCGGTCAAGGCCGGCAAGCGCGTCGTACGCCAGCGCTTCGGCGTCGATGAGGACGTCTGCACCGGCGACCACAGCTGTATCCGCCTGTCCGGCTGCCCGTCCCTGACCACCAAGCCCAACAGCGATCCCCTGCGCGAGGATCCCGTGGCTCACGTCAATAACGACTGTGTCGGCTGCGGAGTTTGCGGCGAGGTCGCCCACGCCGCGGTGCTGTGCCCCAGCTTTTATCGCGCCGATATCCTGTTCAACCCGACCCCCTGGGACCGAACCTGGACACGGCTGCGCCAGGGCATGATCGGCGCCCTGCAGGGCTGGGCCGACCGCCGCCGCCTGGCGCGCGCGGCGTGAGCGGCATGTCCGCTCACCGACCGATCCGGATCTCCATCAACGCCCTGGGCGGTCAGGGCGGCGGGGTGCTGGCCGACTGGATCGTCGATCTGGCCGAGCACGCCGGCTATGTGGCCCAGGCGACCTCGGTGCCGGGTGTCGCACAGCGCACCGGGGCCACGGTCTATTATCTGGAACTGTGCCCGATGGCCGAGGACGGGCGCGAGCCGGTCTTGGCCTTGATGCCGATCCCCGGCGACGTGGACCTGGTGATCGCCTCGGAACTGATGGAGGCCGGCCGGGCCATAGCGCGCGGCCTGGTCACCCCCGACCGCACCGTGCTGGTGGCCTCCAGCCAGCGGGTCATGGCCATTTCTGAGAAATCCGAGATGGGCGACGGCGAAATGCCGGCGGGCAAGGTCGTGGCCGCGGCCCAATCCGCCTCCAAGCAGTTGGTCCTGGCCGACCTGCACGCCCTGGCCGAGCGCACCGGCAGCGTGATCAGCGCGGCCCTGTTCGGCGCGGTCGCCGGATCGGGCGCCCTGCCCTTTGCCCGCGACGCCTTCGAAGCGGCGATCCGCCGGGGCGGGGTCGGCGTGGAGGCCAGCCTGCGCGCCTTCGCCGCCGCCTTCGATCTGGCCCAAGGCGGCGCCTTGGCCATCTCCGCCGCACCCAGGGTCGCGCCGCCGCCGGCCCGCATCGCCGGCGACCTGCGCCAGCGCATCGCCCAGATCCTGCCCGAGCCCGCCCGGGCCTATGCCGGCCTGGGGGTCGACCGTTGCCTTGACTATCAAGGTCGCGCCTATGCCGCCCTCTATCTGGATCGGCTCGCCGCAGTCGCCCGGGTGGACGAACAGTTCGGCGGCGATCGGTTCGACTGGCGGCTGACCGCCGCCGCCGCCCGCTATCTGGCTCTGTGGATGACGTATGAGGATGTGATCCGGGTCGCCGACCTGAAGACTCGCGGCTCGCGCTTCGACCGCGTGCGCGCCGAGGTTCGCGCGGCCAAGGACCAGATCGTCGACGTGGCCGAATTCATGCACCCGCGTTTCGAAGAAGTCTGCGACACCCTGCCGGACGCGATCGGTCGCGGCTTGAAGGAGTCGGGGACGGCGCGCCGCCTGTTCGGTCGCTTCTTCGATCAGGGCCGGCAGGTGTCCACCTCCAAGCTCGGCGGCTTCCTGCTGCTGTTCGGCCTGGCGCGGCTGCGCGGCCTGCGCCCGATGTCCCACCGCCACCGCAGCGAGACAGAACGGATCGAGGCCTGGCTGGCCTCGGCCGTCAACGCCGCCCGCAACAATTACGACCTGGGCGTGGAGATCATCGCCCTGCAGCGACTGGTCAAGGGCTATGGCGAAACCCATGAGCGCGGCCTGCGCGGCTATGGCGCCATTCTCCAGACCCTGCGCCCGTTGATCGAGCGGCCGGATGCGGCGAAGGTGGCCCGCGCCCTGGCCCAGGCGGCCCTGAAAGACGACAGCGGCCGGTTGCTGGCCCGCGAGATCGCCGCGGTGGGCGGACCGTCCATGATCGAACTTGCGGCGCAATAGAAGGCCATGACCGGCCCCGTCTTCACCACGCCGATCATCGTGCGGTTCAAACACTGCGATCCGGCCGGCATCGCCTTCTATCCGCGCCTATTCGAGTTCGCCAATGACACGGTCGAGACCTGGTTCGCCGAACTGGGGGTGGGGTTTCCTCAACTGATCGGCGAGCGCGGCGTCGGCGTGCCGACCGTGACCGCCACCGCCCGCTTTCTCAAGCCTTGCCGCTATGGGGACGTGCTGGAAAGCCGGCTGCGCGTGGCGGCCCTGGGCGAGCGCTCCATGGACCTGAAGCTGGCCCTGACCGGCCCCCAGGGCGAGACGCGGGCCGAGTTCGACATCACCCTGGTCTGCGTCGACAAGGCCGCCGTCACCTCCCGCCCGTGGCCTGGCGATGTGCGCGGAGCCCTGCAGGCGTGGCTAAACCGACCCTGATCGGACCCGCTGGCAAAGCTGCGGCTTGCAGCGCAAGATGAGCGGACCGCGCGCCGCGGAAGCTTTCGGGGAAGCGCCTTGTACAAGACGATTGTGCTGGCCTATGACGGCTCCATCGAAGGACGCGCGGCTCTGAGAGAGGGCGTCCTGCTCGGGCTACGCTGCAGGGCCCGCATCCATCTGTTGGCCGTGGTCGCCGAGACCACCGGAATCAAGATGGCCGAAGGCATTCACGCCGGCCCCATGGCTCACCAGCAGACCACCTATGCGGCGATCCTGCAGGAGGCCGTCGACAAGCTGAAGGCGCTCGGCGTCACCGTGGGAGCCCAGCTGGTGGACGGCGAGCCGGCCCAGGCGATCGCCGCCTACGCCACCCAGGTCGGCGCGGATCTGGTGGTGGTCGGCCATCGCAAGCAGAGCCTGTTGCAACGGTGGTGGTCGGGGCCGACCGGCGCCTATCTCACCGACTATCTGAATTGCAGCCTGCTGATCGCCCGCAATGTGGTGAGCCAGGAGGCCTTCTTTCAGGAGGTCGAGGCGACGGTGGCCGCCCAGGCCTGAAGACGGCGGGGCCTTAGTAATTGATCGACGGATTATCCCCGGGATAGATCACCCCCACCACGTCGAAACCGCCATCCACCGTGCACTGCACCGAATGGACCTGCTTGCTGGGCAGGAACAGGATGTCGCCGGGGCCGACCACCGTACGGCTATGCTCGGTCCAGACCACGCCGGCGCCGTTGAGGAAGATCAGGGCCTCCTCATAGAGGTGCTGGTGCGGCTCGGCCTTGGAGCGCGGAATATTGCCGATGAACTGGGTGACCACGGTGGAGCCGTGCTCGCGATTGACCAGCATCTGGAAATGGCGCTCGGCCATGGCGTGGCGCTGATCGGGATCGATCTCGGCGCGGCGGTTGGGATAGGCCGTCTGGAAATTGTCCGGCATGGCCTCCAGCCAGACCAGATCCTCCGCCCCCGGGCCGTTGGAGATGTAGAGCTTGACCGCGTCCAGGCCCGGATTGTGCACCCGATAGGCTTCCCCGGGCCGCACATAGAAGCCGGTGCGCGGCTCGAAGGTGAAGCGCCGGCCGGAGATCTCCACCTCGCCCTGACCTTCGGTGATGAACAGCACGGTATGGCGGCCATCGGCGGAAAGCACGGGCGAGGCGCCCTGCCCCGCTTCGGCGTAGAATTGCGACTGGAACAGCGCGCCCTGGGCGGGACTGATCACCGGGCAATAGCCCATGGACCCATGCGGGATCAGCTTGGCCCGCTTGGTGGAAAAGACGTAGCACTGGTCGTCGAGCTGCACCCGGGCGTCGTCGCCATGCGCCACCATCGGGATCGCCTGGTTGGCCGGGCTGTCCGGATCGTCGTGGGGATTATAGCCGGGCAGGTTGTTATGGGCGCCGTCGCAGAACGGCGCGGTCCCCGTCTGCTTGCAGCCGCAGAAGATCACGTCCTCGTCGGCCTTGGGCTTGACCAGCACCGGCAGGAACTCGGTCCCAGCGTGGGAGCCATCGCAGAACGGCTGATTGGCGGACAGACCGCAGCTGCACCACAGATAGCGCTGGCCGGCCTTGACCTCATGATAGAAGCCCTTGCGGTAGGCGATCTTGGGGGTCTGCATGGTCAATCATCCTATCATACGAAAATCGGGCCGTCCGCTGCGCCTATGGCGCTTCGCGCAAGACCCCGCCGGCGCCGCGCCGCAGCGGTGAAGCGTGGGTCGGCAGCGGCGAACCCGGCGCCTGGTCGATGGTGACACCATGCGGCCAACTGGGCGGAGCGATGGCGATATAGCGGGCGAAACCGCCGGTGCCGCCTTCCATCCTGGCGAAGCCGATGCTGATCAGCGCTCCCGCCTCGGGAACCTGATCCAGATTGGCCACGCCTTCCGCCTGGGCGAAATTGTGATGCAGCAGCCAGCTTTCACCCTCGAAGGTGGGCGTGTCGTCAGTGTCCAGCGGTTCGTGGCCCTGCAGCATGATGTGGCGGTTGAGATAAAGGAATTTCAGCGCCGCCAAGGTCACGCCCGGGAAGGGCTTGGCCGTGAAGCGGGCCGGATCGGTCCACTTCTTGGACCAGTCCGAGCGGATCATCACCACCGAGCCCGCCGGTATGCGGCCGTGCCGCTTTTCCCAGCCGGCGAGATCGGTGACGGTAGCCTGATAGCCGGGGTCAGCGGCGATCTTGGCCGCCACATTGATCACCACCAGCGGTCGCACAGCCACCGTGGGCGGGATGTCGCTGATGGTGGCGCCGTGGTCGTTCATATGCGCGGGCGGATCGAATTGAGTGCCGATATGGTCCATGGGAAAGCCATAGGCGGTGATCCCCGCCCCGTGCTTCTCATAGGAGAACGGCTCCCCCTTTTCGATCAGCCCCGGCACTGTGACCCCAGCACGCGCCGGCCCCACGGTGAAATCGCCGAAGCCCACGCCGATCGGCCCGCCGGGCGCGATGGCGTGGGTCAGGTCGATATATTTCGCGCCCTGCAGCGCCGAGCGATAGACGCTCCATAGCCGGGTATCGTCGGCGGCCACGGCCCGCACCGCCGGCGCTGCCGCCAGCAAGATCCCGGACAGGGCGAGAACAAGCCGCCGCATCGGACCCTAGAAGGTCCGCGTGACCGACACCCCGATCGTCCGAGGCCGGACGGTCAGCAGGGCATCGGGATCCTGCGTCGAATTGATCGCGGAAATCGGGGCGCGTTCGTCCGTGGCGTTACGGACAAAAAGCATCGCGCTCCACGGCCCAGTCGAAGCGCCAGCACGTAAATTCAGCAGGGCGTAGGACTTGAGTGTGAGATTGAACTTTGTGTTCGCGGCGAAATAAGCGTCCTGATTGTCGCGATAGCTGAGGTCAGCGGCCAAGGTTCCATTCCAGCCATCGGCCATTGGCAGAGGCGCGGTATAGTTGAGACCAAGGTTGAACTGAAATTTAGGCACGTCGGGAATGGCGTCACCCGTTACCCCAAGCGTTCCGTTGAGATCGGTCTGACTCGTGGATGAACCGCGAGTCAGGTAGGCGTCCTGATAGGAACCAGAGAAGCTCGCCGTCAAATACTGTATCGGACGAGCGTTGAACTCGAATTCAAGACCCTTGACCGCCGCATTGCCAGAATTGCCGATATAAACGAAGGCGCCGTCTGGCGTGGTTTGTTGGGTCTGAATGTCATACCAGAACAGGGCATAAATATCGGCTTGGTAGTCCAACCGCCCGTCAAACAACTTCCCTTTCAAGCCCACTTCGTAATTCCACAGCGAATCCGGCTTGAAAGATCCTGGAATCGCCTCGAAGGGCTGGCTGAGGCCGTTGAGGCCGCCGCTGCGGAAGCCTTGGGAGGCCGTCGCATAAGCCATGGTATTGGCGTCGAACTTGTAGCTGACGTTAAGCTTGGCGGTCAACTTATGGTAGGATTGCGACTTGTCGTTCACGGGCACCAGGTTCGGCGCACCTGGGAAGCCGCCGAAGGGGTGGGTCTGGACCTGCACGCCTTCCAGATCTTCGGTGAAGTAACGCAGGCCGCCGACGATGCTGAACTTGTCGGTGACCTTCCAGGTCGCCTCGCCGAACCCGGCATATTCGGTGGTGGTGCGGTCGTCCGTCCGGCCAAAGAAGGTGTTGCCCACGCCTGGGAAGTTCAGGGCGTCGGCGGAATTGGCCGAACTGAAGGCGCCGATCGGATTGCCGTTACCGTTCGAGGCGATGACATCGACCGTCAGGTCATTGGTCTGGCGCTGGCGGAACCCGCCGACCACGAAATTGACCGGAAAATCGAAGCTTGAGGCGTAGCGGATTTCGCTGGAATTGATGGTCTGCTTGCGCGGCTCGAGCGTCACGGCCGGGACCGGAACGCCAAACGAGACCAGGATCGGGGTGGAGTCGAAATTGAAATCGACACTGCGATTGAACTGGTTGGTGGTCGCGGTCACGGTCCCGTACTGGAACTTGTAGCTGGCGGTCAGGCTATAGACCTGCAGATCGTCCGTGGCGGGACTGCGCGTGACATCGGTGTTGCACAGGTCGCAGCCCTTGACGACCGGTGTCCCGGGGATCTGGAAGGCGGTCACGCCCGCCGGCGTATAGCGCGAAGACCCGCCCGAGCTTTCGTGCTGGTCGGTGAATGAGGCGTCGATCGTCAGGCTTTCGACCGGCTGGATACGAACACTGATGCGGCCGCCCTGCACGTCGTCATTATTGACGCCTTTCACCACGCCGACCGGATCGGCCGTGCCGGCGCCGAGACGAATCTGATTGATATAGCCGCTGTCGCTGAGCGCCCAACCCACGATGCGAGCGGCGACCTTGCCGTCCACCAGCGGCACATTGACGGCCCCGTTGAAATTGTAGTTGCCGCTGCCGTGGCTGGTGTCGGACCCTTCGGCGGTCAGGTAGCCGCCGATATTGTCCATCACCGGCTTCTTGGTGATGAAGCGGATCGCGCCGCTCATGGAGCTGGCGCCATAGAGCGTGCCTTGAGGACCGCGCAGGACTTCCACATGGTCCAGGTCATAGAGGCGGATGTCCGGCTGAAAGCCGCCGCCGTCATCGGCGTTGCCGCCGCTGATCACCGCTTCGTCGTAATAGACCCCGGCGGTGGAGTCGCCCGTGGAGTTGATGCCGCGGATGACATATTTGCGGTCGCCGGGACCCAGGTCCTGGATCGACAGGCCGGGGATCTTGTTGGCGATGTCGAGGAAGCCGACCGAGCCGGCCTTGCGCAGCTGATCGCCGCTCAGCGCCTGGATCGCGCCGGGCACATCCAGCACCCTTTGACCGGCCGACTTGTTGGCGGTGACCACCACCTCGGGAACCGCATTCGGGTCGGAGGCCGCCGCCGGTGCGGCGGCCGCAAAGGCGGGAGCGGCGAGCAGCAGGGCGGCGATCCCCGCGCTGGACGCCAGAACCATACGGCGCGAGCCGCCCAATCGGCTGCTCAACCCCAGTCCGCGCGCATGACAAACCATGGATTTAAATCCCCCGTCTTATGTGTTGTTGAGCCATTCGTATGAGATATCATATGATATGTCAACTAAACGGCCCTCCTTCGGCGGGGGTCAAGGCAGGGTTTGACCGCCGCGCGATCAAGCCGCGCGGCGCCCAAAAAACAGGCCCTCAAAGCGCTTGAGCGATCAGGCTTTCAGATTGCGGATCAGGCGCCGGATCAGGCTGAACGCCGCCTCGGCTTCAGCGGGGGAAAATCCGTCCAGCAGACGGTCCTGACGCCGCCGCACCACAGGATCCAGAGACTGAAACAGGTCCCGACCCTTGTCAGTCAGGAACACTTCCACATAGCGGGTGTCGTTGCGGCGGGGGATGCGGGCGACATATTGCTCGTCCTCCATCTTCATCAGCACCCGGCTCAGGGCGGACTGCTGCATCATGGCCCGGTCGGCGATCTCGTTGATGGTGATCCCGTCCCCCATGGCCAGGACCGCCAGGATGCGCCAGCGGGCGATATTGATCCCGTCGCGGCGAAGCTTTTCGATCAGATCCGTATTCAGGTGGTGGGACAGCTGGGTGATCAGATAGGGCAGAAAATTGTCGTAGAGCCCGCCAGCAAACGGCTCCGCCTCGGGCTTGGCCTCCGATTGCTTCGCTCCCGACCGCGAACGCCGCGACTCGACCATCACCCCTCCTGCGTCAGGGACCGCCCCCGAACGGGGCTGTTCTACGGCGTTTGCATCGCCATCCAAAGTGCGGACACCCGGTCGCGAATAGCCAGGGCCTCGAGCCAGCGGTCTGACAGCTCCAGTCCGTCGGCGCCGGTGATGGCCCAGCCCAAGATGTTCCCGACCCTGGGCATAGCGGTTCTGGCCGCCTTGGCCTATGGCTTGGCTCGGCGAAAGCCCATGGTCGCCGCCTGATCGCAGGAGTCTGCCCTATGCGTTTCCGCCGGATGCCGATCGAGGAAGAATCGCCTGAACAGCTCGGCTATGACCGGGTGCGGTTTAACCTGACCGAATCTTCGGTGCGCGACCGCAGCCTGGGTGAGCTTGGCCTCGACCTGAACGCCCTGACGCTGTGCTACACCGACCATCTCGGCTTGCCGCAGCTGCGCCAACAGGTGTCGGCGCGGGCGGGTGGCGGCCTGGGACCCGACGACGTCCTGATCACCGCCGGCGCCTCGGCGGCCCTGTTCATTGCGGCGGTCACCCTGCTGGACCGCGGCGAGCACATGATCGTGGTGCGCCCCAACTACGCCACCAATATCGAAACCCCGCGGGCCCTGAGCTGCGAAGTCGACCTTCTGGACCTCGATTTCGAGCGCGGCTTCGCCCTCGATCTTGAAGCCCTGGCCGCCCGCATTCGGCCGACCACCCGGCTGATCAGCCTGACCACGCCGCACAATCCCACTGGCGTCGCCATCACGCCCGAGCAGCTGCAGCAGGTCCTCCTATTGGCCGAGCGCTGCGGATCCCATGTGCTGGTGGACGAGACCTATCGCGACATGTCCTTCACGCCGCCGGCGCCGATCGCCGCCACCCTGAGCGACCGCGCCATCAGCATCAGCTCTCTATCCAAGAGCTTCGGTATTCCCGGCGTGCGCATCGGCTGGATCCTGTCGCGTGACGCCGACCTGATGTACCGCTTCCTGTGCGCCAAGGAGCAGATCGGCATCTGCGGCAGCGTGGTCGACGAGGCCATCGGCGCGCGGGCCTTGGCCGAGGCCGACGCCTGGCTGCCCGCCAATGACGCCCGCCTTCGCACCGCCTTCGCCCGGGTAAAGACCTGGATGGCCGGCGAGCCCCTGCTGGAATGGGTCGAACCGACCGGGGGCTGTGTCTGCTTCCCCCGCATCCGCGAGGACGCCGGCGTGGATGTCGCCGCCTTTTATCGCATCCTCAACGAGGATCACGGGGCCTATGTGGGACCAGGCCACTGGTTCGAGCAGTCCGACCGTTTCTTTCGCATAGGTTATGGCTGGCCGACGCCGGAAGAGCTGGATGGCGGCCTGGCGGCGGTGTCGCAAGCCCTGCGCACAGCCCGGCGCTGATCACCGGCGCCGCCCGGCGAGGTGTTGATTGACCCAACGGCAGGCAAACCGGTTTATTTGTCGAACCACCGGCGGCTCACGCGCAACTGACACGCTCGACTGGCATTAGGTGTCCGGGCGGGCGCAGGGCAGGCGTCAGATTTCGGCGAGCGACGATGACATCCAAGATGAAGCTACTGCCGCAGCCCACGCCCGAGGAGGTTTGGCGCGACGCCAAGCGCGTCTTGGTGCTGCAGGGTGGCGGCGCCCTGGGCGCCTATCAGGCCGGCGTCTATGAAGCCCTGGCCGCACACGACCTTCGCCCAGGATGGGTGGCGGGGATTTCCATCGGCGCGATCAACGCCGCCCTGATCGCCGGCAATCCGCCCGAGCGCCGGGTGGAGCGGCTTCGCGCCTTCTGGGACCAGACCTCTTCGGAACTGCTGCCTGCGCCCCTCAAGACCGGAGACGGCGCGCGCACGGTGATCAACGAAATCAGCGCCGCGATGATCGCCTCATTCGGATCCCCGGGGTTTTTCAGGCCGCGACTGGGGAGCCCTCTGTTCGCCCCTCCCGGCAGCGCCGAGGCTCTGAGCCTCTATGACACCAGCCCCTTGAAGGCGACCCTGGAGCGCCTGGTCGATTTCGACCTGATCAATGACGGGCCTGTGCGGTTGATGGTCGGCGCGGTCAATGTGATCAGCGGCAACAGCGTGATCTTCGACAGCGCACGCCAGCGCATCGGCCCGGAACATATCATGGCCTCCGGCGCCCTGCCGCCAGGATTTCCGCCGGTGTTCGTCGACGGCGAGCCCTATTGGGACGGCGGCCTGGTGTCCAATACGCCACTTCAGGTGGTCCTGGACGAGGAACAGTCCGAGGACCTGCTCGTGTTCCAGATCGATCTGTTCAACGCCCGAGGCGGCTTGCCAAAAAACCTCATGGATGTGGACGAGCGCGAAAAGGACATCCGCTTTTCCAGCCGCACACGGATGAACACCGACACCTCGCTGCGGATCCACAAGGCCAAGGTCGCCCTGCGGAGCCTGCTGGGGCGGTTGCCCGAGGGCTTCGCCGAAGCCGAGGATCTGACGCATCTGCGCGCCCTGGCCAATGAGAACGCGGTCACCATCGTCCAGCTGATCTATCGCAAGCGCGCCTATGAGGGCGGCTCGAAGGATTACGAATTCTCGCGCCAGACCATGCTGGACCACTGGGCCGCCGGCGTGGCCGACGTGGAGCAGTGCGTCCACCGCAAGCACAGCCTGCTGCCCCCAACCCGCGAGCAAGGGGTGGTGGTGATCGACCCCGGGCTGCACGACTGACTTCGACCCCAAAGCCAGATGGCCAAAGAGGCGCTTCATGACCCGCGACGAGATCCTCGCCACGTCCTCCATGCCGGCCTTCGCGCCAAGCTATCCGCATGGCCCGTTTCGATTCGTGAAACGGGAATATCTGATCATCACCTATGAGACCGACCCCGAGGCCATTCGACTGGCCCTGCCCGAACCGCTGGAGCCGGCGCCGGGCAATCTGGCCTATTACGAGTGGATGAAAATGCCCGACGCCTCCGGCTTCGGCGACTATGAGGAGAGTGGGACCGGGGTGCTGGCCATGTTCAACGGCGAGCCCTGCAATTTCTCGGTCCAGATGTATCTGGACGATGAGCCCCCGATCACCGGCGGTCGCGAAATCTGGGGATTTCCCAAGAAATACGGCGTGCCGCGGCTGAAGGTGATCAAGGACACCCTGACCGGCACCCTGCACTATGACGAAGAGCGCGTGGCCGTGGGCACCATGCCGTTCAAACCCAACAGCCTGGCGAACAAATTGGACGACGTGGCCAAGGGCATAGCCAAGCTGAACGTAAACCTCAAACTCCTGCCGGACGTGGATGGCACGCCGAAGATCGCCCAACTGGTGGGCTATAATCTCGAAGAAATTCATGTCCACGGCGCCTGGGACGGGGACGCCCGGCTGCACCTGATCCCACACGTCAACTGCCGGGTGGCCGATCTGCCGGTGAAACGCATCATCGGCGGCCGTCATCAGATCGTCGACTTCGTGCTGCCCTATGGCCGAGTGTTGCACGACTATCTCGCCTGAACCTCGTTTCGCCTGGAGAAACCTCATGAGCCTGAAGAACCGCAACGCCGTCATCACCGGGTCCACCAGCGGCATCGGTCTGGCCTATGCCCGCGCCCTGGCCAAGGAGGGCGCCAATGTCTGTATCAACGGCTTTGGCAAGCCCGAGGACATCGAAGCCGAACGCGCCAAGATCGAGAGCGAGTTCGGGGTCAAGGCGATCTATTCGCCCGCCGACATGACCAAGCCCGACCAGATCGCCGGCATGATCGACACCGCCGCGGAAACCCTGGGCTCGGTCGACATCCTGATCAACAACGCCGGCGTCCAGCATGTGGCGCCGATCGACGAATTCCCCATCGAAAAATGGGACCAGATCATCGCCATCAACATGTCGGCCGCCTTCCACGCCATGCGCGCGGCGATCCCGCACATGAAGAAGAGCGGCTGGGGACGGATCATCTCCACCGCCTCGGCCCATTCGCTGGTCGCCTCGCCCTTCAAGAGCGCCTATGTCACCGCCAAGCACGGCCTGGCCGGCCTGACCAAGACCGCCGCGCTCGAAGTCGCCACGCACAAGATCACCGTCAACGCCATCAGCCCCGGCTATGTCTGGACCCCGCTGGTGGAGAACCAGATCCCCGACACCATGAGCTCGCGCGGCCTGACCCGCGAGCAGGTGATCAACGACGTGCTGCTGGAAGCGCAGCCGACCAAGGAATTCGTCACCGTCGAGCAGGTGGCGTCCCTGGCCGTCT
>FSWM01000295.1_pt1 | contig 16823 bp, 13 predicted proteins | sample 1637841 | NCBI WGS metagenome assembly FSWM01 (sample SAMEA3914789, study PRJEB12502) | metagenome | biome: forest; material: soil | place: Canada | collected 2011-07-03 | depth 0.3 m | reverse complement strand
CCGCGAGCCCGTGGCCGTCGAGCCCGACTTCCAACCCGTCGCCCCCCAGGATGGGGAGGCCGTCGCCGCCGAAGTCTTGAGCCCGCCTCTGCTGGCCGAGCCCGATTTTCACGAGCCGAGCTTCGAAGCGATCACGGCGGAAGAACCGGCCGAGGCGCTGGACCCGTTCATGTCGCCTGCCGAGGTCATCGCAGCGACGGCTCATGTCGAGGACTCGGACGAGGCCGACAGCCTGTCGCAAGACTGGACGCCCGTCGCCGCCGAAGCCGAGATCGACGAAACCGAAAGCGACGCCGAGCCCCTGCCCGGCCCCACCTTCGTCTCTCATCCCTTCGTCTCTCCCCCCTTTATCGGGCGCGCCACTCCGGTCGAAACCTGGAGCTCCGCGACCGAGACCTACGTGACGACCCCGGTCCGCTCGACAGCGCAAGAGCCCGTCATGCTGCTCGATGACGAGGACGACGACGACCTGGACGCGCCGGAACCCGCCGGCCAGACCGCCGCGCCCTTCCTGCGCGACCTCGCCACCGACAACGATCTGGACGCCGAAGCCGAGGCCCTGTTCGCGCCGCGCTCGACCGCGACCCGCGACCTGCTCGAACAGGCCCGGGCCGCCACCCGCGCCGCCGCGCGTCCGGAAGGCCGTGGCCGCGCCCGCGTCCGCGATGTCTTCTCGGGCCCCGACATGCGGCCACAACCGCGCCGCCGCCAGGCCTCGGTCTGGACCAATGCGGTCCTGATCTCAGGAACCGCGGCGGCCTTGGGCGCCGCCGTCGTCGGCTATGCCCTCCTGTCCGAAAAGCCGGTGGGAGCCCAGCCGCAAAAGGTCGCCGACGCCCTGGGCTCCAAGACCCCCGCCCCCATCAAAGCGGCGACCGAGGTTGGCGGCCCGATCCTGGCCGAGGCCCTGACGGCCAAGCCGACGGAGGCTTCCGGCCTCGCCGCGGCGCCCCTGGCGGCGCCGACCGCGCCCGGCCCCGACGCGATCAGCTTCTACGGCGACGCCACGCGTCGGATCGAGTCGCGCGACTTCACCGGCGTCGAGGCGCTGAAGAAGTCGGCCAACCTGGGCTATGCCCCCGCACAGTTCTACCTGGCCAAGCTCTACGAGAATGGCGAAGCTGGCGTGCGCCGCGACTCCGCCGAAGCCCGCCGCTGGACCGAACGCGCGGCCGAAGGCGGCGACAAGAAGGCCATGCACAATCTGGCCCTCTACTATTTCGAGGGCACCGGCGGGCCGAAGAACACCACCACCGCCGCCCAATGGTTCCGCCGGGCCGCCGATCTTGGCCTGACCGACAGCCAGTACAACCTGGGCCGACTCTACGAAGAGGGCTTCGGAGTCGCCCAGAACCCGGCCGAAGCCTACAAGTGGTACCTGATCGCCTCCCGCTCAGGCGACAGCGAGTCCCGGGCCAGCGCCCAGCGGGTCAAGGGCCAATTGTCGGTCGAGGCCCAGTCAGCGGCCGAACGCGCCGCCACCGGCTTCCTGGCCCAGGCTGGCGGCGTGCAGATCGCCCAGGCCAACACCGCCTCGCCGGTCGCGACCGCTCAGCGGGCCCTGTCGCACCTCGGCTACTACCAGGGTCCGACCGACGGCGCCGACTCCCCGGCCCTGAAACTGGCCATCGCCGCCTACCAGCGCGACCAGGGCCTGCCGGCCTCTGGCGTCCTGGACAGTCCCCTGACCGAGCGGCTGGGCGTCATCGCTCAGTAAAGGCCCTGAGCAAGCGGCCTGCGATACCTGACGAATGGCGCGAGCCCCTTCCGCCTGGGGCTCGCCCTCGCTAAGTCTTAGGTCATGACTCGCCCAACGCCTCCCATCGCCCGCAAGGATCCCGTGCGGATCGAGCAACTCGGCCGCGTCAGGGTCGACGACTATGCCTGGCTGAAGGATGACAACTGGCAGCAGGTGCTGCGCGATCCGGGCGTGGTGCGGGCCGACGTCCGCGCGCACCTGGAGGCCGAAAACGCCTATTCCCAGGCCATGCTGGCCGGCGTCGAACCGCTGCAGGCCGAAATGTTCGCGGAGATGAAGGGCCGCATCAAGGAGGACGATTCCTCTGTTCCGAGCCCGGACGGTCCCTGGGACTACTACGTCCGCTACGCGCTGGGCGCCCAGCACCCGATCCACGCCCGACGCCCGCGCGACGCGGCCGAGGGCGAGGTGATCCTGCTGGACGAGGACGCCGAGGCGCAAGGTAAGGCCTATTTCCAGGTCGGCGGCGCCCAGCACAGCCCGGACCACGGGCTCTATGCCTACGCCGTAGACGAGCAGGGCTCGGAGGTGTTCCGTATCCTGATCAAGGACCTGGCCACCGGCCAGATCCTGCCCGATCCTGTGGAAAGCTCGACCGGCGGCTTCACCTGGTCGCCGGATTCCAACTGGCTGTTCTGGATCTGGCGCGACGATCACGGCCGACCGGCCAAGGTTTATCGCCGGCCCGCGCGCGGCGGGGCCAGGGACGACATGCTGGTGTTCGACGAGCCGGACGAGGGCTTTTTCCTGTCTGTGGGAACCACCGCCTCGGACGCCTTCATCGTCATCGGCTCCGGCGACCATGAAACGTCCGAAGTACGGCTGATCCCCGCGGCTGATCCGACAGCCGAGCCGCATGTGGTCGAACCCCGGGCCCGCGGCGTGCGCTATGACCTGGAGCACTGGGACGGGCGCTTCTTGATCCACACCAACGCTGATGGGGCGGTGGACTTCAAGGTGGTCGAGGCGCCGCTGAATGATCCCTCGCGAAAGGCCTGGCGCGACTGGCGCCCGCACCAACCGGGCCGCTATGTGGTGGGGATCGGCGCGCTGAAGGACTGGTTCGTGCGCCTGGTGCGCGAGAACGCCAACAACAAGATCCTGCTGACCGAGCGGGCCACGGGCGCCGAGCATGAGATCGCCTTCGCCGAGGAGGCCTATGCCCTGGGCCTGGCCGGCGGCTATGAGTTCGACACCACTACTCTGCGCCTCGTCTATGAGTCGCCGACCACGCCGCGCCAGTGGTTCGACTATGACCTACCGACCCGCGGCCGGACCCTGCGCAAGACCCAGGAAATCCCCTCGGGCCACGATCCGGCCCACTACGTCACTCGCCGGCTCTACGCCCAGGCGCCGGACGGCGAAGAGGTTCCGATCACGGTCCTGATGCGGGCGGACACGCCGCTCGACGGGTCGGCCCCCATGCTGCTGTACGGCTACGGCGCCTATGGCATCCCGATGGAGCCCAACTTCTCCATCCGCAACCTGTCCCTGGTCGACCGCGGCTGGATCTGGGCCACCGCCCACGTGCGCGGCGGCGCGGAGAAGGGCTGGGGCTGGTTCCTGGACGGGCGCGGGGCCAAGAAGACCAACACCTTCACCGACTTCATCGCCTGCGCCGAGCACCTGACAGCCGAGGGCTACGGCGCCAAGGGCCGCATTGTCGCCTATGGCGGCTCGGCCGGCGGGATGCTGATGGGCGCGATCGCCAACATGCGGCCCGATCTCTGGGCCGGGATCGTCGGGGCGGTGCCGTTCATCGACGTGCTCAACACCATGAGCGACATCACCCTGCCGCTGACACCGCCCGAATGGCCCGAATGGGGCAATCCGCTGGACGATCCGCAGGCCTATGACCGCATCGCCAGCTACAGCCCCTATGACAATATCAGGCCCCAACCCTATCCGGCGGTGCTGGCGACGGGCGGACTGTCAGACCCGCGGGTGACCTATTGGGAGCCGGCCAAGTGGGTGGCCAAGCTTCGCGAAATGACCACGGGCCAGGCCCCGATGCTCTTGAAGATCAACATGGACGCCGGCCACGGCGGCGCCTCGGGCCGGTTCGATTTCCTGAAGGAGATCGCCCTGGATTACGCCTTCGCCATCTGGGCGGTCGACCGGGGATGGGAGCGCCGGTGACGCCGCAGATCCGCCCAGCGACCACCGCCGACGCACCGGCCCTCGCCGCCATCTACGGCCATCACGTGGTCCATGGCGTCGGCACGTTCGAAGAGGCGCCGCCGGGCGCCAAGGAGGTGGCCGCCCGCCTCGCCGCCGTCCAGGCGCGGGGCCTGCCCTATCTGGTAGCCGAAGCGGAGGGCGAGGTCGCGGCCCTGGCCTATGCCGCCCCCTTCCGCCTGCGCGCGGCCTATCGCTACACGGTCGAGGACAGCGTCTATGTGGCGCCGCACCGGCTGGGCCAGGGCCTGGGCAAGGCGGTGCTGGCCGAGGTGATCAAGGCTTGCGAGGCCTTGGGCCTTCGCCAGATGGTCGCCCTGATCGGCGACAGCGGCAACGCCGGTTCGGTGGGCGTGCATGCCGCACTGGGCTTTCGCCAGGCCGGGGTGATGCAGGGCGTGGGCTTCAAGAACGGCCGCTGGCTGGACGTGGTGGTCATGCAACGGTCGCTGAGCAGCGGCGCCGAGGGCGCCCCGTCGGCTGAGGGGCTCAACCTGTCAGGGGCGTAAGACGGCTTTGGTAACGACTCGGGCGACATGATGCGGCCCCGTTTGCTGGTGCAAGGTCGCGTGGTCATGACCGTGTTCGTCTTCAGGTCTCGCCTCGCCCTGCTCGCAGGCCTGGCCACGCTCGCCCTCAGCCTGCAAGGCTGCCTCGCCGCCACCGTCGCCGGCGCTGCGGTCGGAACCACGGCCAAGGTCGCCACCACCGCCATCGGCGTCACGGTCCACGCCGCGGGCGCAGCTGGGCGCGCGGCGACAGGCGGATCCGGATCGAAGTAGGAACAGGCCGTCGGGTTTGGCCAACCCCCGGTTACCTAAGGGAAATTCACTCAATTGTGCGTGAGGGGGCGGCCTCTCCGCGCTATGCTCCCACCCCGCGCGCGGGACGACGCAGAGAGGAATTCGGCTCATGGACGCCCTTCTCGACGATCGCTCGATCGCGCAGCGCATCCTGGACCATATCGACAACGAGACCACCGACCTCGCCGATGAAACCTGGCGCGAGCCGGTGGCGAACTATCTCTCCGAGGCGCGTTTCCTGGCCGAGCGCGAGCTGATGCGCCGTCTGCCGGTCGCCTATTGCCCGTCGGCGGCCCTATCCGCGGCGGGCTCCTTCTTGGCTCGGGAGGCCGCGGGCACGCCGCTGCTGGTGGTTCGGGGCGGCGATGGCGTGGTCCGCGCCTTTCGCAACGCCTGCCGCCACCGGGGCGCGCAACTGGTCTGCGGCCAGGGGCGGGAGAAGGCCCTCGTCTGCCCCTACCACGCCTGGGCCTACGGCCTGGACGGCGCCTTGCGCAACGTGCCGCACGAGCATGGCTTTCCCGGGCTGGACAAGAACACCCGCGGCCTGGTCGCGGTCACCGCCGTCGAACGCAGCGGCGTCGTGTTCGTGGCGCAGCAGCCCTCGCCCGCCGAATTGGCCGACCTGGACGACCTGCCGGCCCTCCTGGACCCCGAACTGCAATTGATCGAGACCAGCGAGCCGGAGACGGCGGCCAACTGGAAGATCTCGGCCGAGGGGTTCCTTGAGGGCTATCACATCTATTCGACCCACCGGGAGACCTTCTACCCGGTCCAGTTCGACAACCTGAACGTGGTCGAGCGTTTCGGCCGCAACAGCCGGGTGACTTTCCCCTATCGCAACATCAACAAGCTGCGGAAGGTCGAGCCGGCCCAGCGCCATGTGGCCGGGACCCTGACCCACGTCTATCACCTGTTCCCCAACGCGCTGGTCGCCACCTTCCCGCAGCGGACGCTGATGGTGGTGCTGGAGCCCGTAACACCCAGGCTGACCCGCACCCTCACCTACGCCATGGCGCATACACAGACGGTCCGGACCGGCCAGGAGGCGATCGTCCGCGACACCGACTTCGTCAGCGCTGGCGCGCGCGAGGATCGCGAGGTGGTGGAATCGATCCAGCGCAGCCTGGCCAGCGGGGCCAACGACCATTTCGAGTTCGGCCGCTTCGAAGGGGCCATCACCCACTTCCACCGCAACCTGCACGCCCTCATCGGGGAGATGGCGTAAGCCGTGCGGTCAGGGCCTCGGCCTCGATCCCCTCGATCTCCAGCTGCTTCACCCGCGCCGTATCGCCCGAGGCGATGCGCACCGCCGCTTTCGAGACGCCCAGGGCCTTGGCGATCAGGCGCACCAGGGCGGCGTTGGCCTCGCCCTCCACCGGCGGCGCGGCCACCCGCACCTTCAAGACCGGTCGTCCGGCCTCATCCCGATCCCAGCCGTCGATGCGGTCGCGCCCCGCGCGCGGCGTCAGCCGCACCACGAGCCGCGCAGTCATCAGATCGAATAGAAGGCGTGGCCCATCACCAGGTTGTTCACCAGCCGCTGGATAAACCCCAGGATCAGGAACAGGATGATCGGGCTGACGTCGAGCCCGCCCAGTGAGGGGATCACCCGCCGGATGGGCCTCAGCGCCGGGTCGGTCAGGGCGTGGAGGATGCGCTCGATCTGCATCACGATGGGGCTGCGCGGATTGACGATGTTGAACGCGGTCAGCCAGCTCATGATCACGGCCAGGAACACCACGAAGATGTAGAGGCCGATGATGGAGTTGAATAGCCACAGCGCCGCTTCAATCATAATCCCCGCCCAGCTCTCGCCCATTGGTCCTGGGCCTCATCTAGCCCGGCTCACCCACCCGCGGCAAGGCGCGGCCGCGCGCGCGCTTGACAGCCCCTGGCGGCGTCTCTTATGTGCGCGCCTACCCTGAAAAGGGGGCCGTAGCTCAGTTGGTAGAGCGCCTCGTTCGCAATGAGGAGGTCAGGGGTTCGACTCCCCTCGGCTCCACCAATTCCTAACAAGGGATTGGTTTCACTCACAAAATCGACTTCGTGTGAACCAGAGGCGGCGACGTGCTGCACCAATAGGGTTCATGGTCCTCGCCAGACGATCCAGGGCGCCGCTCGGACGAAGCCATCTCATCAATCGGCGGAAACCAGCCTAGACCGCCGATATCGCTGGGGCCATGCGAATTCGGGCTGGCCTTGCCGTCCCCGGCTCGCGTATTGCCGACGGGGTCACGAGCGTGCGGCATGCGTCCTATGGAATCTCGAGTTGGCGGCGGGCGACAGGCCGAACCTCTGACAATACCGGCGTCGCCAGTCCCACGTCATGGCGCCCGGACGGACAGCGCCGACCGCCATCGGCCGTGGGCTTGGCTGGGGGAAGCCGCGGCGGTGAGCCTCGGGGCGGCGCTGCTGCTGGCGGTGGTGGCCGCTGACGGTCGTCCCGTGGTCTTCGCCGACGCCAATATCTATGTCTGGATGGGGCGAATGCAGCTTCGTCCCCTGAGCTACGCGCTGGCGCCGGTGCTGGGGGGGCCGGCCTCGGCGGCGCAGGATCCGGACGCCGCAGACGAAGACCCCGCCCAGATGCGCCTTCGGCGGACCGAAATGGCGGCGCGCTCGCCATGGTTCGGCCTGACCCTGTACATAACCACCGCTCTTGGCGGCCTGTGGGCCTACGCGGCCCTGCAAAGCCTGGCCGCGAGCTATGCGGTCCGCGCGGTTTGGCGCGCGGCGGGCGGCGGCGGCCCGCTCGCGCACCTGGGGGTCATGACCGTGCTGGCGGTGGGCACGACCCTGCCCTTCTTCGCGGGTTTCGCCATGCCGGACCTGTGGGCGGGATTGGGGCTGGTGGCGCTGGCGGCCCTGCTGTTCCTGCCTGAAGGCCTTGGCCGCGCCGCCAAGGGCGCGCTGTTCCTGCTTGTCCTGGCCGCCCTGACCTTTCACCAAAGCAACGTCCTGGCGGCCGCGCCGGCCGCAGCGGGAGCCGTGCTGGCGGCCCGGGTGCTATGGGGCGTCCCATGGCGGCGGATGGCGCCGGGCCTCGTGCTGTTCATCGCCGCCCTGGCCGCCGCGACCGCCCTTCAAGCGGGCTATGCCGCCGCGATACGGACCGCCACGGGCGACACGCTTCGCTCGCCCCCCTTCCTCGCCGCCCGGATCCTCGCGGACGGGCCCGGGCGCGTCTATCTGAGACGGTCCTGCGCCGAGGGCGCCGGCTGGGCCCTGTGCCGGTTCCGCAACCTTCCGCTGGACGATTCACAGGACATCCTCTGGTCAGGCGACCCAGCCAAGGGTGTGTTCGGCCTGGCCGGCGCTGACGAGCGCATCCGCATCGACCGGGAGCAGACGCGCTTCGTGCTGGCCGCCATGGCCGCCGACCCGGCGGCCTCGGCCCGGGCTGCGCTGGCGAACGCCTGGAAAACCCTGATCAGCGTGAACCTGGAAGACCCCCTGCGCGACCCCCATTTCTATCTGACCGACCCGGACTGGCGGGACAGCTACATCGCCGACCTTGTTCACGACCTGGGGCCTTGCGACCCGGACGAGCGGGGATGCCGCCCGCGCTTCGATCCCGCGCCGCTCGCCCTCTGGCACGGAGCGGTCTGCCTTGCCGCTCTCGCTTGGCTGGCGTGGGCGGCCATCTGGAAGCGGACGCGCCGCATGGTCCTGGACCAGAGGCTGGGGCCGGTCATCCTGTTCCTGCTCGTCGCCCTGGTGTTCAACGCTGCGGCGACGGGTGTCCTGTCCGGCCCATTCGCCCGCTATCAGGCGCGGATGGCCTGGCTTGCGCCCCTGGCCGCGCTGCTGGCGGCGGGGGCCGTGCTTCGCCGAACGACGCCACCCCGAAGTGGACCGGGCGCCGATCAGCACCGGTTTCGGTAAGAGCGTTACGGCATGATATCAAACGGCATGAAGACACTGCTTGTCGTGTTCGATTCCATCACCGGCGGCGCGCGTCAAATGGCGGAAGCCGCCGCGCGGGGGGCTGCGGCCCAACCGGGGATGGCGCTGCGGCTGTTGCATGCGGACGTGGCGGGGCCCGACGACGTGCTGGCCGCCGACGGCTTCCTGTTCGCGACGCCTGAAATGCTGGCGGCCCTGTCCGGCCGCATGAAGTTCTTCTTCGATCGCACCTATTACGCCGCACTGGACCGCATCCAGGGCCGCCCCTACGCCGTCCTGGTCTGCGCCGGGAGCGACGGCCAGAACGCCCTGCGCCAGATCGACCGCATCGCCGCCGGCTGGCGGCTGCGCGCCGTGGCTGAGCCGATCATCGTGTGCACCCACGCCCAGACCCCCGAAACCATCGCGGCGCCCAAGACCATCCCATCCGATGACCTGCGACGCTGCGAAGACCTCGGCGCGGCCATGGCCGCCGGCCTGGCGATGGGAATTTTCTAGTTTCGCGATTTCCAGCTTCGGACGATCGCCCTCCCGACCCGACCCGACCAACGGCTGACCACCCTGCCGATCGCATCGACAAGCCCGCCCTGGGGTTTCGGCGGCGACGGCGGAGAGATCGGCGCTGTGTCCACGACGGCGAGCGGCGGCGGTGGAATGGCCAGCGTCGCCGTTTCGGCCCGGGCGGTTTCTCGGGCGGGTTTGAGCCCCCAGAACCGGGCGATCTCGTGGGTCGACGAGATTTCCACCTCCAGCATGAACGGCGCGGCGGCGCCCAGGCCGTCCTCGCCATGGATCGATAACGGCGTTCCGTGGCCGAATCCGTGAACGATGTTCAACTCGACGGACGAGCCATGGAACAATGGCGCCCAGACTGAACGGGTTCGGCGCGTGGACCTCGTGACCTTGGTCGGCGCCTCCGGCAGGCCGAGCGCCGCCGCCCATTGGCGGACAAGGTCCTGGGCGTTGGCGATATGGACCACCTCATCGGCATCGCCATGCCAGATCGACAGGCGCAGTGGCCGGGCGCGGCGCACGGGAGCGGCGTGACGCACGAGATCCGCCAGCAAGCCCGTGGGCCGGGCCTGGGGTCGGCGCATCTCTTGCAGCGCGTCTCGAACCCCACGCGTGACGCCATAGGGGACGCCGGCGATCACCGCTCCCCCGGCGAACAGCTCCGGATAGGCCGCCAGCATCACCGCAGTCATGGCCCCGCCCGCCGACAGGCCGGTGACATAGACCTGGTCGCCGTCGGCCTGGTGAAGCTGGATCGCCTCGCCGATCATCGCGGCGATCGAAGCCGCCTCCCCGTGATCGCGTCTGGCGTCGCCCGGCTCGAACCAGTTGAAACAGCGGTTGATGTTGTTCGAGAGGCCCTGTTCAGGGGCCAGGACCGAAAAGCCATAGCGCTCGGCCGCCACCAGCCAGCCGGCGCTGGCTGCGTGCGCCGCCGCGGACTGCCCGCAGCCGTGCAGCACGACCACCAGCGGAGAGCCCTTGGGCAGGGCGGCCGGCGCGTAGGAAAACATGCGCAACCCACCGGGATTGGCGCCCAGCCCCACCGTCTCCCTCATCCGGACTGGCCCGTCGGAGATGGCGGGCCTCGATGCGAGATGGTCCACCCGCCCTTGAGCCAGCAGGGCGATGGTTTCGGCCAAGCCTGGCATATCGTCGCGACTCCACAAGGGTGGCGGCCCCCTGCCTATGAAGGCCCGATCCGGCCCGGTCGTCGAGGCCGGCGAGCCGGTTCATCCACAGCCGTGACGTTTCATTTGGAACACGGGCAGGGAATGTTTCCGCAGGAGCAGAACGCGCACCAAACGCCCTGGGGACTCGACTGCAGCCTGCAATAGGCGAGCCGGCCACGCGGTTTGCGGTAATGAAAAGGAAAATACTCGCGCGGCGAGAATGTTAGAGTGAATAAAATGCAATCAGTCGAGGCCTACCCAACCAGATTGATTACCAGTGATAGTATCGCCTTCCACGTCTATTGAAATAGCCGGCCTAGATTGGGCGCAGCCGGTGACTCGACCTCTCATCGTTGTGGTAACTTTGAATAGATGAGGAAGATGGCGTGTGGTCAGGAAAGCTGATTAGCCAGCCGAAGGACCAAATCTCCGCGGGTCGGCTCGACCTTCGCGAGATCGCGAAGGCGCTCGCCGCCGGCTTGGCCGCCTTCTCTCTTGGTTGGCTGTCGGTCCAAGCGACAGCTGGCGTCGGCAGCACCGCGGCGATTTGGCCCGCCAACGGGGTCATCCTCGCCGCTCTGGTGCGTCGTTCGCCCGGACGCTGGCCGCCGTTCCTGGCCGCCGGCCTGACCGCTTGCTTCGCCGCCAGCCTGAGCGCGGGCGACAGCGCTGGAGTCGCGGCGGGCCTGGCGCTGTGCAACGGCTTCGAGATCCTCGCTTGCGCGGCGGTGCTCAGGGCCTGGACCGGGCCAGATCTCGACCTGGGCAGGACCCGTCATCTGATGCGGTTCGTCGCGGCGGCGTTCCTGACCTCGGCCCTGAGTGGATTGGCGGCGACATCGCTGCTGACGATGTCGGCGCGACCGCATGATCCGGTCCTGACCCTGGTGGTCTGGATCCTGGCCGACACCCTCGGCCTGATGATCGTGACCCCAGCCCTGCTGGCCCTGGACCGGGCGTCGTTGCAGAAGCTGCTGTCGCGCGATCGACTTTCGCAGACCTTGGGCCTGTTCGGCCTGCTGGCCGCCATGACCGGCTTCACCTTCCTTCAGCCGCACCTGCAATTGCGGTTCCTGGTGTTCCCGATGCTGGTCCTGATCGCGTTCAAGGCCGAAGTCACCGGCGCTGCTCTGGGGCTCCTGCTCACCGGCTTTCTGGCCGTTACGCTCTCAATGCTTAGCCAAGGCCCCCGCCCCCTGGCGCCAGGCGAGATCGAAACCCACGCCCTGGTGCTGCAGGTCTTCCTGCTGGCCTGCGCGGCGACCAGCTTCCCGGTCGCCGCCGCCATCAAACGCCGCCGCGAGCTCGAGGCCGCCCTGGCCGCCCGGGCCCACGACTTTCAGATGCTGGCCGACTATTCGACCGACATCATCGTGCGCATCGACGCCGGGGACCGGATTCTCTACGTCTCGCCATCCTGCCGCCGTTTCGGCTACGAGCCGGCGGATCTGGTCGGTCGCCCCAGCTATGAGCTGATCCACCCCGACGACGTCGCCCAGGTCCGCGAGCTGGTGGCCGCCCTGTTCTCCGGCGCCCCGGTCGACGAGCGGGCTGACCGGGAGCAGCGCATCAAGTCCGCGTGGGGCGCGTGGGTGTGGATGGAGGGCAGCCCCCAGGTGGTGCTGGGCCCCGACGGGCGACCGGCCGAGGTCATCACCCGGCTGCGCGATGTCAGCGCCCGCAAGGCCGCCGAGCAGGCCCTGGCCGAGAGCGAAGCGCGCTATCGACAGCTGGCCGACCAGTCCATGGACATGATCATCCGCACGGACATCAGGGCCGTCATTCAGTACATTTCGCCGGCCTGCCGACAGTTCGGTTACGAGCCGGACGAGATGATCGGCCGCTCGGTGGAGGAGTTCATCCACCCCGACGATGTCAAAACCACCGCCCTGCGACGCAAGGACGTGTTCGCCGGCCGCGCCACGCCGGCCGATATCCGCCGCGAACAACGCGTCCGCTGCAAGGACGGCCGCTGGGTGTGGCTGGAAGGTAATCCGACGGCGATCCGTAACGAGCGCGGCGCGCCGATCGGTTTGATCACCACTCTGCGCGACGTCACCGATCGCCTGACGCTGGAGGCCCAACTCGAAGGCAAGCGGGTGGAGGCCGAGGCCGCGGTCTCGGCCAAGAGCGAGTTCCTGGCCAATATGAGCCACGAGATCCGCACGCCCCTGACTGGGGTCGTGGGCTTCGCCGGGCTGCTACAGGGCCTGGACGGACTACCGTCCCGGGCCCGGACCTATGTCCAGCGCATCACCACCGCCAGCCAGGCTCTGCTGGCGGTGGTCAACGACATCCTCGATTTCTCGAAGATCGAGGACGGGCACATCGAACTCGACCCGCACCCGTTCGATCCGGCGGCCCTGGTGGCCGAAACCCTCCAGCTGGTTCAGCTTCAGGCTGAGGCCAAGGGCCTGGCGCTCCGCACCGAACTGGATGCGGCGCTTCCGCCCGCCATCTACGCCGACAGCGCGCGACTGCGTCAGATCCTGCTCAATCTCTTGACCAACGCCGTCAAATTCACCGACCGGGGCCAGGTCGTCGTCAAGGCCGACTATCCCGGCGACGGGTGTGTCCTGCGAATCTCTGTCGAGGACACTGGCGTCGGCATCGCCGCGGAACATCTGGATCGACTGTTCCAACGCTTCTCCCAGGCCGACGGATCGATCAACCGCCAATTCGGCGGCACCGGCCTGGGCTTGGCGATCTGCCGGAACCTGGCCGAACTGATGGGCGGGGCGGTCGGCGTCGAAAGCGTCGAGGGCCAGGGTTCGAACTTCTGGCTCACCATCATCGCGCCGCCGGCCGAGCTGCCAGCCCCCGTCGCCGAGAGCGAAGGCCAGCGCCACGCGGCCGCGCCGGCGAAGATCCTGATTGTGGACGACGTGGCGGCGGATCGCGAACTGGTCAGCGTCATCTTGTCGGAATTCGGCCACCAGTTGACCGAGGCCACAGGCGGGGCGGAGGCGATCGAGGCGGCGATCCACCGCCCCTTCGACCTGATCCTCATGGATCTGCAGATGCCGCGCATGGACGGCTTGGCGGCCGCCCGCGCCATCCGCGCCACCTCGGACCTGAACCGCGACACGCCGATCGTGGGACTCAGCGCAAATGTGATGGAAAGCCACCTCAACGCCTGCCTCGAGGCCGGCATGGACGACCATATCGGCAAACCGATCGACGCCAAGGATCTCTTGGTCAAGGTCGACCGCTGGTCGGCGCGGAGCCATCCGCCGCGGATCGCGGCGACGGGCTGAGATCAGGCTGGCTCCAGGCTCAGCGGCCGGATTGTCGCCAAATCGGCCGGCGCGCAGACGAAGCGGCCGGCCAAGGCGCCGCCGCGGATGTGGATGCGGATCTCGGCGAAATCTCCGGCGGCGGCGAGCCGTTCGCCGAGCCGCTTGGCGGCGGCCTCGGCCTCGCGGCCGCTCCTGAAGATCATGTCATTGGCGATCTGGTCGGACCGGACCGCCCAGCTGTCGCCGAACGGCTCCACCTGAATCAGGTGTACCATGTCATTGCTCCGTTGAGAGTTTTCGCGCTCCGGCGGATCGCCATTTAGGCGCCCGACGCCGGGGTTCAAGGGCGCATCAAGAAACCTTCACCCGATTGGTCCACCTCGAAAATTCTTCCCACGCTATGGTTGCAACCCTAGAAACTGCCGGAATTGGGAGCGAAATTGAGCCGGGCTTTTGTCTTTGCGCCTGCGGCCTTCCCCCTGCGGCGCCATGCGATTCGACTTAAGGGGGCAACCCGTTCAATAATAAAGTGATTCGAACAGGCGAAACGATGCGCAAAGTCACCGTGGCGCTTTTGGCCGGCGCCTATCTCTGTCTGGCCCTGACTGTGGCGCTGCTGATCTGGCGCAGCGGCGGCGGCTGGGCCGCGGGCGTCGCAGCCTTGATCGGCGCCCTGGCCCTAGCCCTGGCCCTGCATGGCCAGGTCTCGCGCATGCTGGATGACGGGCGCCGCCGTGGCGAGTGGGCCGACGTGCGCGATGCGCATGTGATCCTGGCCAACCAGCTGGAGAAGATGCACGAGCGGGTGACCAGCCTCGCCGAGACCGTCGCCACCGAGACCTTCGAGCGCTCGGAGATCCTGGCGGAGGAGATCCGCCGCCTGGACGACGCCATCCAGCAGGTGAGTGAGACCCTGGAGGAGCGACTGACCGCCCCCGCCTCGGCGCCTGCGCCCCTTCCGGCCCAGGTGCGCGTGGCCGAGGCCTTCCACCACCACTCCGCCCAGCACGCTCTGTTGCTGGATACCGTGCGTGACGCCCTGAGCGACAACCGCATCGATCTCTATCTGCAGCCGATCGTTGGCCTGCCCCAGCGCCGCACCACCTACTACGAAAGCTTCTCGCGCCTGCGCGATGCGACCGGCCGGGTGCTGATGCCGTCCGAATTCCTGAGCGTCGCCGAGCCGGAAGGCCTGATGTCGACCATCGACAACCTGCTGCTGTTCCGCTGTTCCCAGATCGTGCGCCGCCTGGCCAAGAACGATCGCAAGGTCGCGATCTTCTGCAACATCTCGCTGGCGTCGCTGGGCGACGAGGCCTTCTTCCCGCAGTTTCTGGAATTCCTGTCCCAGAACCGCGACATGGCCCGCGGCCTGGTGTTCGAGCTGGGCCAGGCGGCGTTCGACCGGCGCGGGGCGACCGAGGCCCGCAACATGGCCAAGCTGGCCGACCTCGGCTTCCGCTTCTCGCTGGACAAGGTCACCGACCTCGACCTCGACTTTCAGGATCTGGCCCGGGCCGAGGTCAAATTCGTCAAGGTCACGGCGGACACCCTGATCAGCCAGCTGGCCGAAGAGGACGGCAGGCTGACCCTGCGCTCGCTGCGGGACATCGCCGCCGCCGACTTCGCCGACTTGACCCGCCGCTATGGCGTCGAGGTGATCGCCGAGAAGATCGAGTCCGAGCGCCAGGTGGTCGATGTCCTGGAGCTCAACATCGGCTACGGCCAGGGCAACCTGTTCGGCGAGCCGCGCGCCATCCGCGACGCGGTCCTGGCCGAGACCGACCCGCCGCCTGAGCTGGTCAAGCGCGGCCTGCTGAAGCGGGCGGTAAGGTAGGCGCTTTCGTCCGACTCCCGTTGACCCGGCGCCCGCGCCCCGCTACCGCCGAAGCATGAGCGCGCCACTTCCCCTGACCGGCCTCTCGGCCGTCGCCGCCGACTACGACGTCCTGCTGTGCGACGTCTGGGGCGTGATCCACAACGGCCGGGAAAGTTTTCCCGCCGCCTGCGACGCCCTGCAGCGCTTCGCCGCCGAGCGGGGCCCTGTGGTGCTGATCTCCAACGCCCCACGACCATCGCGGGCCGTGCATGCTCAACTGGATCTACTGGGCGTGCCCCGCGCGGCCTGGTCGGCCTTCGTGACCTCCGGCGATGCGACGCGGACGCTTCTGGCGCAGCGCGCGCCGGGCCCCGCATGGGCCATCGGCCCCGACCGCGACGCCCCGCTCTATGAAGGCCTGGAGCTGGCCTTCTCTGGCCCCGAGGACGCCCAGTTCATCAGCTGCACCGGCCCCTTCGACGACGAGGTCGAGACGCCGGAGGACTATCGCCAGCGCTTCGCCCATTGCCTGGAGCGGAACCTGACCATGATCTGCGCCAACCCGGACATTGTGGTCCAGCGCGGCGACCGGCTGATCCATTGCGGCGGCGCGCTGGCCCAGTTCTACGGCGACATGGGCGGAACGGTTGTGATGGCCGGCAAGCCGCACCCGCCGATCTATGACCTGGCGCTGGCCGAGGGGCAGGCTCTGCTGGGCCGATCGCTGGAGCGCAGGCGCGTATTGTGCGTGGGCGACGGCCTGCCGACCGATGTGCAGGGCGCCTTGCACCAAAAGCTTGACTGCCTGTTCGTCGCCGGCGGTATCCACAGGGCCGAAGTCAGCGATGCGTCAGGCCGGCTCGACCCGGCCGCGGCGACGCACCGTCTGGCCACGGACGGCCTGTCCGCCCGCTATCTGATGGCGGATCTCGTATGGTGAGGCGGTGACACCACGCCGATCTCGGCTAAAAGGCCGAGGGACCGTGGGGTGGAGGGCGAGTTGAGCGGGCTGTTTCTCGAGGATCTGAGCGTGGGCCAGAGCGCGCAACGCGAATGGACCGTCAGCGAGGCCGCGGTCGCCGCCTTCGCCGAGGTCTCCGGCGACGCCAATCCGATGCACCTGGACGAAGCCTACGCCGCCGCCACCCAGTTCAAGGGCCGCATCGCCCACGGCATGCTGGCCGGCGGCTATATTTCCGCCGTGCTGGGGATGCAATTGCCCGGCCCGGGCTCAATCTACCTGTCGCAGAGCCTGAGGTTTCGCCGACCCATCCGGATCGGCGCCCAACTGCTGGCGCGCGCCACGATCACGGCGATCGACGAGGCCAAGGCTCACGTCACGCTGTCGACGGTGTGCAGTGTAGCCGGCAAGACGGTGGTCGAGGGCGAGGCGGTGGTCATGGTTTCGCGGCGGGGGGGGGGGGGGTTCAT
>FSWM01000678.1_pt1 | contig 17026 bp, 12 predicted proteins | sample 1637841 | NCBI WGS metagenome assembly FSWM01 (sample SAMEA3914789, study PRJEB12502) | metagenome | biome: forest; material: soil | place: Canada | collected 2011-07-03 | depth 0.3 m | reverse complement strand
TTCCTATGCAGCGCCGAGCGCTCCATGCCAATGAAATTGGCGGTGCGGGAAATATTGCCGCCGAAACGCATGATCTGGGCGTTCAGATATTCCCGCTCGAACACCTCGCGCGCGTCGCGCGGCGGCAGGGCGATGATCCGCTCCGAGCCGATCGATCCGACCGCGGCGTGGGTGGCGACCTCGACCGGGAGCATGTCGGCGGTGATCGGCTCGGAAGGATCGCCCGAGGCCAGGATCAGCATCCGCTCCACATTGTTGATCAGCTGGCGGACATTGCCGGGCCAGTCATGGACCTGCAGCGTGGCGATGGCGTCCTCGGTCAGCCTGCGGCGCGGCAGTCCGCTGGCGTCGCAGATTTTCTCGATGAAATAGTCGACCAGCTCGGCGATGTCCTCGCGCCGTTCGGCCAGGCCCGGGACATGCACCGGCACGACGTTCAGCCGGTGGAACAGGTCCTCGCGAAACCGTCCCTCGGCAATCTCCTCGCGCAGGTCGCGCGAGGTCGAGGAGATGACCCGCACATCGACCTGGACGTCCTGGTCGCCGCCGACGCGGCGGAAACGCTGCTCGACCAGCACGCGCAGGATGCGGCCCTGGGTCTCGCGCGGCATGTCGCCGACCCCGGCCAGGAACAGGGTCCCGCCGTGAGCGCGCTCGAACACCCCGATCTTGCTGGGACGCCCCCCCTCGCCTTCCTCGCCGAACAGTTCCAGGTCCATCCGGTCCGGCGTCATGCCGGCTGCGCCGATGGTGATGAATTCGCCCTTGGCCCGGGGGCTGGCGGCGTGGATCAGGCGGGCGACCAGCTCCTTGCCGGAGCCGGGCGGGCCGGAGATCAAGAGGCGGCTGTTGGCCGGGGCGATCTTGCCGACCATCTGACGCAGCTGCTGGGCGGCGCCCGAACGCCCGATAAAGCCGTCCGGCACTACGGCCTTGCGCCGCAGCCGACGGTTCTCCCGGCGCAGCGACGCCTGCTCCAACGCGCGCTCGACCACCAGCAGCAACCGGTCGGTCTTGAACGGCTTTTCCAGGAAGTCATAGGCGCCACGCTTGATCGCGCTGACGGCGGTCTCGATGTTGCCGTGGCCGGAGATCATCACCACGGGCAGGTCGACGTCCATGGCCTTGACCAGGTCCAGAAGCTCCAGCCCGTCCATTCCGCCGCCCTGCATCCAGATGTCGAGCACCAGCATGGCCGGCTTGCGCGCCTTGAGGCTGGCCAGCGCTGATTCCGAGTCCGAGGCGGTGCGCACCGCATAGCCTTCGTCGGTCAGGATGCCGGCCACCAGATCTCGGATGTCCGCCTCGTCATCGACCACAAGTATGTCGGCCGCCATGTTATTTCTCATGCTACCGCTGCATCCTTGGGGGTGGAATTTCTGGCCGGCTTCAGACGCGGGAAGCGCAGCACCGCGCGTGCGCCCGGCGTGGTCGCCGCGTCGACCAGGTTGAGTTCACCGCCGTGGTCTTCGACGATTCGTTTCACGATAGCGAGGCCCAGGCCGGTGCCCTTCTCCCGCGTGGTCACATAGGGTTCGGTCAGGCGCTCGCGGCCCTTGGCGGGCAGGCCGACGCCATTGTCCTCGATCTCGAAGGCCACTTCTTCGTCGGTCACCGACAGGCGGACCCGCATGCGGCCTTTCAGGCCCGGGTCCACGGCGCGGCGGGCGGCGATAGCCTCGCCCGCGTTCTTCAGTACATTGGTCAGCGCCTGGCCGATCATCCGGGTGTCGCAGACCACCAGGGTTTCGGGCAGCGGGTCTTGCAGATCGATGACGGTCTCCGGATCGGCGACCCGTTGAGCGAACACCGCTCGGTGCAGCAACTCGCCCGCGTCCGCCTCTGCGAAGGTCGGCGCCGGCATGCGCGCAAAAGCGGAGAACTCGTCGACCATCCGCCCGATATCGCCGACCTGGCGAATGATGGTGTCGGTGCAGCGGTCGAAGGTTTCCAGATCGGTCGTGATATCCTTGCGGTATTTGCGCCGCAGCCGCTCGGCCGAGAGCTGGATCGGCGTCAGGGGATTCTTGATCTCGTGGGCGATCCGGCGCGCCACATCCTTCCAGGCCGCGTTGCGCTGGGCGGTGACCAGGCGCGTGATGTCGTCGAAGGTCAGCACAAGGCCGCCGTCCGATCGGCCGCTGGCCCGGACCCGTAAGCGGCGGGTTTCGCCGCCCCGCGTGACATCGACCTCCGTCTCCGCGTCGCGCCCCAGCGCCGCTGCTTCGATGGCGACATCAGCCAGTTCCGGCGCGGTCTCCGCCAGCAGACGCCCATGGGCGCTGTCGCGGGACAGGTCGAGCAACACCAGCGCCTGGCGGTTTTCCGCCGAGATGCGCCCGTCGAGGTCCAACCCGATCACCCCGGCGCTGACGCCCGAGAGCACGGTCTCGATGAACTGGCTGCGCGATTCAGCCTCGGCCCCGGCCGCCACCAGCGCCGCGCGCTGGGCCTGCAAGTCACCCGTCATCCGGTTGAACGACCGCGCCAGATCGGCGATTTCCTCGGGTCCCTTGTCGACCGTGACCCGTGCGGTCAGGTCGCCGCTGGCGATGCGGTCAGCCGCCTGCACCAGGCGCGCGACAGGACCGGATATGCTGTTGGCCGCCCCCATGCCGAACCAGACCGCCCCGACCAGCACCAGCAGCACGGTCTCCAGATAACTCACCTCGAACGCAGTCTTGATCTGGGCCCGATTGGCGGCGGTGTCCTTGTAAGCCACCCAGGCGCCTTCGGTTTCGCGCATGTGGGCCAAGATGCCGTGATCCACCGGGCGGACCACGTACAGATAGGCGTCGTCGAACGCCTTCAGCCGCACAACGGCGCGGATCAGGTCGGAGGCGTCGAACTCGTGGATCGGCATGGCGCCGCTGTCGGCGTCCGCCAGCGTGGCGGGCGGCGGCGCAAGGTATTTGGGGGGCGCATCGACCTCGGCGCGCGCCAGGATCCGTCCGTCATGATCGATCAGATAGGCTGCCGGAAAATTGCGGTAGGAGGCCTGCAGGGCCAGGAAGTGACTGAAATTGACCGGACTCTGCTGGAACTCCGGCGCGGCGCGGTTCAGGTCGGTCGACATCAGCTGAACGTCGTCGTGGATGGAGTTGATCTGAAACCCGAACCACGACTTGGCCACGGTCACCGAGTTTTCCACCACGGTGCGGACCCGCTGGTCGAACCAGCTGTCGACGCCCTGGGTCACCAGGACGCCGAACACCAGCGCCACGGCGATCGCGGGAATCGCGGCGGCGGCGGCGAACAGCAGCACAAAGCGCAGGTGCAGCCGGGCGCCGGCGTCGCGGCGCTGAGCGACGATCAGCCTGAACACCCGCCACCCGATCGTCGCGGCCAGCCCCACGATCAGCACCAGGTTCAGCGCCAGGATCGCCAGGATCGCCTGGCTGCGCGGGCCGACCGGCCCGGTGATCGGCGCAGACGACGCCATCCAGACCGCGCCCGCGGTGAGGACGGCGGCCAGCCCGTATCCGATGCCGAGTGAATAGCGGGAATTCAGGCGCCCGCGCCAACGCCCGCCGCGCCACCCCGGAAAAGTCTGTTCGGTTGTCGCGTTCTGCAGGGCGTCGTCTGCCATCGGGCGAAACTACAGAATACTGTGCCCTTTTATCAACAGCTATGTTGCTATTGCGTCACCGCTTGCCGCGCGCCGTCTCCACGCCAAGGTCCTGGATCTTCTTCCTCAAGGTATTGCGGTTCAGTCCCAGGATTTCCGCGGCGCGGACCTGGTTTCCGCGGGTCGCCGCCAGGGTCAGCCGTATCAGCGGGCGTTCGATCTCATGCAGCACCCGGTCGTATAGACCTGCCGGCGGCGCGCCGTCGGGCTGGCCCGCGAAATAGCCGGCCAGATGCTGCTCGACCAGGCTGGCCAGGGTCGCCGGGCCGCCGGGTTCGGCGGGGGTGGTGTTCTGGTCCTGCAGCTCGCGGTCGACAATGCGGGCGCTGATCAGGTCCTCCGCATAGAGCGCGCAGATGCGGCGGATCAGGTTTTCCAGTTCGCGCACATTGCCCGGCCAGTCATAGGCGGCCAGCCGCTCCAGCGCGCCGGCGTCGATCGCCTTGGCCGACAACCCCTCGCGGTGGGCCCTGAGCAGGAACGAGCGGGCCAGATCGGGGATGTCCTCGGTGCGGTCGCGCAATGGGGGCAGCCGGATGCGCGCCACATTCAGGCGGAAGAACAGGTCCTCGCGGAACAGGCCCTGCTGGATCAGCGAGCGCAGATCGCGGTTGGTGGCGGCGATCAGCCGGACGTTAGGCCGCCGGCCGGTGCGCGGATTGATCGCCGCCTCGGAGCCGTCGATAACCCGCAGCAGCCGGGTCTGGGCGTCCAGCGGCATGTCGCCGACCTCGTCGAGGAACAGCGTGCCGCCGTCGGCCTCGACCAGCTTGCCGACGTCGCCGTCGCCCTTGCCGAAGAGTTCGGCTTCGACCCGCTCGCGCGGCACCGCGGCCAGGTTGATCACCGCGAAACGGCCGTCGCGGCGCGGTCCCAGATCGTGCAGCGCGCGGGCCACCAGCTCCTTGCCCGTGCCGGATTCGCCCAGGATCAGCACGGTCAGGTCGGCGCTGACCAGGCGCGCCACGGTGCGATAGACATCCTGCATCGGCGCCGAACGGCCGATTAGCGGCAGGCGCTCGTCCCGGGCCGCCCTGGCCTGCGCCTTGTTGGCCTCGTGATCGATGGGGCGTGTCAAGGCGCGCTTGGCGGCGGCGGTCATGTCGTCCAGGTCGAAGGGTTTGGGCATATATTCGAACGCCCCGATCTCGGCGGCGTTGACCGCGGTCAGCAAGGTGTTCTGGGCGCTCATCACGATGACCGGCAGGGATGGCCGATCCTTGCGTATGCGTGGCAACACGTCGAACACGTTTTCATCCGGCATCACCACGTCGGTGATGACCAGATCGCCCTCGCCGTCCGAAACCCACTTCAATAGCGTCGTAGCGTTGCTGGTGGCCCGCACCTGATAACCGAGGCGACTGAAGGCTTGACTGAGGACGAGCCGGATCGAGGCGTCGTCGTCGGCGATTAGTATTTTATGCTGCACCGTCATGGTCGCGACTTAACCTTTGGTCCGTTCGGTTTCGATTGGGAGCAGCACGCGAAAGACGGTTCTGCCGGGCTCTGACTCGAAATCGATCAGACCCCCGTGAGCCGCGACCAATTTGGCGACAAGCGCCAAGCCAAGCCCCGCGCCGAAACTTTTTGACGTGACAAAAGGTTCGAACAGGTGATCGCGCAGATGGATCGGCACGCCGGTCCCATTGTCTTGGACGCGCACTTCCAGGGGCGCGCCGCGCAGGGGCTGGCCGCTGGCTGAGCGCACGCGGACGCCGTGGCGATAGGCGGTCGAGACGCTGACCTCGCCTCGCCCATCGCCGCGTGCATGGGCCGCCTCGGCGGCGTTCTTGACCAGATTGAGGAAGATCTGGATCAGCATGTCCTCATCGCCGAGGGTCGGCGGCAGCGAGGGATCGTAGCTTTCGCGGATGCGCAGACCGTCGGCCACGCCGTTGACCGCCAGGGCGCGAACCCGGTCGAGCACGAGGTGGATGTTCACCGGCTCGCGGGTCGGGACCACGTCGTCGGAGAAGGCCTCCATGCGGTCGACCAGCCTGTGGATCCGGTCGGTCTCATCGACGATCAGCTGGGCCAGGGAGGCGTCCTCCGCCCGCACGCCGACCTTGAGCAGTTGCGCCGCGCCGCGAATGCCGGCCAGCGGGTTCTTGATCTCATGGGCCAGCATGTGTCCAAGGCCGACCACGGAACGCAGGCCGGCGGCCTCGGCCCCACGCTCGACACCCAAGGCGCCGCCGCGAACCTGCAGGGTCACCAGGACCGAACCGTCGTGCAGCGGGGTCGCGGACGCGTCGGCCTCGAAGGTCGAGTGGCCGAACAGGGCGATCTCCATGCCCCGCTCGCGCACCAGTATCTCCAGGTCCAACGCCCGCTCGATGAGCGCGACCAGGGCCGAGCCCGCTGGCAAGGCGTCGCGGAACCGCCCCCGGCTGAGGAGCGAGAGGCCCTGGCCGAACAGGGTCTCGGCAGCCTCGTTGACCGCGACGAGCGATCCCGTGGCCGAGACCACCAGTGCGGGGTCAGGCGACATATCGAACGCCGCAACGCGGATCCGGTCGGTCAGTTCAGTCTGAATTGGCGAGCGCAAACTATTGCTCATGCGGCCGGCCTCAGGGCTTGGCCCCAAAGCGCGGTAAGTTCAGTCTCGACGTCGCGGGCCTGCTCCAGCCGGCAGAGCCGGGCCTTGGCCTCGCGGCGCTGGGCCAGGTCGATCGGCGTCGGCGCGCCTTGGATGTACCAACCCAGGTGTTTGCGAAAGACCTTCAGGCCCAATCCGTCGCCGTAGAAGGCCAGGGTTTCGTCCAGGTGGCTCAGGGCGATGTCCAGGCGCGCGGACAGATCGGGCTCGCTCACCGTGCGCCCCTCCAGGGCGGCCTGCACCGTAGCGGCGATCCAGGGGCGGCCATAGGCCCCGCGGCCGATCATCACCCCGTCGGCGCCGGACTGCGCCAGCGCCCGAGCGGCCGACGCGGCGTCGACGATGTCGCCGTTGACGATCACCGGGATCCGAACCGCCTCCTTGACGGCCCGCACGGCCGCCCAGTCTGCATTGCCGCTGTAGAATTGGGACCGCGTCCTGGCATGCACGGTCAACGCGCTTACACCCAGGCGCTCGGCGCGCCGCGCCAGTTCCGCCGCATTGCGGCTGGTCTCGTCCCAACCCAGACGCATCTTCACCGAAACCGGGACGCCTGCGCCTAGCGTCGCCTCGATGAGCTGTTCGGCCAGCGTCAGGTCGCGCATCAGCGCCGAACCGCAGGCCGCGCCCGTCACCTCCCGCGCCGGACAACCCATGTTCAGGTCGATAACGTCCGCGCCGGCCGCCACAGCCAGCCTCGCGCCCTCGGCGATCCAGCGCGGATCGCGGCCGACCAGCTGAACCACCATCAAGGGCAGCCCGTCGCCGACCGCCGCGCGCCGCACCACGTCCGGCCGCCCGCGCGCCAGCTCGGCGCAGGCCACCATCTCGGTGGCCACATAGGAGGCCCCCAGCCGCGCCGCCGCCCGCCGGAACGGCAGGTCGCTTACTCCCGTCATCGGCGCGATCCAAACCCGTCCGGACGTGCGCGTTTTACCGATTTGAATACCACTGCACATTTAATAATCATCCCCACCGCTGAACTTTTAGGCAATTACGTGACCCACGTCTAGGCTGGACATCTTGGTGCGGTGCGGCGAAACAGCCGCATGAGGTTTTCAGCGGTCATCGTGGCGGCGGGCTCCGGCTCGCGCGCCGGTCCTGGTCAAGCCAAACAATGGCGTTTGCTAGGCGGTCGGGCCGTGCTGCGCTGGTCGGTGGAGGCGCTCAGGGCCGCCGGCGCCGTGCGGATCGTAGTGGTGGTTCCGCCCGGCGACGAGGCAGTGGCGAGCGAGATCCTGTCCGGCCTGGACGGCTGGACCGCCGCCCCTGGCGGAGCGGTCCGTGCCCAGTCCGTGCTGGCGGGCCTGGCCGACTTGAAGGGCCGGCCGGACGACGAGGCGGTCCTGATCCACGACGCGGCCCGTCCGTTCGTGAACGCCGGCCATATCCGCGACCTACTGGCGGCCCTGGCCCAGGCTGACGGCGCGGTTCCGGCCCTGCCCGTGGCCGATACGCTGAAGCGTCGCGCCGAAGACGCCGCGGTGACGACGGTGTCGCGCGAACATCTCTGGCGGGCCCAGACACCGCAGGCGTTTCGCATTGCGAACCTGCGCGCCGCCTACGCCGCGTGGCCGGTCGACGCGGGCGAGCCCACCGATGACGCCGCCGTGGTCGAGCGCGCTGGGGGGCGCATTGCCCTTGCGCCTGGCGATCCCATGTTGATGAAGCTGACCTATCCGGAGGATTTCGTCATGGCCGAGGCCCTTGTCGCAGGCTCGGACCGCCGGGCCACCCGCATCGGCATGGGCTTCGACGCGCATCGCTGGGGACCTGGCGAGGCGGTCTGGCTGTGCGGCGTGCGCATCGATCATGACCAGACCCTGATCGGCCATTCCGACGCGGATGCAGGACTGCACGCCCTGACCGACGCGCTGCTGGGCGCCATTGGCGAGGGTGACATCGGCGACCACTTCCCGCCCACCGATCCGCGGTGGAAGGGCGTGGAGTCCTCGGTCTTCCTGTCTCACGCGGTGGATCTGATCCGATCGCGGAGCGGCCAGATCGTCAATGTCGACGTGACCCTGATCTGCGAACGGCCGCGCATCAAGCCGCACCGGGCCGCCATGCGCGAGCGGTTGGCGAGCCTGCTGGGCCTGCCCTTGGGCCGCGTCAGCGTAAAGGCGACCACGACCGAGGGCATGGGCTTCACCGGCCGCGAGGAAGGTCTGGCCGCACAAGCGATCGCTTCGGTGGAACTTCCGTTCTAGCCGCCGTACGGCTGCCGCAGCCTGCGCACCAGCGCGCCGAACAGGTTTGTGTAGTCGTCGGTCCAGACGCGCACGCCATGGGACAGGGCGGGCGTCCAGCGTGGATCGCCGCGATAGGGCGCCAGCGCGGCCGCGCCGCGGGCGACGATCACCACGTCCTCGGCGGTGTCGATCAGCTGGACCGCTCCGGGCGGCGGGGCGTAGTGCTGGCGCAGCGCCGCGCCGCCCGCCGCCTGGGCGATCCCGGCGACCGGAGCCATCAGCTCCAGATTGCGGTTGGACAGGTGCATGATGATCACCCCGTCCGGCTTGATCTTGGACAGATAGCCGCGCATCGCCTCCACGGTCAGCAGGTGCGCCGGGACGCTGTCCGAGGAAAACGCGTCGACCAGCAGCAGGTCGAACTGGTCGGCCGGTTCGCGGGCCAGGGTCAGGCGGGCGTCGCCCAGCACCCAGTCGATGCGTCCGCGCGCGCAGCCCCTGATATAGGTGAAATCGGCGGGGTTCGCGGCCATGCCCACGACGAGTGGATCGATCTCGAAGAAGCGCAGGCTGTCGCCCGCGCGCGTGTAGGCGGCCACCGTGCCCGCGCCCATGCCAATGGCGCCGATGCGGATCGCCGGCTTGCGCGTCTGGACCGAGCGGAACACCTGCCCGATCGGCGTCGTCGGCGCGTAATAGACCAGCGGCCGGCAGAGCTGCGCCGGATCCTCGGCCTGGGCGCCGTGCAGCGTGGTGCCGTGGGCCAGCATGCGGGTCGGTCCCAGCCCCGGCGCATTGATCCGCGTGACACGCAGCACCCCGAAGAAGCCGCGCTCGGTCTTCAGCACGTCGGGCTGAGGCGCCAGCATCTGTGCGGTGAAGGCCAGGGTGAGGCTGAGGGCGAGAAACGCCCAGGCGCGGTCGCGCAGCTGAAAGGCCATCACCGGCGTGACCGCCAGCAGCAGCTTGACCGGCAACGCCAGGCCCTGGGGCGCGTTCAGCGCCAAGGCGGCGCCGGCGGCGGCGAGGCCGGCGATCAGCATGGCGATCTGGCGGCTGGACAGGCTGCCTCGGCCCCAGGGCCTGGCCAGGCAGGCCAGCATCAGCACCAGCGGATATTCCACGACATTGTTGAAGATCAGCGGGGCGACGAAGGCGTTGAAGCCGCCGCCGATCACGCCGCCGAGCGACATCAGCAGATAGAATTCGGTCAGCCTGGCCGGCTCCGGCCGCCGCGCCGCCAAGGCCTGGTGGCAGATCAGCGCGGTCAGGAAGAACCCCGACAGGTGCAGCCCAAGCTGCAACAGAAAGACGCTCATCGACAGGCCGAAGGTGATGAAGCACCCAAGCACCGCCGCCGCCTGGAACATCAGCGCATATCGTGGCGCGATGAGCGGGCGCGTCTGGAAGGCGATGATGAAGGTCAGAAGGTAGAGGGCCAGCGGCGCGACCCAGAGGAACGGCGCCGAGGCGATGTCCGTGCTGATGTGGCTGGTGACGCCCAGCATCAGGCTGGACGGCGCGGCGGCCAGCGCGATCCAGATCAGGCGCTCGAGCCAGCTCGTCCTGGCCGCGCTCGTCTGGGAGATATCGAGCGGGGCCAGCGAGGGTTCGCGGGCGGTCCAGGCGATGCGTGCGACCACGGCCATCAGCAGAATGAAGGCGCCGTAGCCTAGACTCCAGGTCAGCGTCTGGGTCCCCAGCCGCAACACGGGCTCGACGATCACGGGATAGGCCAGCAAGGCCAGGAGGCTGCCGAGGTTGCTGGCCGCGTAGAGAACGTAGGGGTTGGCCGCGTCCGGCTCGCCGCTGCGCACGCGCGCATACCAAGCCTGGACCAGCGGCGCCGTGGCCGACAAGGCCGCGAAAGGCGCTCCGACCGACAGGGTCAGCACACCGACCAGCCAGACCGCCGGCGGCAGCGCACCCGGCTCGCCCAGGGCGTGAGACACCCGCGGCGGCAGAACCGCCGCGGCGACGAGCAGTACGGCGCCGTGGATGAGCGCCTGACGACGCAGCGAGGCGATCCGCTGCAACAGATGGGCGTAAGCGTATCCGACCAACAGGGCGGCCTGGAAGAAGGCCAGGCTGGTGTTCCAGACCGCCGGCGAGCCGCCCAGGGTGGGCAACACCAGCTTGGCGATCATCGGCTCGACCAGGAACACCAGAGCCGCGCTGGCGAACACCGCGCCGGCGAACAGTCCCGGCGCGATCCGGCTGGCCTGGATCGGACCGTCCTCTCCTCTTGTCCCTGCCCCGTTCTTTGTTCTGTTTGGGGCGGCAGCGTCTGTCATGGCGCCTCGAATCAACTTGATTGACGGGCTGTGACGATGTTGGTCTTACCCGCTAAGGCTTTGCAAATGCGCTTTTTCCCGCCGGCCATCCGAGGACGCCCATGTTTCCGCTCGAGATCGAGACCCTGGCCCGACTGTTGGTGGACGAGGCGCAGAGCCGGCGCCTGCGGATCGTCACGGCGGAGAGTTGCACGGGCGGGCTCGTCTCGTCGGCGATCACGGCGGTCTCCGGCGCTTCGGAGGTGTTCGATCGCGGCCTGATCACCTATTCCAACCGCGCCAAACAGGATCTGCTCGGCATCGCGGGCGACATGCTGGCCGACTATGGCGCCGTCTCCGAGCCGGTGGCGAGAATGATGGCCGAAGGCGCCCTGGAGAATTCCAACGCCCATATCAGCGTCGCCATCACCGGCGTAGCGGGCCCCACGGGCGGCACCGAGATGAAACCGGTGGGCCTGGTCCACCTGGCGACGGCGCGGGCCAATCAGTCGGTGGTCCACCGCGTCGAACGTTTTGGCGACATCGGCCGCGAGAACATCCAGCTCGCCGCCGTGCAGATCGCCCTGGAGATGCTCAGGGACCGGATCAGCTAGTCGCTGGGCCGCCGCCGGCCTGGACTGGTAGTTGTGGCGCGACTCTCCCTAAAGATGATCGATGTGGGGTTGATTCTCGGCCTCTCACCCTGGACGCAAGGCTGACAGCCGCCCGCGCCGCGTGGGGTTAGCCTCTCAGTCATTTCTCTTTAACTTTACGGCGTCTCTATCGACGCCGCCGTGCGGATCATTGGAAAGTACTTTGCCCGTGATCCTGCACCTCAAGCATAAAGGCGTCTAGCGTCCAGATCGTGCGCGCGCGGAAGATCGACAGCTGGCATCGACGCCCAATCAATTGTTCACTTATTGATAGTGATGATGATTCGTTGGGGGCGAAACATGGGCTCCAGGATCGACCTGTACGCGCGGTTCCGAGGTTCGATGAATTTGGGCCTTGTCGGCGCGTGGGTCTGCGTCATGTCGCTGACGGGGGCGGCCCCGGCGCGCGCGGAAAGTCCGCTCTCCGCGGCCGACCTGGATCGGCTGCCGATCGAGGATCTCGGCAAGATCGAAATCTCGTCGGTGTCCAAGACGGCGCAACCACTGAGCGATGCGCCCGCGGCGATCTTTGTCATCACCCACGAAGACATCATGCGCTCCGGCGCGACCGGCCTGGCCGACCTGCTGCGTCTCGCGCCGAACCTGCAGGTCGCTCAGATTACGGGCAGCAGTGAGGCGATTTCCGCGCGGGGTTTCAATGGCTCCGCTGCGGACAAGCTGCTGGTGCTGGTCGACGGCCGCAGCGTCTACACGCCATTCACCAACGGCGTGTTCTGGGACGCTCAGGACGTTCCTCCTGAAGATATCGAGCGCATCGAGGTGATCAGCGGCCCCGGAGCCACACTTTGGGGCGCCAATGCGGTCAACGGCGTCATCAACATCATCACCCGCAAGTCCAGCGAAACACCCGGCGGCTTCGTCGAGTTGGACGGCGGCAACCTCTATCAGGGCGTCACCCTGCAATACGGCGGCCGGATCACTCCTGATCTGAGCTTCCGCCTCTATGCGGATGACGCCAACCACGGCCACGACCTGACGTCCACGGGTGCGAACGCCAAGGACGACCTGCAGCGGTGGCAAGGCGGGTTCCGGGTCGATTGGGCGCCGCGGGGAGACCTGGTGACCTTCCAGGGCGATATCTACGGGGAGTCTCGGGACCAAGCGCCGCCTCTGGTGCGCGAGGCGGACAGCGGCGGCAATCTTCTCGCCCGCTGGACCCATGCCACCGAGGGCGGCGGCGAACTTCAGACCCAGGTCTATTATGACCACCTGGAGCGTCTGGCGCCCGGCGAAGACGCCGAATCTCAAAACACTTACGATGTCGATTTTCAGCACAACTTTGTTCTGGGTGCGCGGCAGGCGATCGTCTGGGGCGCCGGCTACCGCCTCACTCAGGACGATTTCAACGTCGTGCCGGGCAACCCTTCGAGCCGTTTCATCCAGTTCTTCGCGCCGCCGCGTCGAACGCTGAACCAGGGGGATGTCTTCGCCCAGGATACCATCACCTTGCAGCCAGCGCTCAAGCTGACCCTCGGGCTGAAACTGGAAGACGACCCCTATAGCCACGTCGAGCCACTTCCCAATGCGCGATTGTCCTGGAAGGTCACCGACACGACGCTGCTCTGGGCGGCTGTCTCTCGCGCGGTTCGCGCGCCGTCGCGGCTCGATCGGGACTTTGAGGAATTTCTCGGTGCGCAGTCTTTTTTGACCGGCGGCGTGTTTCAATCGGAAAAGCTGATTGCCTACGAGCTCGGTTACCGGGCTCAGCCCATGCCGCGGTTTTCAGCCTCGATCTCCACGTTCTACAACGTTTATGATGACCTTCGGACCTTTGAGTTTTCCCCCGGGGGCGCGCTGCCCCTTCGCATCGAAAATGGGATGGAGGGCGAAACCTACGGTGTCGAGGCGTGGGGCGCCTACCAGGCCGCCGATTGGTGGCGCCTTACCGCGGGCGCAAATTGGCTGCACAAGGATCTGCGTTTCAAACCTGGGAGCAGCGGCATAGGCGGCGTGCAAATCGCCGGCGACGACCCTGCCTATCAGGTTTCAATGCAGTCGATGATGAACCTGGGCCATCACGTCGTCCTGGACCTCGACCTACGGGACGTAGGGGCCCTGCCCGCCCCAGCTTCGCCGGCCTATGTCGAACTTGGCGGTCGGGTGAGTTGGTCGGTCACCAACGCGATGGAGCTATCGGTAACCGGGGCGAATCTTCTTCAGCCGCGTCATCTGGAGTTCGGATCTGGATCAGCCGCCGTCCAATTGGGCTCCACCGGCGTCGAAACCGCGCGTAACGTCTACGCCGCGATCCGTTGGAGATTTTGAGGTGAAACGCTCCGCGATGATCGCGCCCATCCTCTTCGCGTTATCGATCGGCGGCTTCCTGGCCAGGGCCGAGAGCAACACCCTCCCGGCCAGGGCCGAGAGCAACACCCTCGAATACGCCGTCAAGGCCGCCTACCTCTTCAAGTTCACCCCCTTCGTGGAGTGGCCGTCGTCGGCGTTCGCGGCGCCGACCAGCCCGTTCTATGTCTGTGTGCTGGGTGGCGATCCGTTCGGCTCGGTTCTCGACCAGGCCGTCAGCGGCCATCAGGTGGGCGAGCATCCGGTCAAGGTGCGCCGCCTTCAGACCGCCGATGGGGCGAGCGAGTGCCACATCCTCTATTTCGGCGCCGCGCGCGCGCCGGTCGCGGCGGCGACCCTTAGCAAAATTCGCGGCGCGCCGATCCTGACCGTCACCGAACAGAATCTTGGCGTCAGCGGCGGTGTCGTCCAGTTTATCGTCAAGGACGGCCATGTGCGATTCACCATCGACGCAGGCGCCGCGGCGGCCAATCGCGTGACCATCAGCGCCAAGCTCCTCAGCTTGGCCGCGTCGGTCCAGGGCGGGTCCTAGGCCATGGTCAGGGACAATGAACGACGTGCTAGGGCGCTCTGGAGTTTGGCGCCGGTCATCGCCATCGGCTTGGCCGTGGCCCTCCTGCTGATCGGCCTTTCGATGGCGCTTTATAACGAAAACCTCGGCAAGGTGGAAAAGCTGCGGGACATAACCGTCCAAGCCAACATCCTGTCCGGCAGCGTCACGGCGGCCCTGGCGTTCGATGACGCCAAGCTCGCCCAGGAGTATGTCGACGCCCTGGGCGCCAATCCGGATGTGGAATCTGCCGGCGTCTACGACCTGCACGGCAAGCTGGTGGCCGGCTATGCCCGCCCCGGCGCCCGCCCGCCGCTGATCAACACCCCGCGCGCGCCATCCCTGGAGGGGGATCATCTGGTGGTCGCCCGGCCCGTCGATCAGGGCTCGACGCACCTGGGATCAATCTACCTGCGCACGGTCCGCGAACCCCTCGGCCGCCGCCTCGCCCGCTATGGCGGGATCGGCCTGCTGGTGATCATGGCGGCCCTGATCGTCGTCGTGCTCGGCGTCTCGAACGCCTCGCTGGCCGAGGCGCACCGCAAGCTCCGCATCGAGATGGAAGAGCGCGAGAAGACCGAACGAGCACTGAGGGTCAGCCAGGAGATGGAGGCCTCCGCTCAGCTGGAGATCGCCGCCCAGCGCGGTCGCGACGCCTTGCGTCAGTCGGAGCGCCAGCTGGAATTCGCGCTGAACGCCGGCCGACTTGGCAGCTGGGCGATCGATCTGGCGACTGGCGAGCTGACGGCTTCGGAATTCTTCCGCGCCAACTTCGGGCTGGGGCCGGAGGCGATGCTGAAGCGCGATATCGATCTCGACTCGTACATCCACCCGCAAGACCGCGACAGCCAACTCACCGCCCGCCTGAGGGCGATCCATGACGGAACCGACCTCGACACCGAATACCGCACGCTGTCGCCAGAGGGCGTCGAACGCTGGATCCTGGTGCGGGGACAGGCGATCTATGACGAAACAGGCCGGGCCAGCCGCATGGCGGGCGTCTCGATGGACATTACCGCGCGCAAGGCGGCCGAGGAACGCCAGCGCCTGCTGCTGGACGAGCTGAACCATCGGGTGAAGAACACCTTGGCGACCGTGCAGTCCATCGCCCTGCAGACCCGCCGCGGCACCGAAACACCGGCCGCCTTCGAAGCCGCTTTCCTCGCGCGCCTGGAGGCCCTGGCCCGCGTGCATGACCTGCTCAGCCAGGTTTCCTGGGAAGGCGCATCCTTGGCGGCGGTGGTTCGCCAGACCCTGGCCCCGCATCTTGTGGCCAATAATCCCGTCGAACGCCTGACGCTGGACGGCCCGGACGTGCGTCTTGGCCCCAACGCGGCGGTCACCTTGACCATGGCGTTTCACGAACTGGCGACCAATGCGGCGAAGTACGGCGCCCTGTCCATCGAGGCTGGCCAGGTGGACGTGCGGTGGCGCGCCGACAATCTGGGCGCGCCGAGCTGCGTTGAGATCGTCTGGCGGGAATCGGGCGGCCCGCCGGTCGTCGCGCCGGCCCGCCGCGGGTTCGGATCGCGCTTCCTGGAACGAGGACTCGCGCGAGAATTTGATGGCGATGTCGAACTTGAATTCGCGCGCGATGGCGTATGCTGCCGGATGCGCATGCCCCTGTCAGTTAAGTTGCGTATGGCCGCGTGATGAACCAAGCCGCGTTGTTGAATGGATTGCGTCTTCTGGTGGTCGAGGACGAGGCGATGATCGCCATGATGCTCGAGGACATGCTGGACACGTTCGGCTGCGTCGTCGTCGACGTCGCCGGCACGCTGTCCAAGGGACTGGACCTTGCCGGCAACCTGTCCCTGAGCCTCGATGGCGCGATCCTTGACGTCAATCTGGGGGGCGAGACGGTCTATCCGGTCGCAGAGCGGCTGGCGGCGCGCGGCGTCCCGTTCATCTTCTGCACCGGGTACGGCCTGGCCGGTCTGGCGGCGAACTTCGCGCACGTGCCGACCTTGGCCAAACCCTATATGCGCGAGGAACTGGAAAACATTCTGGTGACGGTGCTGGCCCACCCCGGAGCGTCTTGAGGCCGGTTCAGCCCCGTCCGTAGAGCGCCTTGGCGCGGTCCTCGAAACATCCGATCAACCGATCGACCGCGTGGTGGAAATTGGCCGCCAGCAGGGCCTGCAGCAGCCGGGACTTGAACTCGAAATCGATCTCGAACTCGACGCTGGTCCCGTTCGGATGCTCGCGGAATTTCCAGCGATTGAACAGCTTGCGGAATGGACCATGCAGCAGGCTGACGGTGATTTCGCCCGCGGCCGGGTCGCGGCGCACGCGGGTCGAAAACCGCTCCCGCAGGAACGAGAAACCGACGCCCGCCTCGGCGTCCAGCAAGGTTTCGCCCAATGCATCGGTGCGCTCGTTCCACACCCGCATGCTGGTGATCCAGGGCACGAACTGGGGGTAGGCCTTCACATCGCCCACCAGGTCCAGGAGCTGCGCGGGGGTGTAGGGCAGCAGGCGAGTGACGGTATGGCGCAAGGCTTAGCGCCCGGCCTCTTGCGCGTTTCGGGCGGCCCGCAGCTTGGCGAAATCCTCGCCGGCATGGTGGGAGGAGCGGGTCAGCGGGCTGGCCGAGACCATCAAGAAGCCCTTGGCGCGGGCGATCGCCTCATAGCCGGCGAACTCTTCCGGCTCGACGAAGCGGTCGACGGCGGCATGGCGGCGGGTGGGCTGGAGGTACTGGCCAATGGTCAGGAAGTCGACGCCGGCCGAGCGCATGTCGTCCATCACCTGCATCACCTCTTCCTTGGCCTCGCCCAGGCCGACCATCAGGCCGGATTTGGTG
>FSWM01000255.1_pt1 | contig 17037 bp, 14 predicted proteins | sample 1637841 | NCBI WGS metagenome assembly FSWM01 (sample SAMEA3914789, study PRJEB12502) | metagenome | biome: forest; material: soil | place: Canada | collected 2011-07-03 | depth 0.3 m | reverse complement strand
GGGCGGTGAAGCCGGGGTGGGTGGGCGTGGGGCTGTGGCACATCACGCAATGATGCTGCACCATGCCCTGAACCGCGGAGAAGGCCACCGCGTCGCTCGGCGCCGCCTCGGTCTTGGCCCGGACCTGGGTGGCGACGACGGAAGTCGTCACGAACAGCATCGCTCCGACGCCCAGGAACTCGTAGCGAACCTGGCCGACGTGCTTGAGATTGAAGAAGTGGCGGATCGATACGCCCGCCGCGCTCAGCAGGGCCAGCAGCAGCCAGCTCAAGGGGTTGCCGGTGACCATCGCAAAGTGGTTGCTGATCATGATCAGCACCACCGGCAAGGTCATGTAGTTGTTGTGCACCGAGCGTTGCTTGCCCATGGCGCCCAGGCGGGGATCCACCGGCGCGCCGGCGCGCATGGCGGCCACGACCTTGGTCTGGTTGGGAATGATCACCAGGAAGACGTTGGCGACCATGGCCGTGCCGATGATGGCGCCCACGTGGATGAAGGCGCCTCGGTCGCTGAACATACGGGTCAGGGCGTAGGTCGCCGCGGTCAGGACCAGGAACCAGACCAGGCCGAACCAGCGCGGCTTCTGGCCCAGAGGCGAGCGGCACAGGGCCTCGTAGACCGCAAGGCCGCCGAAGATGAAGGCCAGGCCGACGGCGATCGCCTGGGGCTGGGTGAAGGCGACCTTGACGGTGTCGATCAGATAGACCGGCGCGCCCCAATAGTAGAGCAAGCACAGCAGCGCGAAGCCGCTCAGCCAGGTGGTGTAGGCCTCCCACTTGAACCAATGCAGGTGGTCCGGCAGGTGTGGCGGCGCGACCAGGTATTTTTGGCTGTTGTAGAAGCCGCCGCCATGCACGGCCCAGAGCTCGCCCTTGACCCCCTCGCGCGGCGGATCCGGCGGGACCAGGTTGTTGTCCAGCCAGACGAAATAGAAAGAGGCGCCGATCCAGGCGATGCCGGCGATCAGGTGCAGCCAGCGCAGGGCCAGGTTCAGCCAGGGTACGAGATCAAAGCTCATTCAGCGATTTTCCGAGAATCTGTTTGGGGTCACGCCGCCACCGCGTCGATCAGCCGAAGCCGGCTGATCAGGCCGATCTGGGCGATGGCTTCGGCGATCTCTTCGTCAGCGACATGGGCGAGCCGTCGCTGCATCGCCGCCAGGATCGAGGCCTTGTCGTTCAGCCGCACGCAGATGACGAACGGAAAACCGAAGCGGGCGGCATAGGCGGCGTTGAGCTCGTGGAAACGGGCGAATTCCTCAGGCGTCAACCGGTCGAGGCCGGCGCTGGCCTGTTCGCCGAGGGATTCCGCCGTCAGGGTCCTGGCGATCGCCGCCTTGCCCGCAAGTTCCGGGTGAGCGCGGATCAGGGCCAAGCGTTCGTTCGGGCTCGCCGCCTCGAGTACGGCGAGCGTGGCCTGGTAAAGGGCCTCCAGATCGGCGAAGGGGCGGGCGTCGAAGGCGCGCTCGATCACCCAGGGCGACAGCTCGAAGGCGAAACCCAGGGTCGCGGTGAACGCGGCCTGATCCATCTGGTTGAGGGCCGAAATGTCGAGCTTCGGGCTGGCGAGGCTCATGCGCCGGCTCCGGCACAGGGATGGGTCGCCAGCCAGTGGCGGGCGATGTCGACGCGCTTGGCGACCCAGACCCGGTCATGGGCCAAGACGTGCTCGATGAAGCGTCTCAGCGCCAGGATCCGGCCCGGCCGCCCGACCACGCGGCAGTGCAAGCCCACCGACATCATCTTGGGCGCCGTATCGCCCTCGGCATAGAGGGCGTCGAAGCTGTCGCGCAGGTAGGCGAAGAACTGGTCGCCACAGTTGAAGCCCTGGGGGGCGGTGAAGCGCATGTCGTTGGCTTCCAGGGTATAGGGCACGATCAGTTGGGCCCGCCCGTGCTGGGTGTCGTAATAGGGCAGGTCGTCGGCGTAGGAATCGGCGTCGTAGACAAAGCCGCTCTCCTCGGCCACCAGCCGGGCGGTGTTGGGGCTGGTGCGGCCCTGGTACCAGCCCAGGGGCCGCTCGCCAGTCACTCGGGTATGGACTTCGATGGCCTTGAGGATGTGCTCGCGCTCCAGGTTTTCGGGGAAGTGCTGGTAGTCGATCCAGCGATAGCCGTGGGAGGCGATCTCCCAACCCGAGGCCTGCATGGCCTCGACCGCCTGAGGGTTGCGCTCCAACGCCTGGGCCACACCATAGACCGTCAGCGGCAGGGCGAACTCGTCGAACAGCCGGCGGATGCGCCAGAACCCAGCGCGGGAGCCGTATTCGTAGAGGCTTTCCATCGACATGTGGCGCATGCCGGCGATCGGCTGGGCGCCGACCATCTCCGAGAGGAAGTATTCGGAGACCTCGTCGCCGTGCAGGATCGACCGCTCGGCGCCCTCTTCGTAATTGAGTACGAACTGCACGGCGATGCGCGCGCCGCCGGGCCACTGGGCGTGGGGCGGATGCTCGCCATAGCCGATCAGGTCGCGGGGATAGTCGCCGCTCATGCGCCGGGCTCCGCATAGACCGCCAGGGCCGCGTCCACGGCGGCGCCGGCGGTGAAGCCGAAGCCTTCGGTGCGTAGCACCGCTTCCAGGGCCGCCAGGGTGGTCAGGACCGCATGCTTGCGGGCGTTCATGCCCATGGCCCCGATCCGCCAGACCTTGCCGGCCAGGGGACCGAAGGCCGTGCCGATCTCGATCTCGAAATCGGTGCGCATCCGAGCGCGCACCCGGTCGCCATCGATACCGGCGGGGATCTTGATCGCCGTGACATTGGCCATCTTGTGCGCCGGATCGCCGTAGACGCTGAGGCCCATGGCCTCTACCCCGGCGACCATGGCCGCGCCGGCCTTGGCGTGGCGGGCGAAGCGGGCGTCCAGCCCCTCCTCCAGCACCAAGCGGGCGCATTCGCGGGCGGCGAACAGCATACTGGCCGCTTCGGTGTGGTGGTTGAGGCGCTTCTCCGACCAGTAGTCCATGATCATGGCCAGGTCGAAATAGTTGGAGCCGATACGCTTGCCCGCGCCCGCTTCCGCACCGGGGCCAACGAGGCCCCGCTCGATGTGGCGGCGGCTGGAAATATGTTCGGCGGCGCGGTCGGACAAAGTTATCGGCGCCGAGCCGGACGGACCGCCCAGGCACTTCTGCAGGCCGGCTGTGACCAGGTCCGCTCCCCAGGCGTCCACCGGAACAGGCATGCCGCCCAAAGTGGCGGTGGCGTCCACATAGAGCAGGCAGTCGTGCTGCCGGCAGATCGCGCCGATCGCCTCGATCGGCTGGGCCATGGTGGTCGAGGTGTCGCCGTGCACGCAGGCCACCAGCCGCGGCCCCACCCGCCGCACGGCCGCCTCCACCGCCTCGGGCGCGACCACCTTGCCCCACTCGCCATCGACCAGGGTGACGCGCGCGTCGCAGCGGGCGGCGATCTCGGACAGCAACAGGCCGAAGCGGCCGGCGTTGACGACCACCACGTCCTCGCCTGGGGCCAGCGTCGAGACCAGCGCCGCCTCGATCGCCGCGCGGGATGTGCCGTCGATCAGGAAGGTCCAGCGGTTCTGGGTGGCGAACACCTGGCGATAGAGCGCCATGGTTTGGTTCATATAGGTGGTGAATTCGGGGTCGAACTGGCCCAGCAGCTGCACAGACATGGCCCGCAGCACGCGCGGATGCACGTTGATCGGGCCGGGCCCCATCAGAAGGCGCGGCGGATGGTCCAGTTCGCCAAAGGTTTCGGTCACGGGCGTTCGCCTCCTTGTTGTTTCAGGTCCAGGGCGTCGATGAAGGCCAGCATGGCGCGGGCGGCCAGCGCAGCGTCGGCCGGGTCTACGGCCTCGGCGGGATTGTGGCTGACCCCGCCCTCGCAGCGGATGAACAGCATGGCGGTCGGGCAGAGGTCGGCCATCACCATGGCGTCGTGGCCGGCGCCGCTGGGCAGGCGCCGCGGCGTGACGCCGACCGCGCGAACGGCATCCTCCAGCAGTTGGGTCAAGGCCGGATCGCAGGGGCTCGCCGGCAGGTCCTGCAAGAGCTCGATCGACAGGCCGAGACCGCGCCGCTCGGCGACGGCTTTGATTTCCGAGATGATCGCCTCCGCCGCGGCGTCGCGGGTCGGCGAAGTTTCGGCCCGTATGTCGAGGGTGAACTCCACGGCGCCCGGTATGACATTGGCCGCGCCCGGCCGGGCGGCGATGCGGCCGACGGTGCCCACCAGACCGTCCCGGCCGCCGGCGCACAGCCGCTCCACCGCCAGGATCGCTTCTGCCGCGGCGGGAGCGGGATCCCTGCGCAGCCCCATGGGCGTGGTCCCGGCATGACCGGCGGTCCCGGTCAGGCGCACCTGGAACCGCTTCTGCGCAGCGATGGCGGTGACGACGCCCAGGGCCAGGCCTTCGGCCTCCAGCACCGGCCCTTGTTCGATGTGGGCTTCGAGAAAGGCGAGCACCTCACTGGGCGCCCGCGCGGCCTCGGTGATCGGGACGCCGTCATGACCGGCGAACCCAGCCAAGGCCTCGCCCAGGCTGACGCCCTCGGGATCGCGCATGGAAAGGACGGCCGGATCGACCGTACCGGCGACCGCGCGGCTGCAGGCCATGGCCGCGGGAAAGCGTGAACCTTCCTCGTCGCCGAACGCGATCACTTCGATGGCGAAGTCCAGGCGCCGGCCGGCCAGGGCCAGAGCCTCCACGCAATCGATCCCCAGCATCACGCCCAGGGCGCCGTCGTAGCGGCCGCCATTGCGCACCGTGTCGATGTGCGAGCCTATCATCAGGGCCGGGGCGCCCGGCGTCGTCGCCTCATAGCGGCCGATCAGATTGGCGGCGGCGTCGCGCCGGACGCTCATGCCGGCTGCGCTCATCCATTCGCCCAGCGTCTCCAGCGCTGCGTCGTGCGCGGGCGTCAGGAACCGGCGGACGAGCTGATCCGCCTCCTCGCTATAGGGCGGCGCGCCCATCAGGTCGCAGCGCCTCACGGCCCTGGCGCCGAGGGCGTCCCATCCGTTCATCGCCGAAACCTCATCGCCGGTCACCGCTGTTGCGTGGTTCGAAACGCTCGCTTGCGCGAGCCCTCACCATGACGAAGTTAGGTGGATTGCACAAAAGGACGTCAGATCCTGTTCCCGGCTAGATGACCGGTCTGGCGGCGCAGGACGAATCCTGGCCGAAAGTAAGTAATAGGATTATTACGTATCGCCGCATTCGGAGGCAAGGCGACGGCGTCGTGACGGGCTTTTGGGCGCCGTGGCGAAGGTCGCGCAGCTTGGCCGCGGCGGACCACCGCCGTGCTGGACGCGTGCAAGGTTTGGGCTGAGACTCCGCAGATGCGACGAGAGACGGACATGCAAAGGACAACACGGCCCCTGATGATGATGCACTTGCAGGAGCATCCGTGAGCGGCCTGACCTCCCACATCCTCGATCTGGCCGCCGGACGCCCGGCGGCGGCTGTCGGCGTGCGCCTCTATCGGCGAGACGGCGAGACCGTGAGCCTGATCAGCGAGCACCTGACCGACGCCGACGGGCGGGCGCGCCTGTTGCCGGGCGAGGCGATGCAGGTCGGCGGCTATCGCCTGGCGTTCGAGATCGGGGCCTATTTCAAGGCGTCGGGGGCGGCCGTGAGCGAGCCGCCGTTCCTGGACGTGGTGCTGGTCGACTTCGCCGTCGCCGACCCTGAAACCCACCACCATGTGCCGCTGCTGGTCTCGCCCTTCGGCTATTCCACCTATCGAGGCAGCTGATGAGCCAGGCGATCCGTTTCCTGCTGGATGGCCAGGTCCGCGAGATCCACGCGCCCGACCCCACGCGCACGGTGCTGGACTATCTGCGGGGCGACCTGCGGCGCACCGGGACCAAGGAGGGCTGCGCCGAGGGCGATTGCGGCTCCTGCACCGTTCTGGTCGGGGAGTTGGAGGGTGAAGGTGTCGCCTGGCGGGCCGTGAACGCCTGCATCCAGTTCGTGCCCATGATCGATGGCAAGGCCCTGGTGACGGTGGAAAGCCTGGCCGGCGAGACCCTGGATCCGATGCAGCAGGCCATGGTGGACCACCACGGCTCGCAGTGCGGGTTCTGCACGCCGGGGATCGTGATGTCGCTCTATGGCCGCACCATCGCCGCCAAGGGAACCGGCGCCCCGGTCGAAGAGGTGCTGGCCGGCAATCTCTGTCGCTGCACCGGCTATGGCCCCATCGTCACGGCGGCCGAGGCGGCGCCGCGCCAGACAGCGCCGGACGTGGCTGAGGCCCTGCGCGGTCTGCGCCGCGAGGCCATGCTGGAGCTCGTTCATCAGGACGAAATCCATGGCGTGGCCCGCCGCTGGTTCTCGCCACGCACCTTGGCCGAGCTGGCTGAGCTGACCCTGACCCATCCAGACGCCACCTTCATCGCCGGCGCGACCGACGTCGGTTTGTGGGTGACCAAGCTGCAACGGGCCTTGGGCGTGATCATTTCGATCAGCGAGGTCGCCGACCTCAAGGCCATCACCGAGGACGCCGACGGCGTGCGGATCGGCGCCGGCGTTCGCTATGTCGACGCCTTCGAGGTGCTGAACGGCCTCTATCCGGACCTGGGCGCCATGATGCGGCGGCTGGGATCGACCCAGGTGCGCAACAGCGGCACGATCGGCGGCAATATCGCCAACGGCTCACCGATCGGCGACATGCCGCCGGCCCTGATCGCGGCCGGCGCCGGCCTGGTGCTGCGGCGGGGCGAAGAGACTCGCACGATCCCACTGGAGGATTTCTTCATCGCCTACGGACGCCAGGACCGGCGGCCGGGCGAGTTCGTCGAGGCGGTGATCGTACCGAAGCCCAAGGCGGGGGCCCTGTTCAAGATGTTCAAGCTGTCCAAGCGGTTCGACCAGGACATCTCGGCCGTGTGCGGCGCTTTCGCCCTGGACATTGAAGACAGCGTGGTGCGCGGCGCCAGGATCGCGTTCGGCGGCATGGCCGCCACGCCGCGGCGCGCGTCGGCCTGCGAGGCGACTCTGCTCGGGCAGCCCTGGACCGCGGCGACCATCGAAGCCGCCGCTCTGGCCTTGGACCAGGACTACCAGCCGATCAGCGACATGCGCGCCTCGGCGGCCTACCGGGCGCTGGCGGCCAAAAACCTGTTGCGCAAGGTGCTGGCCGAGTCGGCGGCCTCGCCGGCGGCGACCCGCATCCTGACAGAGGCCGACCATGGCTGATTCCGCCAGCACCCTTGCGCTGGCCCAGGCCTTCCAGGGCGTCCACGCCTCGGTCGCCCACGACAGCGCCGAGCGTCATGTGACCGGGTCTGCGCTCTATGTCGACGACCTGCCCGAACCGCCGGGGCTGCTGCACGTGCATCTGGCCCAGAGCGCCGAGGCCCACGCCAGCATCCTGCGCATGGACCTTTCGGCGGTGCGCGCCAGCCCCGGCGTCGTCGCCGTGTTCGCCGCCGCCGACATCCCCGGCGAGAACAATGTAGGCCCGGTGGTGCATGACGACCGGCTGTTCGCCGAGGGCGTCGTCTATTGCGTGGGCCAGAGCCTGTTCGCCGTCGCCGCCGACAGCGCGCGCGCGGCCCGCGCCGCCGCCGCCAAGGCGATCGTCGAGTACGAGCCCCTGCCAGCCGCCGTGACCATCGCCCAGGCGCGGGTCGCGGACCTGAAGATCGAGGCTAGCCAACGCATGGCCCGCGGCGACGCCAAGGCCGCGCTCGACGCAGCGCCCCGCCGCCTGAAGGGCCGCCTGGCCATCGGCGGCCAGGATCATTTCTATCTCGAAGGCCAGGTGGCGTTGGCTACCCCCGGGGAAGACGGCGAGGTCCACGTCTGGTCCTCGACCCAGCATCCCAGCGAGGTGCAGTTGCTGGTTTCGCGGGTGCTCGCCGTCCCGCAGAGCGCAGTGACCATCGAGGTGCGCCGCATGGGCGGCGGCTTCGGCGGTAAGGAGACCCAGCCGGCCCTGTTCGCCGCCGCCGCCGCGCTGGTCGCCACCAAGACCGGCCGCCCCGCCAAGTGCCGTCCCGACCGGGACGACGACATGGTCATGACCGGCAAGCGCCACGACTTCGAGGCCGAGTACGAGGTCGGTTTCGACGACGAAGGCCGGCTGGTGGGGATCACGGTCGAACTAGCGTCACGCTGCGGGGCCACCACCGACCTGTCGCCGGCGATCAACGACCGGGCGATGTTCCACGTCGACAACACCTATTTCCTGCCGGCGGTGGAGATCATCTCGCACCGCTTCAGGACCCACACCGTCTCCAACACCGCCTTCCGCGGCTTTGGCGGGCCGCAGGGCATGCTGGCGATCGAGCACGCCATGGACGCCATCGCCCACGCCACGGGCCTCGACCCGCTGGAGGTGCGCCGCCGCAACCTCTATGGCCCCGGCCGCGACCTGACGCCCTATCACCAGAAGGTCGAGGACAATGTCGCGCCGGAGCTGATCGAGGCCCTGGCCCAGTCCTGCGCCTATGAGGCCCGGCGCGCCGAGATCGACGCCTTCAACCGCACCAGCCCCTACCTGAAGCGCGGCCTGGCCCTGACCCCGGTCAAGTTCGGCATCTCCTTCACCACCACCCACCTGAACCAGGCCGGCGCCCTGATCCACCTCTATGCCGACGGCTCGATCATGCTCAATCACGGCGGGACCGAGATGGGCCAGGGGCTGATGGTCAAGGTCCGCCAGGTGGTCGCCGAGGCCTTCCAGGTCGGGCTGGAGCGGGTGCGGGTCACCTCCACCGTCACCGACAAGGTGCCCAACACCTCGGCCACGGCGGCGTCGTCGGGCTCGGACCTCAACGGCATGGCGGCGCTGAACGCGGCCAACACGATCAAGGGCCGGCTGCTGGAGTTCGCTGCCCGCCGTTGGAACTGCCTGGCCGAGGCCATCGTCTTCACGCCGGACGGCCTGAGGGTGGGCGAGCAGGTGGTCGCCTTCGAGACCCTGTGCCGCGAAGCCTATCTTGGCCGCATTTCACTTTCGGCCGCCGGCTTCTACGCCACGCCGAAGATCGCCTATGACCGCACCAATCATCGCGGCCGGCCGTTCTACTATTTCGCCTACGGGGCGGCGGCGTCGGAGGTGATCATCGACACCTTGACCGGCGAGATGAAGGTGCTGCGCGCGGACATCCTGCACGACGTCGGCCGCTCGCTGAACCCGGCCATTGACCTGGGGCAGATCGAGGGCGGCTTCGTCCAGGGCCAGGGCTGGCTGACCACCGAGGAGCTGGTGTTCGACGAGGCCGGGCGGCTGCTGACCCACGCGCCCTCGACCTACAAGATCCCCACCTGCGCCGATCGCCCGGCGGTGATGAACATCGCCCTGTGGAGCGCCGGCCGCAATGTGGAGCAGACCATCCACCGGTCCAAAGCGGTGGGCGAGCCGCCGTTGATGCTGGCCAATTCGGTGTTCTGCGCCATCGGCCAGGCCATAGCCGCGGTGGCCGATCATCGCCTCGCGCCCCAACTGGACGCCCCCGCAACGCCGGAGCGGATCCTGTTCGCGGTCGAAGACCTGCGCCGGCGCACGGCCGAGGCCTCGATGGCAGCGGAGCCGGCCCATGGCTGACTGGGCGCGCCAGGCCCTGGAGCGGCTCGCCAGGGGCGAGCCTTGCGCCCTGGTCACCCTGCTGGCCGTCGAGGGCTCGGCCCCGCGTGAGGCCGGCTGCAAGATGGTGGTTTGGAATGACGGCCAGGCAGGGATGATCGGCGGCGGCAATCTGGAATTCCAGGCCACCGAACAGGCGCGGCGGATGCTGGCCAGGGGCGAGGCGGTCCGGTTCGCCATCCAGGACTATCCGCTCGGTCCGCTGCTGGCCCAGTGTTGCGGCGGGCGCGTGCGCCTGATGATCGAGCGGCTGGAGGCTGGCGACGCCGCATGGCTGGCCCAGGCCGCGGACAGCCTCGACGCTGGCCGGCCGTTCGAGATCCGCACGCGTTTCTCGGCCAGCGCGGTCGCCAAGTCGGTGACGCCGGCCGCGGTCCGGTCGGCGGACGCCCCGGCCCTGACCCTCAATAGCGAGGCCACAAAGGCTCGCGGCCCCCTGCCCTCGCCCGGCGACCTGCTGATCGACCGCTCAGAGCCCGTGCGCGCCCGCGTCCTGCTGTTCGGCGCCGGCCATGTGGGTCAGGCGCTGGCAAAGGTGCTGGCGACCCTGCCGTTTCACCTGGACTGGTTCGACAGCCGCGCCGATCTGGAACCCATCCGTGGACTTCGCGTGACGGCTCCCCACGCGCTGGCGGAGGCCGCGCGCCAGGCCGGCGAGGCCTATGTCCTGGTGCTGACCCACGACCACGCCCTCGACTACGCCCTGGTTTCGGCGGCCCTGGCCGGGGGCGGCCCGGGCTATCTGGGCCTGATCGGCTCCAAGACCAAGCGGGCGCGGTTCCTCAGCCGCCTGCGGGCCGACGGCCACAGCGAGACGGCCCTGACCCGCCTGGTCTGCCCGATCGGCCTGCCGGACCTGAAGGGCAAGGCGCCGGAGATCATCGCCGTCTCGGTGGCGGCCGATCTGCTGCTCCGGCGCGAAGCGGCCCTGCAACCCCCCGTTCGAGAGTACGCGCTTGCAAGCCTATAGAGCGGCCATCTTCCATATGCTGGAAGACCCCGCGACCAGCGAACACCTGCCCTACGCCTTCCATCCGGACGGCTTGTTGCTGGTGGAAAACGGGCTGGTCCAGGCGGTCGGCGACTATGCCGACCTCGCCCCGCGTCTGGGCAATGCGCCCGTCCAGGCCTTTCCGGGGCGGATCATCACGCCTGGGTTTGTCGACCTGCATGTGCATTTTCCACAGGTCGACATGATCGCCGCGCACGGCGCGCAGTTGCTGGACTGGCTGGAGCGCCACACCTTCCCCGCCGAGGCCGCCTTCGCCGACCCGGCCCACGCGGGTGAGGCCGCCCAGTTCTTCGTCTCCGAACTGCTGCGCAACGGCACCACCACCGCCCTGGTGTTCGGCTCCTCGCATAAAGGTTCAGTGGACGCCCTGTTCGCCGAAGCCTTGGCCCGCAACATGCGGCTGATCGCCGGCAAGGTGCTGATGGACCGCCATGCGCCGGCGTCGGTGCGCGATACAGTCGAGGATGGCCGGCGCGACACCCTGGACCTGATCGCCGCCTGGGCGGGCAAGGGCAGGCTGGGCTACGCGGTGACGCCGCGGTTCTTCATCACCAGCTCTGACGCCCAGCTGGCCATGGCCGGCCAGATCCTGGCCGACCATCCGGACGTGCTGATGCAGACCCACATGGCGGAAAACCTGGACGAAGTCAGCCAGGTGGCCGGACTATTCCCCAAGGCGCGCGACTATCTGAACGTCTATGAGCGGTTCGGCCTGGTCGGGGCCCGCTCGGTGTTCGCCCACTGCATCCACCTGGACGACGACGCGTTCGCCCGCCTGGGCGCGGCCGGGTCGGCGGCGGCGTTCTGCCCGACCTCGAACCTGTTTCTCGGCTCGGGCCTTTTCGACCTCAAGCGGGCCTGCGACCACGGGGTCAAGGTGGGCGTCGGCACCGATATCGGCGCCGGCACCAGCTTTTCGGTCCTGCACACCTTGGGCGAGGCCTACAAGGTCATCCAGTTGGGCGGCCGGGCCCTCGACCCGTTCCAGGCCTTCTACCTGGCCACACTGGGCGGGGCCCGCGCCCTGGGACTAGGTGATCGGATCGGCAATCTTGCGGCCGGCAAGGAGGCCGACTTCGTGGTGCTCGACCCTGCCGCCACCCCGCTGCTGGCGCGCCGCCTGTCGCGTCCGATGCCCCTGGCCGAGCGCCTGTTCGCCCTGATGGTGCTGGGCGACGACCGCGTGGTGGAACACACCTTCCTGGCCGGCGAGCCCAGCCATTCGCGCGACGGGGATAGATCTGAGTGAAATAGGATTAGGTCACTCTATTTTCCGCTCGTCCCGGCGAATGCCGGGATCCAGGTCATAAAGCTCCATCGTTGCCTGAATTTCCGGAAAAACCACTCAAAAATCTGAGCTCGTCATCTGGATCCCGGCATTCGCCGGGACGAGCGGGCTTTGAATGGACTTGAATTCATTCGGGTCCAAAATTACCCGATCGCCGCCGGCGGATGGGCCCCCAGCACCTTCAGCCGCTCGAGCCTCAGCGCCGCGGCCAAGGCCAGGTCCTCGCGCCAGGGCGGGGCGATGAGCTGCACGCCCACCGGCAACTGGCCCGGCCGATTGACCGGCCCAGCCAGCACCGGCAGGCCGATGAAGCTGATCGGCTGGGTATAGGCGCCGAGGTTCTTGCGCACTGAGACCGGCTCGCCGTTCAGGGCCATGGTCGCCTGGCCGATGCCCGGCGCCGCGCAGGGCGTGGCCGGCGCCAGCAACAGGTCATAGTCGGCGAACAGCCTGGCGACCTCGGCGCGGAATTGGACTCGATAGGCGCGGGCCGCCTGCACGACCTCATCCGGCAGCAGGGCGCCGGCCAACAGTCGGTCGCGAACCTCCAGGTCAAAATCGTGCGGCCTTCGGCGAAGGTCCTCCAGGTGCAGGCGCGCGCCTTCGTAGGCGCTTAGGCAGAAGGCCGCCGAACGCGCCACGACCGCCCCGGGCGTCTCCACAGGCTTTGCGTCCAGCGCATCGGCGACACGGACGAGGCTTTCCAGCACCTCCGGAAACGCCCCTTGGACGAACCAGCCGCCCAGGACGCCGACCCGCATCGGGCGCTCGGCCAAGGCGTCCAGAGCCTCGGCCACGCGCTCGACCGGGCGATTGACGCAGCCCGGATCGCCGGGATCCGGCCCCTGCATCACATCATAGGCCGCGGCCAGCTCGACCGTCGTCCGCGCGAACAGGCCGGCGTGATCGAGGCTATCGACGAACGGGAACATGCCGGCGCGCGACAGGCGCCCCAGGGTCGGCTTGAGCCCGAACACGCCGCACAGGCTGGCGGGCACGCGAATCGAACCGTTGGTGTCCGAGCCCAGGGCCAGCGGCGCCAGACCCGCTGCGACGATGGCGGCCGAGCCGCCCGACGATCCCCCGGCGATGCGGCTGAGATCATGGGGATTGTGCGTCGGACCGTAGTGGGCGTTCTCGGTGACAAAGCCATAGGCGAATTCGTCCATGTTCAGCGCGCCGAGCAGGATGGCGCCCGCTGCCTTCAGGCGCGAGATCAAGGTCGCGTCCGCCCGGGCCTGCGGAGCGCCAACACGGATCTTCGAGCCCGCCAGCGTCGTCACGCCCTCGATGTCGAACAGGTTCTTGACCGCAAACGGGACCCCGGCCAGCGGGCCGACCGCCTCGCCCGCCGCGATCATCGCGTCCAGCGCCTGGGCGTCGGCTATGGCGTCCTCGGTGAGGACGCGGGTAAAGGCGTTCAGGGACCGGTCGAGCGCGGCGACGCCGCACAAGGCCTGGCGAACCACCGCCTCCGCGCTCGTACGGCCAGCCTTGACCGCCGCGGCGATCTCGAGCGCGCCAGCGCCTGTCCAATCGCGGCCGCTCAAGGCTCGAAAGCTCCCAGCTCTGCATCCATGGCCGAAACGGGCGCCTCGGCCATGGCCTTGGCGATCAGGCGGCTATGACCGCGCAACACCGTGAGATTGTCGATCACAGCCGCCCGGCAGTCCGGCGGAATCGTCAAGGCGACATCCGCCGCCGAGGCTTCAGCGTAGGCCCTGATTTCCGACTCATCGAGGTCGGAAAAGGCCTTTTCTAACAAGTAATTCACACCCTAACATGCCTTCTAAATAAGTAAATTATGCATATAATAAACTGGACGGCATCGGCTGGGGAGCGACGCATGGCGCGGGTGAAACGCAGCTTACGCCTTCGCCGTGGGCGCCCCCAGAAAAAAGGCGCCTATCAGCCAGCCAAATCCCGCATTTCAACTCGCACGCCGTCGGGCAGCCCAAGGCTGATCCACCCGCGGCGCCCACGATCCATTATCAAAGGGGACCTCGCCTCATGCTCCATCGCCTAGCCTCCACGCCGCAAACGGTCCGTTTCGGCATGTTCGACGCCGCCTTCAACCCCGTGCTGACCGTCGCTTCGGGCGATACGGTGTTGTTCGAGTGCGTTTCGGGCGGTCCCGAAGTGATGCCGGCGCCGGAGCAAGGGCTTGTCATCCCACCGGCCCTCCAGGCCATTCATGACGCCAAGCTGGAGCGGATCGGGCCGCATATCCTGACCGGCCCGGTGGCCATCGCCGGCGCCGAGCCGGGCGATACGTTGGAGGTGCGGATCGAGGCGATCGAGCCGGCGGTGGACTGGGGCTATTGCGCCGTGCGGCCCCTGGCCGGCACTTTGCCGGAGGACTTTCCCGAGCGATATGTCAGCCATATCGCCGTCGATCGCACGCGCCTGACCTGCAAGCCCAGCTGGGGGCCGGAGCTGCCTCTGCGCCCGTTTTTCGGCACGGTCGGCGTAGCCCCGCCCGCACACTATGGCCGCCTGTCGAGCAAGGAGCCGCGCGAGCACGGCGGCAATATGGACAACAAGGAGCTGACCGCCGGCGCCACGCTCTATCTGCCGGTCTGGGTTGCTGGCGCCAACTTTTCGGTGGGCGACGGCCATGGACGCCAGGGCGATGGCGAAGTCTGCGTCAACGCCCTGGAGATGGGGCTGACCGGGACCTTCACCCTGATCCTGCACAAGAGGGGCGACGCCGCGCCGCTGATCTGGCCCAGGGCCGAGACGCCGACCCACTTCATCACCATGGGCTTCAACGAGGACCTGGACCTGGCCATGAAGCAGGCCTTGCGTGGCATGATCGATTTCATCTGCGCTCGCAGCATCCTGACCCGCGTCCAGGCCTATCAGTTTTGCTCCCTGACCGTCGACTTCAGGGTGACCCAGACCGTAAACGGTGAAAAAGGCGTCCACGGGATGTTGCAAAAGGGCGTTCTGTTCTAGGTCAGGCCGCCAGGAGATGGATGGGAACACCGATTTGATGGCGCATGCGCCGCCCGCTGAATTCGAATCCGCCACGCCGGCGAGACGGCGTGATTCAGAGCGCACGCGCCAGGCGATCATGACCGCCGCCCTCAAGGAGTTCTCCCAGCTCGGCTATGCTGGCGCGCGGATCGAGCGCATCGCCAAGAGCGCCAAGTGCAATATCCGCATGCTCTATCACTATTTCGGGGCCAAGAGCGGCCTCTATGTCGCCGTGCTGGAGGACGCCTATCGCGACATCCGACAGAAGGAAGCCACCCTAAAGATCGATGTGGAGCAGCCGCTCGAAGGCCTTTTGGAGCTGATGCGCTTCACCTATGCCTATTTTCAGAACAACCCGCTGTTCGAGGGCCTGCTGCGCGCCGAGAACATGATGCAGGGCAAGTTCGTCTCGCGCTCGCGTCCGGTGGCCGAGGCCGCCTTCTCGCTGAAGAAGACCATCGGCGAACTGATCGCCAGCGGCCAGGCCAAGGGGATCTTTCGCCCCGACCTCGATCCGGTGCAGGTCTATGTCACGATCACCGCGCTGAGCCGTTTTCACCTGGCCAACGCCTATTCCATGTCGGCGGTGCTGGAGACGGATCTGCGCGACAAAGAATGGCGCAAGCTGCGCCTGCAGCACGCGCTGGATCTTTTGGAGGCCTATCTGGTCAGCGGCGCGGGCAAGGCGCCCCCTTGACCCCGTAGCCGTCCGGGCAACGCCGGTCACGGAGCCATGGGCTCACTGGGGATTGCGGGCAACGGGGTTCGACGATTAGAACGCGGCGGCGGTATCAGGTGAAGCAGCGGCTAGCCAAACGCAGTCCACCTCGCTTAGATGGGTCAAATATCGATTGGCTGGGATGTTGCTGATGCCGCGTGGGACGGTGAAATTCTTCAATTCTGCAAAAGGTTTCGGGTTTATCGCGCCCGATGATGGCAGCAGTGACGTGTTCGTCCATGTCTCCGCTGTCGAGCGGTCGGGCCTGAGCGGCCTGAACGACGGCGATCAGGTCAATTTTGAGGTCGAACGCGATCGTCGCTCAGGCAAGCTCGCGGCCATCGACCTGCAGGTGACCGGCTCATCACCATCGGCCGCGCCGCGTCGGCCCCGCGAAAGCGCGTCCTACGGCGGTGATTCCTGGCGCGATCGGGGCGAAGCGCCCCGCCGCGCCGGCTATGAGCCCGCTTCAGGCTCTGGCGGGTCCGGCTCCGGCGTCGTCAAGTGGTTCAACCCGACCAAGGGATTCGGCTTTATCCAGCCGAGCGATGGCGGGGCCGACATCTTTGTCCATATATCGGCCGTCGAGCGGGCCGGCCTTCGGGGCCTGCAGGACGGACAGCCGATCTCCTACGACCTTGAGCGGGATCGTAAGACCGGCAAGGCGTCGGCGACCAACCTCAAGGTTTAGCGCCGCCATTTTGGGCGCCGCGGTCAGCGTCACGGCGAGAAAACTCTCAATTGCTGAGCTTGGGGCGCGGGGGGTGGGTTGCGGCGCGGGTTTGTGGCTAGCGGGGAATGGTTGATTTCGGGGCGGGATCGGGCGGGGGATAACGACCCGAAGCTGACTCTTACCCTATTGAGGGTTACATCGTTAATCCAAGCTGCGCCATTAATCGGAGCGACTGCCTGGACATCCTGATAGTCATTCCCGCGTTAATGGTCGGCGGCTTATTGGCTGCCCCGTTTTGCTTCCCGAGAAGTCAGAGCGTTGGACAACGACGGCTGCCGCTTCTCTTGGCCCTTCTCGTTCCTCCTGCTTCCACGATTGCCTGGGGTCGTGCGTTCGCAATTGTGCCGGGCTGCACAGTCAGGCCGTGATGGGTAGGTGAAGCACTCGTTGTTTTCGCCTCCGCCAGCCTCCTTCTTCCGGTCGCATTGCTCCCTGCCATGCGTGGCGGACGGAGGTTCACTGTCGCCACCGGCCTATTCGCCCTGGTCCTGACGCTTGGGTTAGGTTTTCTTGCGGCAATGCAGATCTCGGGCTGCTGGATTTAGGCAGCTCGCCACCCCGTCCTGCCGTCCGATTGGTCCGCTCTGGGCACGGGATACCGAGCAGGCAGGAATGGCGGGTTCCTGGCCGGCCTCGCGGGGCAGCACACGACCCTGAGCGGAAACAATACTCCGCTCATCCCCGCGAAGGCGGGGATCCAGATTCATCCACCAATTTCAATGGGCTTCACCTGGATCCCCGCCTTCG
>FSWM01000317.1_pt1 | contig 17071 bp, 8 predicted proteins | sample 1637841 | NCBI WGS metagenome assembly FSWM01 (sample SAMEA3914789, study PRJEB12502) | metagenome | biome: forest; material: soil | place: Canada | collected 2011-07-03 | depth 0.3 m | reverse complement strand
GACCGTCCTCCACCGCAAAACAGAACGCCCCCGCGCCGACCAAACCGCCGGCCGGCCAAATTTCGTCGCCAATGCCGGCGCGCACGCCCGCGCCCGCGCAAAAAATCACAGCCTCTCAGGATGACGACCTTCCGCCATGGCCGCTACTGCCCGATCCGCTACTGGCCGATCCGCTTCGGGCCGATGCGCCCGAGGCCGACAACGGCGCGGCGTCGACCGGCGAGGCAGGGTCAGGCCCGACGCTGAATCGGGATGACGCGTCCAGGAAACCACGCCCCTGGTATTCGGTGATCCTGAGCGCCATTCCAGCCAAAGAGGCGTTCGCCCGTCTCGACGCCACATTCCAGGACGAGACGGACGAGGACCAGATCGACCGCAAGACCACCGGACAGGTCATCGCCGCGTCGGTCGTTCTGGACGAGTGGGGCGTCATCGTTCCCGATAGCTTCGCCGTCGCCAGCTTCGCGTGGGGGCTCGGCCATCTGCTTGGCGGCGGCGCGCCAGCCGGCTTGGCCGGCTGGGACGAGCGGGAACAGGATATCAAGGCGCATTTCTCCGATCTCCTGACTCCGTCAGGCCCGACAGGGGAGCATCGCTCCCTCACATGGCGCGATCTGCTCGGTGTGTCTCGGGCGTTGGCGGTAGAGCTTGGCGTTCCGCATGAGCTCTGGAATCTCGCACCTTGTGCGATTGAGACGATGGCCGTCGACCCGCCGGACGCCGATATTCTTTCCAGTTTTCTGTTGCCCGATCTTGGCCGGGTGCTGAAGAACGCCGCGAGTCTTCCTGCCGCCATTTCGTCCTATCTTGGGCTCAATCCCCCCGCCGCGCCATGGGACGCCCTGACCGACCGGCCGCGGCTCTCGGCCCTTCTGGCGCCGGCCCTGTTCCCGTTGGGTCGCTGGCCAGGCCCCGGCTTGCATCCGCTCAACCTTCTTCAGCAGGCCGCCGTCAACGCGATCGTACGAGACTTGGAGCAGGAGGGGCTGGCCGCGGTAAATGGCCCGCCGGGCACAGGCAAGACCACCTTGCTGCGGGATGTGGTGGCTCACGTCATGGTTGCGCGGGCGCAAAAGCTGGCGGCGATAGAAAAGCCGTGGGACGGCCTCGGTGATCTCGATCTGATGGACTTCTCCATTGTGGTCGCGAGCAGCAACAATGCGGCCGTCGAGAACATCAGCCTTGAATTGCCGGTTCGGGAAAAGGCGCTCGATCCGTCCGTGTGGAAGGACGGCCACCTGGATTATTTTGGACACACCGCGACAGCGCTGCTCGACCTTGCCGCCACCGCTCCCGAGGAGCAGCGCGCATGGGGGCTTATCGCGGCGCGGCTGGGCAAGGCTGAGAATCGGCGGGATTTCTTCAAGAAGTTCTGGTGGGACAAGGATTGGGGGCTCAATGACTGGCTGAGTCAGGTCGCATGGCCGGACGCCGCCCAGCATCGCGACCGCCTTCCCGGCAAGTTGGTCCAGCTCGATCCGCCGCCGCGCGGCCCCGAGGCCGGGGCGATTTGGCGACGGACGCGGCTCGAATTCCAACGGGCGCTGGAGCGCTGCTGTGACTTGCGCGCGGAACTGGAAGACCTCGCCCGCGCCGGCGACCGCCTGCGGGCGCTGGAAACACAGCTTCCGTCAGCCCGCGCGGAACGGGAGCGTCTCCGCCTCGACAACGAATCGGCGCGCAAGGCGTCGGGCGCCGAGCGCGAGCAGGAGGCGATGCTCCACGCCCAGGAGACAGCGGAGAACATGAAGCTGGCGGCGCTGATGTCCATTCGGCCAACGGCGATGGCCCGCCTCTTTCAGACGCCGGCATGGCGGGCCCACGCGGCAGGGGTTCGCGACCAGATATCTCGTTTGAACGACGTCCAGCGGGCGGTGACGGCCGCCAAAGCCCGGCTCGCGGACGCCGTGATGGAGGAGGAGCGTCATGCGGCGGCCCATGCCCGGGCCGAGCGTGAGCTGGAGAGTCTGGAAGCCAACACCGCCCATCTCGGTCAGCGGCTGGCGGACGCGCGGCTCGATCTTGGGGACTGCTTTCCGGGGCCCGGCTTCTGGTCCCAACCTGACGACCTGTTCCAGCAGGCCTCGCCCTGGAACGGTGGCCGGTTCCGCGATGCGCGCGACGCGCTTTTCGCCGCCGCGGTCCGCGTGCACCGCGCCTTCATCGTCGCCGGCGCCCGCGCCCTAAAGCCATCGCTCAATGCCATCGCGAAGGCGACGCTCGGGAGCGCTGATACGCCCATGCCGACCCCGCGGGACTGGGGCGTGTTCTTTCTGCTTGTTCCCGTCGTTTCCACCACCTTCGCGTCGATCGGACGCATGTTCCAGACCTTCGGCGCCGCCTCGATCGGCTGGTTGCTGATCGATGAGGCGGGGCAGGCGGCGCCTCAGCAAGCGGTTGGGGCGATCTGGCGGGCGCGGCGCGCCGTGGTCATCGGCGATCCGCTGCAGATCGAGCCGATCGCCAGCGCGCCCCAGCGCACGATGAGGCTGATTTTCCAGAGCAACGGCGTCGACCCGGCGCCCTGGGTCGCGCCGAAGGATTCCGCGCAGACGCTCGCTGATCGGATGAGCCCCATCCAGGGGCGCTTTCCGATCGAGAATGGCGGGCCCGGAGAGGAGGTTCGCGTCACCGGCATCCCGCTTTTGGTGCATCGGCGATGTGAACGCCCCATGTTCCAACTGGCGAACCGGATCGCCTACGCCGACCGCATGGTGTTTGCGACGCCCAGCGGCCAGTCGCCGATACGCGAATTGCTGGGTGAGTCGGTATGGGTCGACGTCGATGCCCCCTCGACCGACAAATGGGTCCCCGAGGAGGGGTTGCTCATCGCCCGAACCATTGCCGGCCTGTGCTCGCGACTGCCGGACACGCCGGATCTCTATGTCATTTCGCCATTCCGCATACCGGCCTTTCGCCTCAGAAGGCTCCTGCTCCAGACGCCGGGCGTCCTGGCCGGGCGGCCGCCCAAGGACCGACGGGCCTGGATCGAGAGGCGCGTCGGCACTGTCCACACTTTTCAGGGCAAGGAGGCCGAGGCGGTCATTCTGATGCTGGGCGCGGGGCGCGGGGCCAAGCCTGGATCGCGCAATTGGGCGGGGGCCACGCCCAATCTGCTCAACGTCGCGGCGACCAGAGCAAAACGCAGCCTCTATATCGTCGGCAACCGCGATGAATGGCGGGGCGCCGGCGTGTTTGCCGAGGCGGCCGACCTGCTCACGGTGCGCAGCGCGGGGGAATGGCTAGCCACATCGTTCCTCGCCTCGACATCCTGACCGCGGCCCTCGCGACCATCCAGGTCGACCCGGTGACGAGCGAACAAGCCGATCTCGCCCGGCGGGCACAGGTGCGGTTCGGTAAGGTTAGGGCGGCTTGTCGGCCAAAGGCGCGGCGCGCCATCTATAGTTTATAGTTCCTGTAGAAATTGGAGGATCGCCATGGCGACTCTTTCCGCGCACGCCGACTGGCCCGCGACGGGCGGGCCACGGTCCTAGCGCATCCGTTTGAAGCCACCGCCTACACGGTGGCGGTGGGCCGCGGGGCAGGCGATCAGGCCGTCAATGCCGTCCGAACAACGGCAGGTTCCCGAACATGATCCGCCGCTAGGGCGGCGACCAGCCGGGTGGTTGATCGGACGAGTTCGGCGGCGTCCGCGGGGTCGGGCGTTGCCGCGCCAGGCCGTAGGGTCGCCAGGACCCTTTCGGCCTCCACGGACAATCCGCTCTGTTTCAAGAACTCGAGCGTCTGCTCGGCGTTCGCCGTCGAAGGGTCGGCCGCCCCCTCTCCCGCCGCCCGCTGACGCGCCGCGACGGCGTGGCGTAGCGCCTTGGCGAGCAACGGGGGCGCCTCCTCCGGAAATCCGCCGGCGGCGAGTACGGAAGCCATCTTGATCGCTCGCTCCGCCTCCTCGCGCCAGGCGTCGGCCTGCGGCGTGGAATTGTCCGCCGCATCGGGTTCGGCGAAGTCCGGCGAGACATGCAAGGCGCGCCGAGATCCGCCCGTCAGATCGACCATGCCCGATTGCGCCAGCCGGCGGAGCGTCAGCCAGGTAGCGCGGTCGAGAACCTCGACCGGCAGGCTCGATGCATCCCGGCGCCGGCTAAGGTGTTGAGCTTCGGCGGTGAGGCCTTCCGCATCAAGGTCCAGCACCGCCAGCATCCGTGCAGCGCCGCCAGGGCCGGTCTGGCTCTCGATCCGCAACGCCCTTTCGCCATGGCGACGGCGCAGATCCGCCGCGATGGCGTCTTCAGGCGAGACGATTTTGGGCCCGAGTCCGTCGGCCGCTTCCAGCATGGAGCGCATGCGGTCCACGAGCGCGCCCTTGCCGGACGGCATTTTGAGCGCGCCGATGTCGCCATGACCGTCCAGCAGGCCGTCGGCCAGCACCTGCTTGACGTTCAGCAGGTGCAGGATCGCGTGCTCGATACTGCCCTCGGTGACCAGATTGATCACCGTCACCGAACGGGTCTGATATTTGCGCCAGGCCCTGGCGATGCGCTGCTCCAGCTTGGCCGGATTCCAGGGCAGGTCGATGTTGATCACCGCGCTGGCGGCCTGCAGGTTCAGGCCGACGCTGCCGCTGTCGGTGGACAGGAACAGGCGGCAATTGGGGTCGTTCTTGAAGCGGTTGATTTCTTCGCGGCGGCGGACCTGCGGGACCGAGCCGGTATGCCAGGCCGCCTCGACGCCGATCTCCCCGGCCAACTCGCGCACCAGCCCCAGCATCCGCTCCCATTCGGAGAAGATGATGATCTTGCGGTCAGGCTCCTGCAGGAGGTCGCCAAGTATGCCCTCGAGCTCCTCCAGCTTGGGACAGACACGGCAGTCGGGGTCCAGGATGGCGGGCGTGTCGCAGATCATCCGCATGCAGGCCATAAGCATCTGCATCTTGTCGAACTCGGCAGGGGTCAGGGGCCGGCGCTTGGCGACGGCGGCAAGCTTAGCCAAAGGAGCCCGATATTCCTCGTAGCGATCCGTCTGCTCGGGCGCCATCGGCACGAAGTAGGTCGTCACCGTGCGGCCCGGCAGTTCGGTTTCCACGTCCGACTTGCGGCGGCGCAGCAGCACCGGTTCGACCCGGCGGCGCAGCTCGGCCAGGTTGCGGTACTCCACCGGCCGTCCGCGCTCGTCGAGTTCGTAGAAGTTGCGGTTGAACTGGAACAACGGCCCGACCAACTCCGGATCGAGGTATTGGACGATGGAATAGAGTTCGTCGATGCGGTTCTCCACCGGCGTGCCGGTGAGCACGAAGGCGTAGGGCGAACGGAGCGACTTGACCTTGCCGGCCGTCTTGGTGCGCCAGTTCTTGATCCGCTGGGCCTCGTCGAGGATGACGATATCCGGCTTCAGCAGATCGTTGATCGCCTCCGCGTCGCTGACCACCTGTTCGTAGTTGACGATGGTGAAGAACGGCGGGTCCTGGTAGGCGAGGAGCCGCGCGGGACGAGGGCCAAACACCGATCTGGCCGGCCGCTCGGTGAAGCGGGCGATTTGTTCTTCCCACTCCGCCTTCAGGGACGCGGGGCAGACCACGAGCACCCGCTCCACGCCCTTGCGCCGCGCCAGCAGTTCGCAGGCGGCGATCGCCTGGACGGTCTTGCCCAGCCCCATCTCGTCGGCCAGCAGGGCCCGCTCGCCAAAGGCTAGGTGCGCCATGCCTTCCCGCTGATAAGGCAGCAGGGGGTGGCGCAGCATGTCCAAGACCGTGGGATCGCGCTCGACCTCGGCTGCGAAGGCGGCGCGCGCCTCCAACCGCGACCGTTCTCGCCGATGCCGCTCCAACCACGGGCCGAAGTGGCGGGATAGGCGCAGGTGCTCCCGCACCGGCGCCGGCGCGTCCGCATAGGCGCCAAGGAGCCGCCCGATGTCGCCTGGTTCCGCGCTGAGCTGGCCGCTGGGGGTCAGAAAAGGCGACAGCCAGGCGTGGACCACGCTGGACTCGCCGCCGCCCACGCGCGGCCACGTCACCGTCGGCGTCGGCGCGCCCGTCCGGCGAAGGAAAACCTCGACCCGCCGGGAACCTTCGGCGGACGCCTGGCGGAAGGCGCGAACGCCGCGGCGGCGCAGGCCCGCCAACACGCCTTCTATGTGCTTGCACGTCCCCAGGCCGTTCACCTGATGGTCGATGCAGCCGCAGGCGTTCTCAAGGCCGTCCAGGGCGCGGATTTCGACCTCATAGACGGTCCCGCTCTCCGATCGCGTCCGGAAAGTCCCAAAGATGGGCTGATCCGGCTCCACGGCCTCGATGGTCGTGATCTCGGTGCGTCCGCGCCAGCGCCGCAGCTCGATCTCCTGCTCGTCGCTGGTGTCCCAGCCTTGGGGCGCGGATGGCCGCTCAAGGATGGCTCGAGCCCGTCCGCCCGTCCGCGCGCTCTTGTCTGGAGACCGCGTCGATGGGCGGGGCTTGCTTGTCCGATCTGCTTGCATGGGATGAGGCTAGCCGCCACGGCCGAGTCCATCAATGATCGGTTGGCGACACGATCACATGCGAGGATTTGTGTGCCGGGCGCGCGGGGCGCAACCGCTCAGGCGGCCAAGTTGATTGGGAGCCGCGCCTTGCGCCAAGGTTGGCTACGCGTCCCCGCATCGACGCGGGCCACGGCTACGAGGTCACGGACCCGGCGGAGCACCGGGCGAAAAATCCAAATGGAACCGTGCCGATGCTGTTGGAACCCGAGGCGAGCTGCGTGGTAGGCGAGGCGATGGAGGCTGCTGAAGTCCCGCCGGCGCCGACCAGCACCAGGTTCCAGCGCTCCGAGCGCTGATGGCGGAAAAAGCCGAGTGCAAGGATTGTGGCGATCGGATCCACCACAACGCAGGGGCGAAGGCGGAAGCGGCGCGTTCTCAACAGAACCCGTCATGGCGCTGGTCTGCACCGCCAGGGCCTGAACGCCGGACTGCGGCCAGGCGGTGGAGGGTGGCGGAGGTTGGAAAACAGACGTCCGCTTTTTACAGCCTCCGCCCTTCCTCTGAACCCGCAGTGTCGCTGGGCCATGCGGCCATGGCCGTTTCGGCTATGCCCTTCAGTTCGATCGCCGTGGCGCCGTCCCTCGCCTGGATGGCCATTCCCTGGATGACGCCCAGATAATATCGGCTCAGGCGTTCGACCTCCGACGACGGCAGTTCGCCGTTGGCCGCCCCGGTGCTCAGTCGCGACTGCAGCATGCCTAGCATCTTGAGCCTGGTCGTTTTGACGACATCGGTGATCGGGGCGGGCCACTCGTCGCCAACCCCTCCCAACAAGGCCATGCAGCCGGCTGGCGCTGATACAGAGTTCGGGAGGGTTTCGACCGACGCCGCCAGCAGGGCCTCGACGCCGTCGCGGGCGGTCGCGCCCTCCGCGAGCTTGCCCCAGACCGGGGGGCCAATGGTCAGGACGTAGTGATCGATCGCCTCGAGGAAGAGCGCCTCCTTGCCGCCGAAGGCCGCGTACAGGCTCGGAGAGCGGATTCCCATGGCGTCGCACAGATCGTTCATCGAGGCCGCCGAGAAGCCCTTGCGCCAGAAGACCCGCATGGCGGCGTCCAGCGCCGTCATGCGATCAAACGCCCTGGGCCGACCGATCACCGCCATTCGCCATCCCTTCTGTAACGAACAACACATAAATTAGTTGACGCCCGCGATCAATCGTCTAAAGACTTCTGTGTCGTTCGATACAAAAGGATGCCGACCATGACACTTCAAGGAAAACGGGCCCTGGTGACAGGCGCGAGCCGAGGAATCGGAGCCGCCATCGCCAAGGCCCTGGCCGTCGAGGGGGCCGATGTAGCCATCACCTACGAAAAGTCTGCCGAAGCGGCCGCTGAAGTTGTTCGCGCCATTGAGGCGCTGGGCCGTCGCGCCGTCGCCATACAGGCTGACAGCGCCGATGTGGCGGCTGTTCGAGCTTCAATCGACAAGACGGTTGCCGGGCTGGGCGGGCTCGACATCCTGGTCAACAATGCAGGGATCTTGCGCCTGTCCGCCGTCGAGGACATGTCGCTTGAGGACATCGACGCCACGCTGAACGTCAATATCCGCGCGCCGATCGTCGCCAGTCAGGCCGCCATTCCCCATCTCGGCCCGGGTGGTCGCATCATCAACATCGGCAGCTTCTTCGCCGACCGCGTTCCGGGGGGCGCGGGCCTGCCGGTCTATGCCTTGTCCAAATCCGCCCTGACCGCCTTCACCCAGGGGCTGGCGCGAGAGCTTGGCGCGCGCGACATCACCGTCAATGTGGTGCAGCCCGGCTCCATCGACACCGACATGAACCCGGCCCATGGCCCGTTCGGCGAGACCCTCCGCGCGATTACCGCCCTTGGCCGCTATGGCGCGGTGGAGGACATCGCCGACATGGTGGCCTTCCTGGCCAGCGCGAAAGGGCGGTACATCACTGGAGCGGCGCTGACCGTCGACGGCGGAGCCAATGCCTAGCCGCTCCGTGCGGCTCGACACATAACCGGCCGATCAGGTGGCCCGGGCGACGGGCCACCTGATCGGACCCTCTGGCGGTCCGCAATAGGTTCGTTCTTCCCTTTTGACTTCTGTCTGTAAACTCGCCCCCCACTGGCGCGGAGCACCGGGCCAAAGATTTCCTCGCGCCAGTCATTTCCTCGCGCCAGTCATAGGGAGCGAATGTCCAAGGCGAGGCTGCAATGTCCGCGTGGGGGGCTTGGCCGAATGGCTGGTGTTCGCCAGGCCGCTGACCGTCATCGCGACGGTGTGGCGTCGAGGCGGCAGGCTCTCTAAGTGTTTTTACCGGACGCGGCGGTTGGGGGCGGCGGCTTCCGATGCGGGGGCTATCGCACCGCCCTTAGAACTGCCCTGAAACCAAGGGGGAGGGGGCTGGCTCTTTTGAGGAGACGAGGATGACGTGTGTCGTGACCTTGTCGATATTGTATTCCTCGAGGAAGTGAACCGCCAAGTCGCGCCAGCCGCGGGCGTCGGTGACCATGACCTTGATCATGTAGTCGATGGCGCCGCTGACGCGGTAGGCTTCCAGCACCTCGGGCAATTTGCTGACGAAGGCTTCGAAGCGGCTGAAGGCGTCGAGATCGTGCTGCTTCATGGTGATTTCGGCATAGACCATCATGGTCGGTCGGACGAGCTCGACGTCGACTTGGGCTCTGTAGCCGGTGATGATGCCGCGGGATTCAAGGCTCCGAACCCGGCTGAGGCACGCGCTCGGCGACAACCCAATCGACTTGGCCAGGTTGAGATTGCTGATGCGTCCGTCGCGCTGAAGCGCCGCCAGTATCTTGAGGTCCGTCTGATCCAGCTTGACGAACCGGTTGCCTGTCATCGCCATGCCTGTTTCGCCCCTCTGTCGCTTGCCCAAAATCAAGGCTGGCCGCGGCATGCGGCAAGGCATTGATCGGGAAGGCTGACTTGAACTTCGTTCGCCGCCGACATCAGTATCAAAAAGCCGGCGCGATGCCGCATAAAATGCGGAAATTGAACCAAAAAGTCGGCTTCAAATTTCGAATATACAATAACTATCTGTTTTTATGAAATTTTCGATCTAAGATCGGGCGCTGGACAGGCGCATTTTTCACGGACAAAGATTGCATGTCGCCGCGAACGAATTGCCGCGGGTCGTCGCGTGCCGGAGCTGTCGGCTAGGCCGCCGGGGGAGTGAAGCTGAATTGGCTGATGTGACTTCCCCCGAGGACGCGGCGATTGCGCCAGCGACGCCGCCGACCTCATGAACGACGATCTCGCGCCCGCGATCCGCGCCCTGGATCAGTCCGACCGCGGCGAAATCGCCGGCTTGATGCGAACCCACGCGAACTCGACGAGGCCTGAGGCATGACCCTTCATCACCCTGCGGCGGGCCCGCCCAGCCTCAATCGACGCAGGCTGCTGGCCAGCGCCGCCGCGTTGACGCTGAGCGGGACGGGGAGCGGGACGGGGAGCGCCTTGGCCGCCGCCACGCAGAGCGCGCCCCTGACCTTGCCGCCCGCGCCGACCACTCCACGCCGACCCGTCCGGCTCGAGCGCTTTGGACGCGTTCGGGTCGACGACTATGCCTGGCTGCACGAGCCAGAGTGGTTCACCAAGCTGCTGCATCCCGAAAGTCTGAACCCCGAGATCCGCGGCCATGTCCTGGCCGAGAACGCCTATTGCAAGGGTGTGATGCAGCCGACCCTGCCGCTGCAGGACGCGCTGTTCCAGGAAATGAAGGCGCGGTCGGCGGCCAGCCTCGACGGCGCGCCCGAGCCCGACGGTCTCTTCCTGTACTACTCGCGCACCGAGCCAGGCGCGCAGCAAGCGCGTTTCCTGCGTCGCCCGATCACCGGCGGCCCGGAACAGGTGCTGATGGACGCGGACCTCGAGGCCCGTGGCCGAGCCTATTTCCGGCTCGGAAGCTTGAAGGGCCCCGCCCACAGCCCGGACCACCGCTTCTTCGCCTGGGCGGCGGACACCAGTGGCGACGAGCATTTCAAGCTCTATGTGCGTGATCTGGCGACCGGCGCCTTGGCCTTCCCGCCGATAGAGAACTGCTATGGCGAGTTCGTCTTCTCTCCGGACGGTCGCTGGATCTACTGGCTGCTGCGGGACGAGCACAGCCTGCCGACCAAGGTGTACCGGCGCTCGACCTCTGGCGGTGAGGATATCCTGGTCTATGAGGAGCACGATCCCGCCTATTTCATCAGCCTCTCGCGTACGGCCTCCAACGCCTATGTCCTGATCACCGTCGCCAATGAGGGCGCGTCCGAGATCCGGCTCATTCCCGCCGCGAACGTCGAAGCCGCACCGAAGCTCGTCGAGCCGAGGACGGCGGGACTGGTCTATGAGCTGGAGCACTGGAACGACCATTTCGTCGTCCGCACCAACGCCGACGGCGCCGACGACTTCAAGCTGATGACGGCGCCGCAGGCCACGCCCGACCGCCGCCACTGGCGCGAATGGATTCCCCATCGGGCGGGCCGCTTCATCACCGCGATGCGGGCGTTCCGCGGCCAGTTCGCCCGGATCGAATGGATCAAGGCCAGCGCGGTCCTGATCGTGCGCACGCCGGACGGGATCGATCACACCGTGGCCACGAATGAGGCGGCCTATAGCCTCACGCTCGACCTCGATTGCGCCTATGACAGCGCGACGGTGCGCTATTGCTATCAGTCACCGCGGACGCCGCCGCAGTGGCTTGGCTACAATCCCGTCGACGGCTCGCGGCGCCTGCTGCAGGCGGAGACGCCGGCGGGCGTCGGTCCCAAGGCCTATGTGGTGCGGCGGCTGTTCGCCACCGCGGCCGACGGCGTGGCGATCCCCATTAGTCTATTGATGCGGACCGACACCCCTCGGGACGGCTCCCCGCCGATGATGATGTTCGGCTATGGCAGCTATGGCTATTCGCTGGAGCCGGAATTTTCGGCGCCCAGGCTGTCCTTGGCCGATCGCGGATGGGTGGTGGTGATCGCCCATGTGCGCGGCGGCGGGGAAGGCGGCGCCGACTGGTTCAAGCAGGTGTTGAGCGTGCACAAGAAGCTGACCGTGACCGACTTCATCGCTTGCGCCGACTATCTCGTGGCGGAAGGCTACGGTCGCCCCGGGCGCATCGTCGCCCACAGCTTCTCGGCTGGCGGCATACTGATCGGCGGGGTGATCAATCTGCGGCCCGAGCTCTGGGCCGGCGTGATCGCCCAGGCGCCGTTCGTCGATGTGCTGAACACCATGCACGACAACAATAATCCCCTGGTGGCGACAGCGGCGCCGATCTGGGGCGATGTCTCCAAGCCCGACCAGTTCGACTACATCGCCAGCTACTCGCCCTATGACAATGTCCGGCCCCAGGCCTATCCGGCGGTATTCGCCACCTCTGGCCTGCTCGACGACCGGGTGGGCTACTGGGAGGCGGCCAAGTGGGTCGCAAAGCTGCGGGCCGAGACCACCAGCGGCCGGCCGGTGATGGTCGACACCAACATGGTCGCGGGACACCAGGGCGACGCCGGCCAGCTGGATGTCCTGCGCCAGACGGCGATGTTCTACGCCTTCGCCATTTTCGCCGCCGACAAGCGTTGGGGCTGATCCGGTCCCAGTTCGGACCGGCGATTCTTGGAGAGACTGTTTTGGTGGACTTCAGCTTGAGCCTCGCCGACGCGATCAGCATCGGCCGTCTGGACGCCCATGACCAGGCGGCCCTCGCCCAGGCGCGCGCCCTGGCGCCTGAGGCGCTTGTGGAGGCGGCGATCCTGCGCATCGAGGCCCTGGACAGCGCCATCAACGCCGTCAGTTTCCGCGCCTTCGACCAGGCGCTCGCGCGCGCGCGAAAGCCGCTATCGCCGGCCCCGACCATCCTCAACAACGTGCCCTATCTGGTGAAGGACTCGCTCGCCTATCCGGGCATGCCGGCGGGGGCGGGCTCCCGCTCGCGTCGCGACACGCCCTCGACCAACATCTATCCCTTCGCCCAGGCCTTGGACCGCGCCGGCCTGGTGCCGGTCGGCATGAGCACCATGCCGGAATTCGGCCTGTTGCCGAGCACGGAAAGTCTGCGCTCCGGCCCGACCCGCAATCCCTGGGCCCCGGCCTTGAGCGTCGGCGGCTCCAGCGGCGGCGCGGCGGCGGCGGTGGCCGCCGGCATGGTTCCCCTGGCCCACGCCAGCGACGCAGCCGGTTCGATCCGCATGCCGGCCTCCTGCTGCGGCGTGCTGGGCCTAAAGCCGACGCGGGGCGCCCATCTGCGCGCGCGGGCGCCGCACTGGCTGGACGACCTGCTCTGCAGCGACAGTCTGATCGCCCGGTCGGTGCGCGACCTGGCCCTCGGCTCGGTGATCACCGGGGCGATATCGGACGCCGAGCCGCCGCAAGCCGGTCGGCGCCTCAGGATCGGGGTTATGGTGGAGGATATGGGTGGGCGTCGGCCGCATCCGGAAGTCGCCGCCGCGATCGACCGAATGGCGGGCGTCTGCGCCGATCTTGGCCATGAGGTCGCGCCCATGCGCCGCCCCGACGAGCACGCCGCCTTCCTCGACGCCCTCTACGACGTCCTCTGGCCCTATCTCGGTTTTGACGTCACGAGCGCGGCCTTGGCGGGCCGCAGCGATATGGCCCCCTCCGACCTCTTGGAACCCTGGACACTGGGGCTAGCGCAGATCTGCGAAGGCCTCGATCCTCTTCGCCTCGAGCGCGGGGTCGCGGCGATCATGCGGGCCGGCGATGAGCAGGCCGGGGTGTTCCAAAATATTGACGTGATCCTTTCGCCTGTGCTCGCCGCCCCGCCGCCGCCGCTGGGCCAGCTCGCGCCCACGCGTCCGGTGGACGAATTGATGGAGGCCGTGAGCAGCTACATGTGCTTCACGCCCCTGCAGAATATGGCGGGCAATCCGGCTTTGTCGGTCCCGTCGGGCCGCGCCTCGAACGGCGGGCCGATCGGCGCCATGTTCTCCGCTGGCCGGGGCCAGGAGCGACAATTGCTGTGGCTGGCCGACGAGATCGGCCGTGTCGCGCCGTGGGATATCGCCCCGGCCCTTGGCGAGGTCGTGCACGACGCGCGGCGTCACGCCTGAACCGAAAGCCGGGCGGCGGCGGCTTGGCGCCACAGGTCTTCAGGGCCGCGCTCGGACTCTCGACCGAAACAATATTTTGATATCCGCGGTTACGAGCGGGCTTGCCCCTATGACGGCGAGGGCTTGGTGCGATCGAGATAGGCAAATCCACGATGGCTCGCCCATTCTTGATGCACGAAAGACAGGCAATTTCCGCGCCTTCACAAAGCGGTCGCACATCGGCGGCTTTTGCAGGCCCCGCACCAAATATTATTCTGCAGCAGCCCGCTCAGCCGAACACCATTCGTTCTGGAGATATTATTTGTTATATTTCAAATAGATATATCGAGAATGCGGTTCTGTGGACTTGGCCGGATCGCAGTGACAAGGTTCGTCAACGGCGCATTTTGAGGGGATTAATCGCCTGCGTCACAGAAAATAATTCTGCGCTTTTGGGGTCGCCCAAAGGAGCAATTGCGTCTCAAACTCAGACTGAAAGCGCCGGTCAAAGGGACGGGTCGGCGCTTCAAACAAACAAGGGGATCAGCTGCGATGTCTGCGAAACTTCACACCCGGCTATTTCAATCGGCGGCGCTGATCGGCCTGATGGCCGGCGCCGGATCCGTGGCGGCGCAAACCGCCACAGCGGATTCAACGGCCGTCATGCCGGAAATCGTGGTGACGGCCACCAAGCGGTCCGAAAACATCATGCACGTCGCCACCCCAGTCAGCGCGGTGACCGGCCAGCAACTTGAGCGCGCCAACGCCAATAGTCTGGCGGACTACATCACTCGCCTTCCCGGCGTGGTTTTCAATGACTATCAGCCCGGCGTCTCGGAAGTGGTGATCCGCGGTCTCGCCGCCACCACCTATCACGAGCAGGGCCAGACCACCGTCGGCTACTATCTGAATGAAGTCAGCATCGTCGAGCCCGGCTTCCCGATCGGCATTCCCGATATCGACACCTTCGACCTCGATCGGGTCGAGGTGCTTCGTGGGCCGCAAGGCACCCTGTTCGGTTCGTCCACGCTCGGCGGCTCCGTGAACTATGTCGTCAAGACCGCCGACCCACACAAGTTCGACGCCGCGGCGGAGGGCTTGGTCGGTGGAACGGAAAACGCCCAGGACGCCAACTATGCCGGCAAGTTCATGGTCAACATTCCGTTGATCTCGGATGTGCTCGGCGCCCGTCTGGTGGCGCTGCAGCGCTACGACGCCGGCTATCTGGACAATGTCGGGGTCGATCCGGAGAAGAAGGCTTCGAACGACTTCCGCACCCGCGGGCTGCGCCTCTCGGTGGTTTATGAGCCCGTCGACGGCACCAAGCTCACCTATCTGGGCGCCTATCAGGACACCGATCTGTCCGACCAGACCTATGTCACGACTTTCGGCAGCTATGACCGCAGCACGGGGCGGCTGGAGCCACAGACGACCAGCTTCTTTCTCAACAGCCTGCGGCTCGACCAGAAGCTAGGCAATATCGGCGCCTTGACCGTGTTGGGGTCCACGGACTCGAAGCAGAACTACACCCTGTTCACCGATCCCTATGGCTATGTCACCGGGGCGACGTCCGGCCCGAACGTGGCCTATGACTACGCGCGCGCCCACGCCAATATCGAGACCATCGAGGCGCGGATAGCTTCCAATGACGACGGCCAGACCCGGGTTCGCTGGCTGGTCGGCGCAAGCTACGAGCACGCCACCAAATATAGCTTCGATCAGATGTTCGCACCGGGCGCCGACGCCTATATCGACGCCAACCCCAACAGTTTCGCCTACCCTTCTCAGGTGCTGGCGCCGAACAACCGTATCTATGGCTACATGTCCTATACGACCAATGATGACGTTGGCGTGTTCGGTGAAGCCACCTATCGCTTCAATCCGATGTTCGATGTTACTGTCGGCGGCCGCTATTACTATACAAAGGCCGCCGGCGACGTGACCAACTATGCCGGTTTTGTCAGCGGCAGCCCGGTCAACCTCAACGGCCGCGTTGACCAGAAGGAGAGCGGCTTCACGCCCAAGGTCACGCTGGCCCTGCACCCCAGCAAGGACATCCTGGCCTATTTCACCTATTCCCGCGGCTATCGGGTGGGCGGGATCAACCCCAATGCCGGTCTGTTGCCGACGATCCAGGCATCGTACCAAAGCGATACAGTGGACAATCTTGAGGGCGGGGTGAAGGCGACCCTGCTCGGCGGACGCCTACTCCTAGACGAGACGATCTTCAATGAAATGTGGAATAACATCCAGGCTCGCTTGTTCGGTCCCGCGCCTGAATATTATTCATATGTCACCAACTCTAGCTCCGCCAATGTCTTCGGCTCGGAGTTCTCCGGGACCTTCCGGATCACGCCGCAACTGACCTTCGCCACCAGTTTCACCTATGAAGACGCGCACCTGACGAAGTTTCTGCCCGACACCTTTGCGGCCAACGGCGGCTACGCGTCGGGCGCCACATTGCCAGGCTCGTCAAAGTATTCGATCTCCAATAACCTTACTTACGATTTCACCAGTTTGCCTGGGAAGCCCACGCTGGACTTGGCGCACCGTTACCTCTCCAAGGCGCCCGTGGCGTTCGGCAATCCGAACTACCGCGGCGACTTCAATATCTTCGATGCCCGGCTTGGCGTGGGCCTCGGCCACAACATTCGCCTGATGGCCTTCGTCGACAACATGTTCAATAAATACGGCGTCTTGAACGCTCCCTTCACCTCTCAAGCCGCGCCGGCTTACTCGATCGTAAGGCCGAGAACCTTCGGCCTGAGAGCGGACTGGAACTATTAGAGACATGTCATGCCATTGAGCGGTCCGTGGCCTTGTCCCCCTTGGGGCGCTGACGCCGACCGCGGCGCCGGGGGCGGTGTTCCAGGACTTGAACCCGGTGCTCTCCGAGCGTGAAACGAGTCCGGCGCGGGCCTGGCGTGATGTTCGGCTAGGTTCACGCCTGACCGATCAGTGGGACTTGGCGGGCCCCTTGGCGCTGGATTTGCGGGCCGCTTCCAATTCGGCGCCTTCCGGGCCGTCGAGGGCCTGTTCGGCTTCCCGGGCCTTCTGCTTGACCGGACCGGTCTTGGCGAATTCGGTCTCTTCGGTCTGGAATTTCTTGGCGCCGATATAGTCGCCTTCGCCCTGCAGGGGCATTTTGGGATTGGTCATGGGGGGCTCCTGACGGTCCGTGCGTCAGTTTGAAGAACACCCGCCTGACGCCAGGAGTTCCCCCAAAAGCGGCGTTACCGCACCCGCACCATGCGCTTGCCCACGTTCTGGCCGGCCAGCAGGCCGACCAGGGCGGCGGGGGTGTTTTCCAGGCCGTCGATGATGTCTTCGAAAACCTTGAGCCGGCCATCGTCGACCCAGGCCTTGAGTTCGGCCAGGGCCTGGTCGCGCTGGTCGTCGAAGTCCATGACCACAAAGCCGCGCAGGGTCAGCCGCCGGGTGACGATCAGGCCGGGCACGCCGCGCGGGCCATGGGCGGGCGCGGCGCCGTCATATTGGGAGACCGCGCCGCAGCAGGCGATGCGCCCATGCAGGGCCATGTTGAACAGGCAGGCCTCCAGCACATCGCCGCCGACATTGTCGAAATAGACGTCGATGCCCTTGGG
>FSWM01000294.1_pt1 | contig 17103 bp, 22 predicted proteins | sample 1637841 | NCBI WGS metagenome assembly FSWM01 (sample SAMEA3914789, study PRJEB12502) | metagenome | biome: forest; material: soil | place: Canada | collected 2011-07-03 | depth 0.3 m | reverse complement strand
GTGGCGCCGGATCTGCTCGCGCGGTTCGAGGAAGAGCTCAATCCGACGCAGCGCGTTCCCGCCGCTGTGGAGCCCCGTGGCGCCCCAAAGGCGGTGGCGACGCCTTCACCGGCAGTTTCGCCCGCGCACCGGGCCAAGCCGACAAGGAGGCCCCCGCTTCGTGAAACTGCGGCCGAGGGCCAGCGATTGGTCACCGTGATCCGCGGGCTCGTCGACGATGAGGCCAGGGGCGGCGTGCAATGTGGAGACGTGATCGCGATGGCCGCGGACGAGGCGGTGATATTCGTCAGCAATGGCGCAGGCGATTTCGTCACGAACGAAGCCACCTTCGCGCTCAACGGCCAGATGCCGCACAGGGAAGCCGCGGAATGAGCACCGCGCCGCTAGTTCAGGTTTACACGGCCGATCCCGCTGGGGCGGCTACACCGGTCATGGTCGACGCGCTCAGCCGACCCTTCACGGCTCCGCCGGTGAAGGTGCAACTCACCGTCGACGTCTTTCAGCTGTGTCCGCCTGGGTGGCCGACGCCGCCGAACGAAACCGGCGTCACGCCTGTTCAGTGGTTCCCACACGTCATCGCCAGCGGAACCCGCATCGCGGCCTTCGCCTGCGTCGCCGCCGCCCTCATCGCCGCCGGCGCGGCCATCGCCGACTAAGGATCGCCCCATGACCGTTATGACGCGCCTGCTTGAGTCCCACACCACGGCGCTCGGCCCCAATCGCGTGGAAGCCATCGCCGGCACCTCCAACAAGGCCCGCGACGGCCATATCGTCCGAATGTCCGGCATGGACACCAGCGCCTTCCTGCGATCCGGCACCATCCTATTCAATCATGATCCTTCCAAGCCGGTCGGGATCCCAGTTTCCGGCCGCGTGGACAGCGGCGGCAATCTGCGCCTGGTGATCGACTTCGCGGGCGAGGGTCTGAGCAAGCATGCCGACGAGGTCCGTAACCTCGTCAAGGCGGGCATCCTCCGCAATCTGAGCATCGGTTTCGATCCGCTCGAGATGGAGCCGCTGGACCCCAGGAACCCGCGCGGAGGGCAATTGATCACTAGGTCCGAACTGCTCGAGGTTTCTGTGGTGGGTGTTCCCGCGGACGTTGGCGCGGTCGTCACCGCCCGGTCCGGGCGAAGCGGCAAGGTGCTCTCCGGCGCCAATGCGGCGGCCCTGCGTGACGCGCACGACGCCGCCAAGCGCTGTCACAGCATCCTCGCCGACGTTCTCGACGGCGCGGGCGAAAGCGGCTTTGCGGAAACGGAACGGCGAGGCCTGAGCGCCGAATATCGTCGCCGCCAGGTAGAAAGCCTCCGGCTGGCTGGCGTGCCGCATAAGATCGACCACAATTCCGACTTTGGTCGACGTCAACGCCAGTTGGACGTCCTCAGCCGGAGCGAAGCGGTTCTGATCGCGGAAGAGGTGAAACGTGCAGAACGGTCGCGCGCGGTGCGGCAGCTGCACATTCCGTCGCACAAGCGCAAGCGTTGATAGCCTTGGGATCAGACGGTCGGTGCCCGGGGAGAGTAGGCCCCAACCCCCGTCAACCCATGGGTGCGCCGAAAGCACCCCGCGATGGGTTAGGCCCAGCGCGAGATCGGCGCGCCGGGCGATCATTTTTCAAGGCCTGTAAATGGCGCCCACCGACGACGCGAACGCCGTTCGCGGTGTGGCTGGCGCAAGACGGCGAGTGCGCTTGGGGCGGACACCCCCTAACCCCGTCAGTCGGCGGAGGGTTTTCCATGCCCCTCGCGGTCGGCACGGGCCCGGCGGATTGATCCGTCGGGCCTTTATCCACGCGAACGTCGTTCGCGTATCAAGCAGAGCTGAAGGCACAAAAATCTGATGCCGAACAATATCGCCGTCGCCGTCACCGCCGCCGTCACCACCACCCCGACCGGCTCAACCGCGCCCTCCACCGGCGCCGTCTGCAACTTCGTCAACAAATAAGAGGCCGTCCTATGCGCCAACTTTCCGCTCTTCTCATCGCGGCTCTCGCCTGGCCGGCCTGCGGCCCGGCGTTCGCGGGTTCGACCTGGTTTATGCTGCCCATCGTCTCGGTCGACCTGGTCGCCGGCCAACGGCTCGGCACCCCCAACGCGACCGTTCAGAGCTTCTCGCCGAACACTGCCGATGACAGCGCCATTTCCTCGCCTGGTCCCTACTATTGGAGCGGCGTGCGAAGGGTCCATTTCGGCCATTTGCTTGGCGCGTCGAGCTACTACCGCTGCAAGCTCGTGAACGCCAACTTCATGCAGGGGCCGGGGGAAAACGTCTCGACCACCGGCAACATCACCAGCGGCTCGAACTCGGTCACCACCATCGGTTCGCTGACCAGGGTCATCAAGGGCGACAGCGTCTCTGGGACGGGCATCCCCAGCGGAACGACTGTGCTCAGCGTTTCGACTGGCGGCGCCAAGACCATCACCATGTCGCAAAACGCGACCGCGACCACGACGGGCGTGACGCTGACCTTCTCTTCGCTGCCGTCTGCGGACACTTCTTGGTCGACCGAGTTGGCCGGCATGGGCGCGCCGCTGACGGTCACCAACACGATCATCCCTTGGGCCAGCGTGGGCAGCTACCAGCCGCAGACGTTCAAGTCGCAGGGCTCGGCGATCCAGACCGTCGCCAATGGCAACGTGCAGGATACGGACTGGCTCTATGGGACGTTCCTGCCGGATACAGACTATGCGATCTATACGACGGTCTATTGGCAGGCCGGCGGCTACGTCTTCGGGACGCACGCCAGCCGCACGGATCTCGGCGAAAACTACACGCGTGGCGCGGCGTCAGCTCCGATAAACGGCACGTCGTTGGATCTGGCGTTGCAGGTCAATCCGAGCTTCGGCCAAACGCTGAATGGCTATCAATACGCACCGTCGAATGTGGTTTGCTCGGCCCTTGTGCCAAGCGGCGTGACCGAACCGACGTTCGCCATCATCGGCGACAGCATCGGCCAAGCGGCTCAGGACGTGCTGCTGCGCGCCGGCTCCTCCACCACTGACACTTACGGCGACAGCGCCGGGAATGTCGGACCCTATGAGCGGCTGCTGGCGAATGCTGGCTACAGCTATGTGAACGTCTCGCAGTCGTCCAAGCGGATGGAAGACTTCACCGGCCACTCCGAACGCGTGATGCAGACCATCAGCGGAGGGGCGGTCTTCGCCATCCTTGAGTTGGGGATCAACAGCGCCGCCAACAACGCGAGCCTCGCGACCATGGAGGCGCAATTCATACAGGAGGTGACGCAGGTGAAGGCCGCCGGCATGAAGCCGATCGCCGTCACCATCGGGACTGAAACGACCACCACGGACAGCGGCGCGACCTTGGCCAATCAGTCGCCGCTGACACCCTTCGCAGTGAACGGTGTGGCGCAGCAATATAATGACTGGCTGCGCGCAACCGGCGCGCCGACCTATACCAGCGGGCGGCTGCTGGACTTCGCCGACGCCGAAATGGGCGCTGGCGTGGCCAATGCTGGCGGTTCTGGGGTGACCGGCGTTCGCGATAGTCAGAAGTTCCGGGTCGATATCGCGCCCTTCGCCGATTGGTTTGGCTATGTGATGGGCGAGACGGTTACCGCCGGCTCGGGCCAGACTGCGGGAACCTATAATTGGACCGCGACCGGCGGCGGCTGCACGACCGAGCCACAGGGGACCGTGACCATCGGTGGCGGCGGAACGGAAACCGCCGCGGCGATCACGGTCAAGGGCGTTGGCTGCACCTCGACGCCATCAGCCTCGATCTCAGGAACCGGCGGCACGGCTAGCACCATCACGCTGTTCGTCCACAACCTCGGGATAGGCATTCATCCGCTTAGCCTGACCGACATCGCCGGAGCGGCGACCGATGCAAACGCCGCGATCGCCACATATCTTGCCCCACAGTTGGCTGCTGCGGTTGCGATTCGGTGATCGCCGCAGCCTCCCGCGGCCAGGCTGGTGCCGTCGGTGGCGTCCGCGCGGCCGAACTGCTTTCGCGATCGGCCCAGGCCGCGGCTGGGGCCTATAGCGCGGTCGCCGGCATCCCGGTCGTGGGTCCGGTTCTGGCCCCGATCGCCGCGGCCACCGCTTTCGGGGCCGTGGCGGCCTTCGACAGCCCGAACAGCAGAGGCCTTGCAGCCGAAGACTGCTAGAGTGCCTGACGGCGAAGCGCGCGGTACAGATCAGGCAGCATGCCGATCTTGAACGCAAGGAGACTGCGGTTCCGGCCTTCGCACGTCCAGAATAAGATCCCAGCTGGGCGCCATGCTGGCCGACCGTGGATGGTGGCGAATGGAGCTCTTGCCTCACACTCCGCAAGCCCCCGATCGATGGCCGGCTTTTTTGCGTTTTAGATCATCCGGAGCGATGATTTGAATTGCGCGGTTGATGGAGATCAAAGCGCAATTGAGCGTTGATGTTTAGTCGGAAAGCGCTTGGGCCTATGGCCCAGAGATCGTAGAATTTGCGTTGCGTACGAGTTGACTTGGGCTGTGGGCTACGGAGTCACGCTCTATGGTTAGGCTTGACCATCGCCGGCATGGGTTGTTAAGGCAACACCTCGATCCCAAATGTGGGGTGCCTCACAGAGCGATTCGACCGGAAGTTAAGGCCAATTTAACCGGCGAAAGCGAACTTGAGAGGGGACAGGGAATGATCGTGCATTTGATCAAAATCTTTCTCGCTGGAGCTTTTGCCGTCGCCGCCGCCATGCGCGCGCTGCTGAGCTCTGCTGGCTGGGCTCATGCCCACTGGAATTTCCCTCAATTTTTCCATATTGCGGCCTTCACCTCCGACAACACCGTGCAGTTGGCTATCTGCGTGTTGGGCGGCATCCTGGTCACGATGCTCGTCGAGCGCCAGCGCGCCCATCACTAGTTTTAATGGGCACTTGATCCCGACGCCATAGTTGAGCCTAAATCCGCCACTTGGGTTCAGGGCGGGTTTGATTCGTGCCACCTCAGTCATTGCTACCACATCTGACGACGCTCGACGGGTCGACCGTTACGATCGCCTGTGTGTTCGCCGTGGTTATGAGCATCCTTCGTCGCTTGCATGGGATCCAGGATGCCAAGGGGCAGTTGATCACTGACGCGCTGAGCCTGTGGACTGTGATTATTCTTCTGATGATCGCTGCCAGCTTTTTCACGGCGACAGTTCCGTTCATAAACGTTCCGCTGCCCTCGGCTGAGCAGTTGTTCCACGACAACGGCGTCATGATGCCTATCGTGTTCATGTATTGCGCCGTGATGATCTTCAACAACATGGTCCAGGGGGTTCTGGAGGCCTGGGGAAATGGGTTTTCGGGCATGTACACATGGTGCGTCCAGGTCATCCGTGTTCGCGTCGGTCGGTAGCAGTTTGCATGCTAACCGGCAGCGCGCCGCGGGTCGATCTCGAACAACTATCGTGTTGAAGGCTCGCGTCGGCTAGGTGCTTCAGATCTTCGGCGAACGCCACGATCGGGACGCTGTCATCGATACCGCCTTTGCCGTCGCTACAGCGATTCAGGAGGACGCGAAATTTACACTCTGCCTCCCCGGCGTTTCTCGGCCGCAAGGCCATGATCGCGCCGCCGATCGCTTGGACGTCGCCCCAGGCGTCGTTTTCACGCTGAGTGAACTCCGGAACCTTTAAGCCGGCCGCAATGGCTTTGCATTGAGCAATCCAGCGGTCGTAAACCGCCAAAGCCCCGCTGTGCGAGTATCGGTCACGTTCCTCGACCTCGCTTCGCATCATGTGTCGGCCGCGGGTGTCGCATATTGCTCGCGGTGCCTCCGGATAAAGCCCGACCGCCGTGTTGATGGCTTCATCCGCCCTGTCGCTCACGCTGTTGGCGGCAGCGAGCGCAGCAGTCCATTTCGGCATTAGCTGGGAGATGGTCAGCTCGGCCGGGGACGAGCTGACCATCTCCAGGCCTTCATTTTTTTCGGAACATTTCAGCACAGGAATCTCCATTCAGGCGTAGCGAACGCCGTTCGTTCAGGCTAAGGGACTACCCGCTAGACGGTGAATTCTTATGCGTTTAGCACGCCGCTTGTCAATCAAGACGGTAAAGGATTATGCTTCTTGAGCGCGCTAAGGAGATTTAATGTTAACGCCGGAAGCATCCCGCGCGGGGCGTGCACTCCTGAACTGGAGCCTCAAGGACCTCGCGGAGCGGTCTGGAGTGTCGTTCACCACGATTTCGCAGATGGAGAACGGCCGATCGCCCTACCTGTCCACGGTCGCAAAAATCATCGCAGCCTTTGAGGCCGAGGGGGTAGAGATTGTGAACACCGAAGATCGGACGGGCGCGGTGCTGGTCTTTGTGCGGCGAGGCTGATAGCCCCACCAAAAAAATAGCGGATCTGACCTTCTGGGTATGGACGTGCGGATCACCACAGCTCTGGTTGCCATTACGACCTTGATGCGATCTCGACGATCTCTGCTGGGGTCAGGCGAGGTAATGACCGCGAACCGGTCTTTGCGCGGAGGGGGTTGTAGCGCCTGAGCATTTCCCGAGCCCGGGTCAATGTTTCATGGTGAGAATTGAAATCTTTCCCCTTGAAGCGCGACCACCGGCCCATATCATCGACAAGAAAACGAGCTATGCCCATGTGGGCAGTCTCGTTGTTACCGTCAAAACCAGGGAACCGGACAAGATATTCCTCAATCGTCGGACGGTCGGCCGGCTTCAGATCGTCGAAAGAAAGCTCAAGCATGTCGTACATGTCGAGGATGTCGACCACCTCCTTGACCACATTATAGTCGTCCGGTTCAACCGTCGTCAGGCCGGACATATCCCACTCGAGAGCCCAGTCACGACCACCGAAGATCACTCCTCGGAGGAATTCGGTGTTAATCTCGCCGCGTATTTTCAGGGCGTCGTATATCTCGCTCAACATCACGAGCATGATCCGGTCGACCGGCCGAATTTCCAACTTCGCCTCCATCGTCGCGAGCCTCGACTATAAGGCAGCGGTTGTTGCGACGTCCACGCGTTGATGGTTAGCCGGAAAGGTCGAGCAGTAATCGCGACCAATTCGCCTACCGCGCCGGACCTGCGCCTCGGGGATCGGAATGGCTACGGCTGTAGCCACAATACCCACATTATCCTGACGCCTGAAGCCAGTCGCGCCGCTCGCGGAATCCTCAAGTGATCGATGCGCGACCTGGCCGATCGCGCCGGCGTAGCCTGGACCACGACCGCCCGCATCGAGGTGGGCCAGGTCAGCGCTAGGCTGGACACGGCGGCAAAGATCCCCGCGACTTTCGAGCGGCATGGCGTAGAAATCATCTTCACAGCGGAGAGGACCGGCGCGGTGCTAAGACGTCGGTGTTGAGGCCATAGCGGCTATGGCCGGTTCCAAAGCGACCGGATGCTCGCCCGCCAGCGCGGCGCTGGGCGATGGGATCTGACGTCCGAGTTTCAGATAGCCCTCGATCGCGCAGGCCAGCGCATCGGGCGCCTGCGCCAAGGCGGCGTCGCGATCGGGTCCGCCGGTGATGGCCTCCGGCACGTCTCGGAAGCGGACTACGAAGTCGTCTCGAGCGATCTGGGTCACGCGCGCCGGGTAGATGTAGCTTTGCATCTGCTGCTCCAGGCCTTTGGCGGAGTTCGCCTAGTGGGGCGTTACCCCCAGCGTTACCCAGAAGACGATTCCCGACACGCCAAATCGGCTAAATCGTTGGTAGGCCGGGAGGGAATCGAACCCTCGACCATTCGATTAAAAGTCGAATGCTCTACCGCTGAGCTACCGGCCCACTCGCGGCGGACCCAAGGGTTGCCGGAAAGCGGCGCGGAACATAGTCGGACTGCCTTGGCGCGGCAAGGGTTCGCACACGCTTTTCCAAGCCTTCAAAGCGACGCCGCGCGCTGCCCGTTTTGGCGCTCGTGAAACGCCTTGCGGAAAGCCTCGAAGCGCCCTTCGGCGATGGCCGAGCGCATGGCGGCGGTCAGGGCCTCGAAGAAGGCCACGTTGTGCCAGGACAGCAGCACCTGGCCCAGGATCTCCTCAGCCTTCACCAGGTGATGCAGATAGGCCTTGGAATAGTCGCGGCTGGCCGGGCAGTCGCTGTCGGGGTCCAGCGGGCTGTCGTCCTCCGCAAATCGTGCGTTCTTCAGGGTGATCGGCCCGTCCCAAGTCCAGGCCTGGCCGTGGCGTCCGGAGCGGGTCGGCAGCACGCAGTCGAACATGTCGACACCCCGGGCCACCCCTTCCACCAGGTCCACGGGCTTGCCAACGCCCATCAGATAACGCGGCCGGTCCGGCGGCAGCAGGGCCGGCGCATAGTCCAGCACCTCGCACATGGCTTGGTGGCCCTCGCCGACGGCCAGGCCGCCCAGGGCGTAGCCGTCGAAGCCGATCTCGATCAGACGCTCGGAGGATTCGCGGCGCAGGGCCTCGAAGGTCGAACCCTGCTGGATGCCGAACAGGGCCTGGCGCTCGCGCGTCCCAAAGGCGGCCTTACAGCGCGCGCCCCATCGGGCGGACAGGCGCACGGCCTCGGCCGCCCGCGCCTCCTCGGCCGGCCAGGCGACACATTCGTCGAGCTGCATGACGATGTCGGAACCCAAGAGGTCGGCCTGGATCTCGACCGACCGTTCGGGGCTGAGTACATGACGCGAGCCGTCGATATGGCTCTGGAAGGTGACCGCCTGTTCCGTGACCTTGCTGATCTTTGACAGGGACATGACCTGGAAGCCGCCGGAATCGGTCAGGATCGGACCGGCCCAGCGCATGAAGCGGTGCAGGCCGCCAAGCCGGGCGATTCGCTCCGCCGTCGGCCGCAGCATCAGGTGATAGGTGTTGCCGAGGATGATGTCGGCGCCGGCGGCGCGCACCTGATCAACGGTCAGGGCCTTGACCGTCGCTGCGGTGCCGACGGGCATGAAGGCCGGCGTGCGGATGTCTCCCCGCGACGTCTTCAGCACGCCGCAGCGCGCCGCGCCATCGCTCCCCAGGATCTCGAAAGGAAAAGCCGCCATCAGGCGCGGCGGAATAGCAGGCTGGCGTCGCCATAGGAATAGAAGCGATAGCCGCAGGCGATCGCATGCTCATAGGCCGAGCGCATGGTCTCCTGCCCGGCGAAGGCGCTGACCAGCATGAACAGGGTCGAGCGCGGCAGGTGAAAGTTGGTCATCAGGATGTCGGCGGCGCGAAAATCGTAGCCGGGCGTGATGAAGATGGCGGTCTCTGCGGCAAAGGGCGCGATGATCCCGTCCGGGCCGGTCGCGCTCTCCAGGAGGCGCAGCGAGGTCGTCCCGACGCAAACGATGCGCCCGCCCCTGGCCCTGACCGCGTTCAAGTCGGTCGCCACCTGGGCCGGCACCTCCCCGTATTCGGCGTGCATCCTATGCTCGGAAATCGCTTCGGTCTTCACCGGCAGAAAGGTGCCGGCGCCGACGTGCAGGGTGACGAAGTGCAGGCTTACGCCCTTGGCCTGAAGCGCCCCCATCAGCTGAGGCGTGAAGTGTAGCCCGGCCGTCGGCGCCGCCACCGAGCCCTCCAGCCGGGCATAGACGGTCTGGTAGTCGGTCCGGTCGCGCTCGTCCTCTCCGCGCTTAGCGGCGATATAGGGCGGCAGAGGCATCAAGCCACGCTCGGCTATGGCGATGTCGAGGTCCGGGCCAGACAGATCGAAGGCCAGGGTCACTTCGCCGCCCTCGCCCTTGGCCTCCACAGTGGCGTCCAGGGCGCCGAGCAGACAGGCGCGGTCGCCGGCCGCGCCGAACTGTACCCGGTCGCCGACCTTCAGCCGCTTGCCGGGCTTCATGAAGGCGGTCCAGCGGTGCGGGGCCTTGCGCTGATGCAGGGTGGCCTCGACGGCCACGATGGAGCCGTCACGCTCGCGCAGCCCGTTCAGGCGCGCCGGGATCACCCTGGTGTCGTTGAACACCAGGGCGTCGCCGGGACACAGGAAGTCCGGCAGGTCGCGGACGATGCGGTCTTCGAGCCCCTCGCCCGGCCGCACGACCAGCAAGCGCGCGCCATCCCGCGGCTCGGCGGGCCTGAGGGCGATGTGCGCCTCGGGCAGGTCGAAGTCGAAGTCGGAGACGCGCATGGGTTCAGCTTGGGGTCGTTGCTGTAATCCCTTCCCCCTCGATGGGGGAAGGGTCGGGGATGGGGGTGTTGGCGGGCGATGTCCGAGTTGAACGCAGAAGGGCGCCGAACCGCGCTCTTCCCGCCATCATAGGGGACGCACCCCCAACCCTGCCCTTCCCCCATCGAGGGGGAAGGGTTCTCATTCCTCAGACGTCCGCCGCGACCTTTGCGGTGACGATCTTGCCTGGGGCGCGCGGCGGCTCGCCCTTGGGCAGGGCGTCGATGTTCTCCATGCCTTCGGAGACCACGCCCCACACGGTGTACTGGTTGTCGAGGAAGGTGGCGTCGTCAAAGCAGATGAAGAACTGGCTGTTGGCCGAGTTCGGATCGGGGGTGCGAGCCATGGAGCAGACGCCGCGCACGTGCGGTTCGGCGGAGAATTCGGCCTTGAGGTTCGGCTTCTTCGAGCCGCCCGAGCCCGTGCCGGTCGGGTCGCCGCCCTGGGCCATGAAGCCCGGGATCACGCGGTGGAAGACCACGCCGTCATAAAAGCCCTCGCGCGCCAGCTCTTTGATGCGGGCGACATGGCCCGGCGCCAGGTCGGGACGCAGGTCGATGACCACAGGACCCGTGTCGAGGGTCAGGATCAGGGTGTTTTCAGGATCGGCGGCCATGGCGAGCATCTTCTGTTTGGCGAATGAAACGGCGCCCCTTTTAGCCGCTGGAGCCTGCCACGTAACCCCCGTGTGAGATTTCGTGACCACGGGCGGAGCCGCTCGCCCCCTGCGTCAACCTGTGCGTCAAAAACTGATTTACACATGCGGAACAGGTTCTAAGCTCGGGGTCCCTGTTCAACAGCTGAAAGGAGGTGATCTAGTGTCTCAATGTCATCACGCGGAGTCGCTAGAAAGCTCCGTTAAGGATCAAACCCTTAGCTGAGAGTCAGCACGCCGCTGGCATTGTTGGGCGCCGCGGCGGGCCAAGCCCGCCGCGGCGTTCTTCCGGTGGAGAAGCCCCTGATTTCGGGGGCTTTTTGATTCCGGAGCTATCCCTCGCCCTGCGGAAGGCTCTGCGGCAGGGCCAGACGGGCCGCGAGGGTCACGAACAGCACCCAGCGCAAGTCGTTATAGACCACAGCCACGCTCTCGCTGAGGCTGATCAGGGTGTAGACCATCAAAAATGGGAAGACGAGTACGGCGCCGCGGCTGGTGAACACCGCCCAGACGGCGCGCCCCAGCGTCGTCAGGTAATAGGCCGCCCAGCTGGCCAGCCCGACGAGGCCCAGGCCCAGGCCCTGCTCTAGCCAGCTGTTGTGGGCATGGTGGGCGACGAAGCCCGCCTCCTTGGTGATCTTGGCCAGTGGCCCCCAGATCGACGTCTCGCTCCAGACCGCGCCATAGCCGTAGCCCAGCCAGGGCCGCAGACGGATCTGACGCATCACCCCGGCCCAGATCTTGGTCCGGCCGGTCAAGGTGGCGTCCTTGCCGAGCAGCGACAGGAACATGTCCGGGGCCAGCCATAGCGCCGCGCCCAAGGTGGCCGCCAACAAGACGGCGCCATAGACAGCGACGACCGTCACCGCTCCGCCCCGCCGCGCCAGCAGCACGAAGCCCAGAACGCCGAGGCCGAAGAACAGGGCCAGGAGCGCGGTCTTGGAGGTCGACAGCAGGAGAAGGCCGAGGCTCAGAACCGCCATGATCGCCCAAAATACCGCCCGCTTGGGGGCGAACAGGGCGGCCGAGCAGAAGAAGAGAGCGGCGAAAGTCATCAGGCCGCCGAATGTGTTCTTCTCATCCCACAGCCCGCGCCAGGCGCCTGGGAACAGGACGTGCATGCGGCCGATCGAGGGAATGAAAAGACCCGCGATCAGCGAAGCGACCACTAGAATCGCAAAGGCGGCCGCCAGCACCTCGGCCAGTCGCGACCAGCGCCAGCGCGCCCCCAGGGCGACGCCGGCCAGTGTCGTGAACAAGAGGGCGATCACCCGCCTTTGCGTCTGATCCGGCTCCACCGACCAGGCGGTCGAAGCCGCCGCCACCAAGAGCAGCAGGACCAGGAACGGCTCACGCGCCACCACGCGCAGCACATCGCGCCAGCAAAGCGCGACGAGCGCCAGGGTGGCGCCATAGGCCGGGAAATAGAGATTGCGAACGAGGCCGGAACTGGCGGGATCCGTGGCTTCGCCGATCAAAGGCGAGACCCACACGCCGCTGTAGGTCAGCAGGACGAAGACCGACAATCCAAAAGCGAGCGCGGCCATGGGCCGGCTCCGCTTTCCGAAGCCCAGGCTGGCCTCGCCCCCCGGAGACCAGGGCGGGCTCGGCGCGGTCACTTCAGGATCGCCTTCAGGAAGCCCGGCGGCTCCAGGCTGGCCCGATTGAACACGAGGCCGGCGCAGCACCCACCGCCGCCCTCGATCGCCGACTTCAGGGCCGCCGCCCCCTGGGCGTCCGCACCGCCCTCGGCCAGGACCAGGACGGATAGGTCCATGAACGGGGCGAGCGTCAGGCCGGTAGCGGCGCGATCGACCGCCGGGGCGTCGACCACCACAAGTTCGGCGTGCCGCCGCAAGGCGTTCCAATAGTCCGGGGCCTGCACGACCCTCACCCCTTGGCCGGCGTGGATCATCTCGCGCCGGAACCGAGTGACCCATAGCCGCGCGCCGCCCACGGGGTGGGCCACCAGATAGCGCGTGTCGGCCACGATCCGCCCTTCGGCATCCCGGGCCGGCGGCTGGACCGTGAAAAAGCACGACTTGTCCGGCGAGGCGGCGGTGGCCGCGCCCAGGGCGCCGAACCGTTTCGGCTCGGCCGCGATGGCGCGATATTGGGCCTGGTCCGAAAAATCCAGGTCGACCAGCCAGACCGCGCCCCGGGTCCGCTGAGCGGCGAAGCGGGCGAATTCCCGGGCGACGGTCGAGGTCCCCTCCCCGCTACGCGCAGAGATGAACTCGATGACCCTTGCCGGCCCTGGTGGCGGCGGCCCCAGCGAGGTCCACAGCTGGGCCATTTCCGGGGTCAGGTCGACCATCACTTGGCCGCGGCTGTGGCCAGCACGGGCAGGTCGAGGGTCCGCCCGGCCGCGGCGGCTGACGGGATGCCGGGCCGCAGGAACGCGCGGACGAGGCCGACGCAAACGGCGGTGAAGGCGGCGAACAATAGGGCCAGAATCATCACCGGCCGCTTCAGGCTCTTGCCCTGCACAGGCGGGGTGGCGCGCTGGACTATGCTGATATTGTCGTTGCTCTGGCTGGCGATGGCTGCCGTGGCCTGGCTTTGCTGTTCCTTGACCGTGAAATCACGGACATTGTTCTGCAGCACGTCTCGGTCGCGCGAAAGGTCCTGATATTGCGGCTCGAGCTGCGCCAGGCGCAGCTGTCGCTCGGTGACCTGGTCGATCTGCTGCGCCAGGACCTTTGAGGATTGCTGCAGCGCCGCGACCTCGGCCGCCGCCTGCAGGCGGTCAGACAGGACCGTCTGATAGACCGGATTGATCCCAACCCGGCGCCCACCCTCGCCCTGCAGGCTGCCGTCGCCGATCCCCCGCTGAAGGGAGGCGATCTGGCTGTCGATATCCTTCACCGGTTGGGCGTCCGGGCGATACCGGCTGAGCAGTGAGCCGCGCTGGACCTTCAGCTCGGTCAGCTTGTCCTGAGCCTGATGATCGATGTCGTGATAGAGGCCCACCTCTGGCGCCACCTGCGCCGTCTGAGCGCTCAAAGCCGCCAGGCGCCCCTGCTTTTCCTTCAGTTGAGCGTCGGCCGCGAACTTCTGCTGCTCCAGCGTGGCCTGCAGCTGGGCCAGAGAGGCCTTCTCGGCCTCGAAGTCGCCGATATTGTTGCTGCCCAGGAAGTCCTCATAGGCCGTGTCCGCCTGGGCCAGCCGGGCTTCGAAAGCCTTGCGCTGGTCCTCCAGGGGCTGGGTCCGGTCGAGCAGCACAGTGGCGCGATAGCGGACATAGGCGTCCACCAGGGTGTTCAGCGTCTGGGCCGCCACCACTGGATTGCTATGGGTGAAGCTGATCCGCACCACCGGCGCACCGGGGGCGGTGTCGATCTTCAGCGATTTTTCCATCGCCCCCACCGCCCTGCTCATCACGGCCTGACGATCAGCCGGCGCCGCACGGTCCATGACCTGGGCCAAGTCAGGATAGAGGCTGGCGAGGCCGACCTGCTGGATCACCTGCTGCTTGAGCTGGGGGCTGGAGAGGATCTCGACCTCGGACTGGATCACCTGGTCGTTCTCGGGCACGGCGCCGCGGGCGGCGTCGCCCACCGAGGGCTGGTAGACATATTCCTGGCCGAGCCGGACCAGGATGCTGGACTGGGCCGGATAGGCGGTCTTGAGCGTCAGGGCGAAGGCCAGACCAAGTGCGGCCATGACCAGGAACACCACCGCCATGAACCGCAGATCCTGCCAAAGCAGGGCCGCAATATCCGCCGCGTCGTAGCGCACACGCACACGCGCAGGATCGCCCGCGCTCAAGGGCGCGGCGTTGGGCGACTGCGGAGGCCAGTGGGCGGTGGTCATGCGAATCTTAATGAGTATAGGCCAGCCTCTGACCCTCGCCCGCTGCGATTAAGGGTTGGTTACCCATGTTCGCAAAGCGCGGCTTAGCCGCAGCATCGTCACCTCGGCCGCTTAACGTTAAATTACCCATTTTCGTTAACCCTGCCTCAGCCTTGTTGCAGCGGCTGCGGCGCCAAACCATGCCCCTTTCCTTTCTCAATCGTACCGGAGCGAATTCGACCTTGCCTGAACCGGTCGCCGCCGCACGATTGCTCAAGCAAGCCCGCCTGTGCTCGACCGCGCTCGCCGTCGGCTTCGCCGGCCTGAGCCTTTCCGCCTGTGGCGTCGAATCAGGCCGGCCGGACGTATTCGCCACCGCGCCACATCCGTCGGCGAATTTCCCCAACATCACCTATGCGACCTGGAGCGCGGCCGAGCCGCCTTATCGCCTTTATCCTGGCGACGAGATCGAGGTCCAGGTGGTCTCCGCGCCGGAACTGACCAAGACGGTGACGGTGCAGCCGGACGGGCGCATCAGCCTGCCGCTCCTGGTCCCGATCCAGGTGGCCTACCGCAGCCTGGTCGAAGCCGAGCGCCTGATCGCCCAGGCCTACGCCAGCCAACTGTTGTCGCCGCGGATCGATATCGCGGTCAGGGCCGCGCCCTTGAAGGTTTTCGTTGGGGGGGAAGTGGACAAGCCGGGCGTCTATGACATGCCCGGCGACATCAATGCGCTGCAGGCGGTGATTATGGCCGGCGGCTTCAAGAGTTCGGCCAAGCGCGGCGAGGTGGTGATCATCCGCCGTGGGCCGGATGGGCGGGCGATGATGCGCACCGCAAACCTGGTGCGCGCGGTGAGCGATCCCGGCCTGACCAACGTGGTCCCGCTGCGCCGGTTCGACGTGGTCTATGTGCCGCGCACGCGCATCGCCGAGGCGGGGATCTTCGTCCAGCAATACTTCCGCGATATCAATCCGGTGCAGTTCGGCTTCAACTACACGATCGGCCCGACCTATCTGGCCGGGAACGTGGCGAAGTAGCCTGAAGCCTCGCGCGGGCCTTCATCGCCGCGCTGAACGGATATCAGCCGTGGGAAAGCCACTCGCGGGCCGCGCGCTGGGCTTCGGCCACGTCGAGCGGATCCATCTCCTGGCTCAGCTCCTTACGGTAGACCTTGGCCTCGAGCGAACCGCGCATGGCCGCGAGATTGAACAGCATATGCGCCGAGACATAGTCCAGGGGCGCGCCGCCCTGGCCGGTCGAATAGAGCAGCCCCATGCGGAACAGCTCGTCCCCAGTGGAATCGGCCTTCGGCAGCGGCATATGGCAGGCCGGCGGCGCCATTTGATCGATTAGCATTTGTCAGCTCCCTCAAGTTCCCGAGGGAGAGAGCGCCCTTTTTCCGCGTGACGCTCTCTGCCTCGCCACCAATAAGAGAGCTAGCAGTTGAAAATATGATTAAGCGCGCGGTTAGCCATTATTAACTTGGCCGAGTGCGAGCTTTGGTCACACCTTAGGTTTCGAATACTGTCTACGGCCTAGTCATAGCGCGGATACCAAGCCCCTTCGGCGTTGGCCGAACAGGGCCCGTCGCGCCTCGTCGGCCGCCTCGCCGTTCTGCCGCAGCAACGCGCGGCTAACTCGGCGGCGGCGCCGATATTCACCGCAATCATCTCATAGCGCGGACCCATTTCCACGCGCACCACGGAAACCTTCCAGCCCTTGGGGGTCGGCCAGTAGCGCCGCTCGATCGGCTTGCTCATCTTGGCCGCCCCAGTTTTGCAGAGGTGAATTTTTCCAGCGATACGCGGGTGGTAGGTCGGCGCCGGGGTCATCACCGTGAACAAGGCTGGCGATCGTTCAGCGCCGGTTCACGCGGCCCGCCGCAAATTGCGCTGTGATAGGCCAGCGAAAAGGAGGCAGGATCTTGAAATCATGGGCTTGCCTCATCGCAGCGATCCTTTTGGGATCGGCGGCGGCGCCGATCGCCGTGGCCCAAGACCATGACGGGGGTCATGGACGGGGGCGGCCTGAGTCGCGCGCCGAAGACGGACGGGGCCGGGGCCAAGGGCGCGAACGCGGCTATGACTATGGCCCGCCCGCCCGCGCGCCCGGCTATCGCTACGACCGGCACGACTACGGCCGTCCGCCGGCGCCGTCCTATCCGGCGGCGCGGCCTGCGCCCTATCCAACCTATCCGGGCTATCGCGGGTATCCCGGCTATCGCCCGCCCGCCTATGCCCCCGAGCGCTATGGCCCACCCGCCGCCTATGGCCGCTGGCGCAGGGGCCAGATCCTGCCGCCGGCCTACAGGGGCGATGTGATCGGCGACTATGGCCGCTACCACCTGCGCCGGCCGCCGCGCGGCTATTATTGGGTTCGGCAGGGCGATGATTTCGTGCTGGTGGCCATCACCACCGGCTTGATCTTCGAGGTGATATCCGGCGGCTATTGAAGCCGCCTGAGCGGCGGTGGACTGGGCGTTGCGCTAGTACTACAGTTGCGGATGTGATCGACGTCTGTAGTGGCTGAGCGTCGCCGCAGCCTGATGTCGTCGACGCCATAGCGACCAGGCGATGATGAAGG
>FSWM01000819.1_pt1 | contig 17180 bp, 15 predicted proteins | sample 1637841 | NCBI WGS metagenome assembly FSWM01 (sample SAMEA3914789, study PRJEB12502) | metagenome | biome: forest; material: soil | place: Canada | collected 2011-07-03 | depth 0.3 m | reverse complement strand
AGTGAGAGCGCGCGCTTCAGCCACTCGGAGCACACCGTCGCCTTCGTCACGGTGCTAGGCGGAATCTATCGCGTCGCCGAGCGGGCCGGGCGCCTGCGCGCCTACTGGTGGGCGCTGACCGCCGAGGAAATTCCAGCCAAGGAGGCCCTCGAGCACGGTCTGGTCAATCGCATCGTGCCGGATGCGTCCCTGAGGGAGGAAGCCCTTCGCTTTGCCAAGCAGGTCGCCTCGGGCGCCACCCTGGCGCACGGCGCCCACAAGGCGCTCCTGCGGGCCTGGTCCGTCGGCGGTATCGCCGCGGCAGACGATGTCATGTTCGACCTCACCAGCCACATTCTGGAATCCGAGGATTTCAAGCGGGGCAAGAAGAATGCGGCGGAAGCCCTGTCGGCTGGCGTGGCCAGGCCCCTGCTCGAATTTGAAGGTCGGTAGGCGGTCGTCAGGGTCGCTTCGCGCCAAGGCCCAAGCGGATGGCCGCAAGTCGCGGCGGGCGGGTTTCTCGCGTCGGCCGCCAGACGGCTGAAGCGCAGGTCTCGGAGATCTCCGGCGCCTTGCGGTGGCGGGGGAGGGCGCACGCCAAGACATCAGTCGGAGGGCCCTTTTCGCGCCCTCCTGGCCGCCGGCGGCCAGGTTGTCGGGCGCCGCAAGCCAACCGCCTGCAGGCCTGACGACATCATAGAGAGGGAGTAACATATGGCAGACAAAGTAGCCGTCACGGCGACGATGCTCATCCACCAAGAAAAGATCGACGCGGCGCTCAATCTGGTGCGGCGTTTTCAGACAGAGACGGCGAACTATCCCGGCCTCGTCGTGGTGCGCGCCCTGCATGACCCGCGCGAGCCGACGCGGCTCATGTTCTACACCGAGTTCGAGAGTCGCGAGGCTGCGGAGGGCTATGTTAGCTGGCGACGGGCCCGTGGCGATTTCGAGCAACTGAGCGCGATGCTGGTCGAACCGCTTCAAACCCAGAGTTGGCCGACCGTCATAGAGCCGGCCTAAGGCCAGCCGGGATCACGCGACGGGTGATACCGGCTGAACCTGGAACCGGGCGCCAGAACGATCGACATCTGCGTGCCCGGATGTCGATGCTGACTGACATTGTGTTATTTTGGTCTTTGACCTATCTTTCCTCGAAGTTGACGGAGTCTCGAGGATGGGCACTTCAAGGGAGCAGGCGGCCCAAAATCGCCAGGCGATCATCATCGCGGCGGGCAAGCTTTTTCGCGAGCGGGGCGTCGATGATGTCGGCCTGGTCGAACTTTCGAGGGCCGCTGGATTCACGCAGGGCGGATTCTACAACCACTTCAAGTCGAAGGACGACCTGGTCGCCGCCGTTGTCGAACAAGCCATGGACGTCGGTGGCGCTGCTTTCGCTGCGGCGATCAAGGGCGCTCTGGCCAAAGGGAGAGATCCCCTTCAAGAGCAAATCGACTGGTACCTGTCGGAGAACCACCGTGCGGACATCGATGCGGGGTGCCCGCTATCGGGGTTCATGGGCGACATTCGGCGGCTCGGCGAGAGCGCGAGAACGGCCTACGTCGCGGGACTTTCGGAAAACCTCTGTCGTTTCGAGGGCATCGTCGAAGGTGACGAAGGTGACCTGGGCGAGAAACGCGCTAGAGCGATCGCGCTATTCAGCCAGATGGCCGGCGCCTTGCTATTGTCTCGCGCCGTCGTCGACACCGACCCCAGGCTTGCTGATGAGATACTCCAGAGCGCTCGTCACCACCTTCACGGATTGACCCGTCCGAACGAGGAGCCTGGCGCCGGCGACACAAATCGGCGTGACTAGCGCGGCCCGGGGGCATCAGGGCCGATGTCGATGGGGCTCTGACGGGGTATCCGCCGAGGCGGCGATAGACTCCCAAGGGCCACCTGGACCGAGGCGGCGCGATCGCGCCGGGATTCAGCCGGTCCGGTCCCACGCGCTTTCCGCCTCGGCCTTGGCGAAGTCTGGCCTGCGGCGTTCGGCGAAGGCGCGGAAGGCTTCCCTTGCCTCCGGCGAGGTCAGCCGGGTTGCGAAGTGCCCAAGTTCCAGGTCGATGCGGTTGGCGATCCCCTCGGAGTCTCGCATCAGTCTCTTGGTGATCGCCAAGGCTTCCGCAGGTTGCCCGGCTAGACGTTTCGCCCCCGCTCGCGCGGCGTTGTCCACCTCGTCGGCTGGAAGCGCTTGATTTGCAAGTCCCCAATCGGCGGCGTTCTTTCCCCCCACAACTTCGCCGCCGGCAAAAATCGAAAATGCGCGCACGTGGCCCAGACGCGAGACCAAAAGAAGGCTTGAGGCCGCTTCCGGAACAAGCGCCAGGCTGACGAATGGCGCGCTGAGCTTCGCATCATTGGCGACATAGACGAGATCGCAATGCAGCAGCATGGTCAGGCCGACACCGACGGCTTGACCCTTGACCCCGGCAACGATTGGCTTACCCGCGCTGCCGATGGCTTTGATGAACCGCTCGACGTGCGAGGGGGCGCTGGTATCTCGGCGCGGCCCTTCCGACTGCCGGGCGAATGAGGCGAGATCATTGCCGGCGGTGAAGCTGTCACCCATAGCCAACAAGAGGACGACCCGGACGGCGTCATCTCCGGCGGCCGAACGGAGGGCGTCAGCCAATTCGCCATACATCTCGTCGGTAATCGCATTCTTCTTTTCCGGACGATTGAAGGTGAGCGTCATCACCCCGTCCTCGATGTGCCTCAATAGGTGTTCAGTCATGACGACGTCCTTGCACTTGATCGCGTGTGGAAGCGGCTGCGAAGCGCCCATTGCTCAGTGAATCGTTTGGCCGGCCTTTTGGCGGGGACCCCAGGCGCGCATAAGGATGCCGGCCAGCTCGTAGGGTTGCGGCAGAAGAGGAGACCCCAGCGGGAAGCGCCGCGGATAGTGCCCGCCTGCCGAGGCCTGCATGATGGCCGGAAGGGCGCCAAAGCCTAGAACTTCTCCGCGCGCGTCGATGCCGGAGGGGTCCAGGCGGAACGCCTGCCGGGTGGCCAAGCCCTCCCGGGCGCCGGCGTCCCAACCAAGCTGCCGCAGCGCGACGGGATCGGCCTTGCGAACATCCGCCCACCGCCTGAGCAAGGCGATGGCCGATCGAAACATCAATGGCGCCTGCTCCGAGCCGATCGTTGTTCGGCTGATGGACCCATCTTGCGCAGCAATGATGGCCTTCGTGATCGGAGCCAGGACGTGGTCATGGGCAAGCGCGATCGAGGCGAGGCCGAACAGCGCATCGAACACCTTGTAGGCGTGCCGGCTATCGGCCAGGGCGCGGAGGTATCGGTCAACGACGTCCGGGCCGAAGGCCGCGGCCGACTTGGCGGCTGCGGCCGCGAGCCAGACCGTCCGCTCACGGACCAAAGGAAAAGACGGCGTCCAAGTCGTCCACTCAAAGCACTGCGCCATGTCAGCGAGCCATCGACCTGCGCCAAGCTCACTGCTGAGCATGGTGAGATGCGCCATCGTGTGGTTGAGCGGATAGTAGAATGAAATGACGGTCTCTGGCAGCGGAACGTCGTTGGAGGCCTCGCTGAGCGCTGAGCCTCGCCAGGCATCGAGTGTGGCTGAGGCCCGGGCGACAAATCGGTAGGCCGGCGCCTCAATCAGCGACCCCCAACGGAAGACGGCCTCGAACGCCGAACGCGACGGCAAGCTACCTGGCAGAAAAAAGGCCTCGAGCATCGCTTGCGCGGCCGGCTCAGTCTTGGCGCGAGCGTCCGTTACGCGTCTGTGGAGCTCAGGATGCGCCGAGAGGAGCGTTTCAAGGTGCAGCGCCTCGGTCACCTTCGACGTCCGGCGTGGGCGGACTCCCCAGGGGTCGATGTCCAGCGCGGCAGGCACTTTGGGCAACTTCACGGTGAGGGCTTGATCCGGCGGGCAGCCCCCAGACTGCCGAAGCGCCTCGCGAAGGGGGGCGTCGCCTTCAACCGCGAGAGCGATCGAGACGATCCCAATCAACTGTGCGACATCGGCAGCGCCGCCGAGGGTGTTGAGCTCAGCCTGGGTCATGGCGCGTTCGTCGCCGGCGCCAGGAACCGCAGCACTTCAGCTGTGAAGTCGTCAGCGCACTGGAACAGGAACGCGTGACCTGCGTCGGGATAGAGGACCAGCTTCGCCTTTGGAGCGCCGCGAGCAATGGCGAAGCTGTGCTCGGCAGGAACCATCACATCGTCGATGCCGTTGGCGACCAGCACCGGCATCGAGAGTTGCGCGAGGTAAGGGCGAGCCGACCCCTCGCCCCGCCACCATGCGACAATGGCTTCCCTTTGGCGCCGCCCGGACTCGACGTCGACAGGTGCGCGCTCGCCAAAGCCTATCTGAGCGAAATGACGGGCCGCGGCGGCGCGGCCTGCTGAACTCTCCGTGAAGAAGAGGAATGCGACCTCATCGGGGGTGGCGGCGGGTTTCGCGGCGATTTCCGCCACCCGCGGGTGGGGCGGCGGGCCATCAGGGCCGCCAGGCCCTGACCCCGCGATAACAAGCCGCCGTACTTTGTCCGGCTGATCCAGGGCGAAGGCTTGTGCGACGTAGCCGCCCAGGGACCAGCCCAGGAGATCGACCCGATCGAGCTTCAGCGCGTAAAGCAGCGCCGAGACGATCTCGGCCATGCCCGCAACGCTGGCTGGTGTTTCGCCCTCCGATTCCCCGATCCCCGCGCTGTCGAAGCGGATGACCCTCCGTCCGGCGGCAAGGCGCGCGATGAACTCCGGATCCCAGTCGTCCATCGTCCCGCGGAAGCGTTGACAGAGGAGGAGCGGCGGCCGGTTCTGATCGCCGCTGACCCTTACCGCGAGACGCCCAAACTGGGTCTCAACGGTCTGCGAACGCGTCGCCAGATCGTCCCAGATCATCGGCGCACCACCAGGTCGACATAGTCGAGGATAAATGAGGTGCGGCCGGAGATGAGAGGCCCTTCAGGCGTTCGCCTGACCACGCGCCGCAGGGTAGGGAACACGATCCCGTCGAACTTCAAAGGGTCGTAGCAGTAGTGTGCGGCCACCCCGCCAAGCACGTCCGTCACGTAGTCGAGCCGCTTCAGCATGAAGCTCTCGTCGACGTAGAGCTTCTGCACCTTTGTGTGCGCCGGGATATGATCCGGGTACGTCACCTCGAGGACGCGCCAAGTCTCGCCCGCTTCGGCGTGTCTTTCGAGTTCGCGGGTTTCGAATCCAGGCCGCGCGAAGAGAAACGGTGCGGTGAGGTAGTTCCACATCGCGTAGCCGAAGAAATAGGTGAGGTGTAAACGGTCCCAGGGCGTTTCGCGAACGTGACCGGAAAACGACGATCGTGGGTCGGCGCGGACTTCGACGATCGATCCGTCGCGCCGTTCTATCCACACCTTATGCGGCGTGAAGATCCAGCGATCGTCCGGATCTCCGCCGAGCCTCTGGAGCACCGTTCGAGGTTCCAAGGCGTCAACAGTCAGCGCCGGCCGACGATGGCCAGGGAACCCCTTTAGGTCGAGCAAGGCTCCGGAGAAGTTCAACTCCACATCGATCGAGCGAACCCCGCTCCAACGTTCGAGCCCGCCGTGGGCGTCTATGACATCAGCCAGCAGGGCGCTCATGGTCGCCGCGTCCTTTCCGGCTATTCGGGGAATTGGTCGCCGAACATCGGCAGGCCGCTGACGGATTCAGCCTTGGTCGCTTCGTCCTGCAGGACATCCCAATGCTCGGCGAGGAGGCCGTTCTCCATCCGTACAACGTCGGCCGCGACCCACCCGATGGGATGGCCCTCCGCATTCGTGCGGCCAATTCCTGAAAAGCGGCCATGGAGCACGACGAAGTCGCCTTCGGCCACGACCAGGGCGCTCTCGTAGCGCAAGGTTTCGGGCATACTCCGAATGAGAGCAAAAAGCCCCTCGCGGCCTGGGGCGATGTGGGCGCTGTGTTGGATGTATTTGTCCGACCAGAAGCGGGCCGCGGTTTCGTAATTCCGTTTGTTGAAGAGCGTGTCGAAGGCCTCAAGTACAAGCGCCTTGTTTTGCTCGGGGGTCGTCTTCGCCATAGTCGTCCTTTCGCTGTGTTCCGATCGGTGGTTAAGCCTCATCCCCGACGCGGGGGTCGGCGGTCACGGCGATCTTGCTGACCTGTTCTCCCGCTTCCAGAAAGCGGCGAGCGCCGCCGATTTGGTTGAAACCGGAAGGGTCAGCCTCCGGTTCGCCCATCAGCACTCCTCGATGCGGCGCGGGAGACCACCCACAAATAGCTGTTCGCCAGACACTGAGCCTCCCGTTCACAATGGTGCTCGGCATCATCATGTCGGCGCGGCCATCGCGATTGTCAATGTCGGTCAAAATTGTAATTTTGGATTACTTAAACGACCGTCCACCCCCGCCGCCGACGATTGCATCGTCCTGGGCGAAAGGTGCAAATGAGCGACCACCTGTCCTGCAGCGTTCCCGCGCCCGCCGCCGCTGACGTCGAGCGGTCGCAATTCATTTCCCAGCCTTTTCACCTAAGACAAATTGTCGAAGCCCCGGGCGGGTGGTTCCTCTCACCCGCGGCTGGGCCTTCGCGCTGAAGGGGGTCCAGATCCCCAGCGCCGCTCTGGAATTTGGGCTTGCCCGACCAACTGAGGCTGGGATCAATCGCAAGAGGCGGCGCGATGTTCCGCGCCAGCCCCCGATCGATCGGAAAATCCGAACGAATACGTTGGAATTGCCGCTTGGTTGGGCGAGGCGCGAACACAATATCCGCAGCGCGACGGGTTAGCTGCACCAGCAAAGAGCCCGGACCACAACGTCAGAGTGCTAGCGGTCGATGATCGCGAACGCCGCCCATTGGGAGAGCCGTGGCGTGATCCGTCCCGCCAAACAGCCCTTGGCCGTCCACCGGCAGTCGGGCCAACGCCACAAGAGGACCATATGACGACACACACCCACCAGACCGCTCCGACGCAGTTCGTTGAGGCCAACGGCATCCACTTCGCCTATCGCCGCTTCGGCAAGCCGGACACCGTGCCGTTGGTTTTCAACCAGCACTTCACCGGCACGATGGACAATTGGGATCCCGCGGTGACGGACGGCCTTGCAAAGGAGCGTGAAGTCATCCTGTTCAACAACGCCGGTGTTTCCAGTTCCTCAGGCGAAGTTCCGACTACTTGCCAGGGCATGGGCGCCAACGCGGTGGCTTTCATCAAGGCCTTGGGGCTGGCCAAGGTCGACGTGCTCGGCTTCTCAATCGGCGGCTTCGTCGCGCAAGAAATCGCCCTTCAGGCCCCCGACCTCGTCAGACGCCTCGTACTGGTCGGCACCGGCCCGCGCGGCGGCGAGGGTATGTCGAACTTCACTCCGGAGGCCCAGGAGATATTCGGTGGGACCTACGAGGAGCCCGATCACATTTGGCTCCCAGGTTTCTTCACCCCGTCTGAAGCGAGCCAGGCCGCGGGGCGTGCGTTTCTGAAGCGCTTCCGGGCCAGGAGCAAGGATCGCGATCCGGACGTGAACGACAAGGTAGCGCCTGCCCAGTCGGCGGCAATCGTCGAATGGGGCGCACCGCGGGAGAATCCGTTCGAGTACCTCCAGGCGATCAAACAGCCAAGCTTGGTCGTGAACGGCAGCAAGGATGTGGTCATCTATACCGTGAACTCATTCATCCTGCAGCAGAACCTGCCCAACGCGCAGCTCATCATCTATCCAGACTCCAATCATGGGTCACACAACCAATATCCGGAGCTCTTTGCGCGGCACGTCTCGATGTTTCTGTCAGAGTGAAGCGCTCGCCATAGCTGAAGATCGAGCCTTGCCGATCCGCTGTCGGCGATTTGTCGGCCGGATGGCAAGGCTCGGCGTAAACTGTCCCACTTGCAGCAAATTGGCGGGCTCGCATTCAACGGGAGAGTGACTTGGACCTGCGACAGATCGACTGCTTCCTGGCGGTCGCTACGGAGCTGCACTTTGGCAAGGCTGCGGAGAGGCTCTCCCTCGCCCAATCCTCGGTCTCCGAGGCTATACGGTCTTTGGAACATGAGGTAGGCGGACAGCTGTTTGTAAGAACCAGCCGGCGCGTCCAGTTGACGCCCCTCGGCGAGAAGTTGCGCCTTGGCGTGGAGCCCGCTGCGCTCGTGCTACGCGCCACGTTGGAGGATTGCAGGAAGATCGCCCTTGGCCAGTCAAATCGGCTGAAGGTTGGTTTCCTTGGGGGCGGCCTCTACGAGCTGACCTTGCCGTTCGTCCGACATCTCAAGGATAAATTCCAAATCGATGTCGAATGGGTGGAGCTCTCCCTTCTCGACCAATTCGAGGCGGTCGCCGCGGGCCTGGTCGACGCCGCGTTCTGCAGGCTACCTCTGTCCCATGACGGTCTCGTCCAGTGTGCGGTCCTGTTCGAGGACAAGCGGAAGCTGATCGTGCCGGCGGACCATCGGCTTGCGGGTGAGAGCTTGGTCGATCCGGAGGAACTGGCGTTCGAAACGTTCCCGACGTTGCCCGACAATCATCAACTTGGGGCCTGGGCGGCTGTTCATTTTCCCGACCATACCCCAGCTGGACTCCCGATTGCCCACGGGCCCGTCGTTCGAACGGTACGGGAGTGTTTCGCCGTCGTGGAAAGCGGCAAGGCGGTTGTCATCATGGGCGGGCGGGCGGAGCACTACTACGCAAACCCAGGTGTCAAATTTATCGAGCTCGATGCCCCTGCTGTGGGAACGGCCCTCGTGAGGCGTCGAGCTGATCGGCGGCGGGCGATTTTGGATCTGGAGGCGTGCGCCCGCGATGTCGCGGCCGGGTTGCTGGACACCCTTGGATACGAAGCCCGCTAGCGACGGCGATCGCTGCCTTCCCCTTGGGCCGAACGTTGGCCTTCCATAGCGATCCATTAGACAGTCTTGATCGACCAATAGAGTGATGGCCGTCGCCGTCGCCGCAACTTCGAGGTCGCGCCCGGCGTCAACAAGTCCGGCCTTTACGCCAAATTCGGGGCGCGAAGAGGACCTGTCCCTCCTCCGCCTTAGTACGACCCCGAACATCGGCATGGCGCCGCGGCCTTGCGCGCCGAGCCCTCGCTTTCAATCGGCCACGCCGATTGAAAGCGAGGGCTCTGTGCGTTGATGCCATCCCCCACGACGGGCAGCTTGCTACCGGACAGAGATGTTGGTCCGCCAGCTGGGCTGGATCCCATCGCAGTCGAAGAAACCGGCGGCCCGGTCCAACCGGGCCCGGCAAAACAATAAGAATTGGGAGGATAGACTTGAAGACCTTGGCGTCGACGCGACTATCGGCGCGTTCAATACTGCTCGCGACCGTGGCTTTGACGGCGGCCGGTTCGGCGGCCCAAGCGCAGGAGGCGGGCGCCGCCCCGCCGACTCCACAAGCTGCCCCCAGCACCGTTGGCCTCGAAGAGATCGTGGTCACCGCACAGCGGCGCGAAGAGCGGCTGCAAGACACCCCCGTCGCCGTGACGGCCTACTCGACGCACGCCCTCGAGGCGCGCGGCGTCACCAACCTCTCTCAATTGGGGCAGTTCACACCCAGCTTGGTCCTGCAACAGACCAACCGCGGCGGCGGCGGCGGGTCGGCGACGGCCGCCTACATTCGCGGCGTGGGCACCGGCGACTACAACCTGCCCACAGACCCCGCGATCGGGGTCTATGTCGACGGCGTCTACCTCGCCCGCTCCGTCGGCGGGCTCATGTCGCTTCCGGACGTCCAGCAGATCGAGGTGCTCAAAGGGCCCCAGGGCACGCTGTGGGGGCGCAACACCCTCGGCGGGACGATCAACATCGTCACGACCCAGCCCAGCCTGTCAGGCCCGGTCCAGGGCCTCGTCCTTGGCCGCGTCGGGTCCTATGGGCGCAAGGACCTGACCATCAGCGTCAACGGACCGATCGTCGATGGCCGGATCGCGGGGAAGCTGTCCCTCTCGACATTGAACACCGACGGCTGGGGCCTCAGCGAGCAAACCGGAGAGCGGCTCAACAGCCAGCACCGATTCATCGCACGCGGCGCGCTGCGGTTCGCGTTGACCACCGACCTGAGCCTCACCCTCAATGCCGACTACACCCGGCAGAGGGGCCAGCCGCCGGTGATTTCGCTGGGCGCGTTCCTGCCCCCCTCCGGCTTGATCAACCTCTACAACACCCTCGTCGCTATCCCGATGGATAAGGCCCTCGGCTTGCCGGTCGGCTCGGCCTACGGGCCTCAATTTGTGACCTCCAACAAGTTCCACAACTTCGCACAGGGGCAGCTGGCCGACGACTTCGACAGCGGCGGCGCCTCGGCGACCCTGCAGTGGAGCCCTTCCTCGGCGATTCAGGTCAAGGCGATCACCGCCGTGCGCGCCCTCCATGCCCGGATCGACGTGGATGGGGACATGACGCCCTATCCGGCGGTCGCCGAACAGACGGTCGAACGCGATGTACAGGTGAGCCAGGAGCTCCAGGTTGGCGGAAAACTCCTGGACGGTAGGCTGACCTACCTGGCCGGCGCCTACTTCTTCACCGAGATCGGCCACTCCGCCGACCACACCCAGATCTTCGACGGGCTCTTTCAGGCCACCGGCAACAAGGCGCTCGCACTCAACACCGACACGTTCCAGCGTATGAAGGCCACGAGCTACGCGATCTTCACCCAGGAGACCTATGCGCTCCTGCCCAACCTTCGGTTCACGGCGGGCGCCCGGCTCAACTACGACCGGAAGGACTATGACGCCTTCGTCCTCTCGCCCCAGCTCCACACGGTGGCCATCCCGGACCAAGCCAAGTCGCCCCATTGGACCTCGTTCACGCCGAAACTCGGCGTCGATTGGAACCCGACAGAGCGGGTCCTGCTCTATGCAAGCTATTCCGAGGGCTTCAAGAGCGGCGGCATCTCGCCGCCGCTGATCGGCGTGCCCCCGGCGCCCTATTCGCCGGAGAAGCTCCGGTCCTACGAAATCGGCGCCAAGACCGAATGGTTCGACCGGCGCCTGACGGCCAACTTCGCCGCCTACTACAGCTCCTACCGCGACATCCAGCTGACGACGATCATCCAGCTTCCGAACGGTGGCCTTGGCCGGCCGGTGCAGAACGGCGGCAACGCCCGCATATCCGGGGCCGAAATCGAGATTGTCGCCATTCCAGTAGAGAGGCTGACCGTCAATCTGTCCGCCTCCTACACCCACGATCGGTTCACCTTCGTCAGCCCCGGCGTCGGCGCGGCGGTCGGCGCCTTCGTCGGCGAGCGGCTACCCAACATCCCGGACTACAGCGTCACGGTGGGGGCCCAGTACGTCTGGCCGACCACACTGGGGGACCTGACGGTACGCGGGGACTTCTCGGAGATTGGCAGGGCCCAACTGGCCATCGGCGATCCGGCGTCCTACCGCAGCGCCTATCCGCTCCTCAATGCGCGGATCGCCTTTACGCCAAAATCGGTCCCCGGCCTGGAGGTCGCCCTCGAAGGCACGAACCTGACCAACGAGGTCTATCTAACCTACAGCCAGACGGTGACCGCCACCTCGCTGCGCCTGCAGTCGCCAGGACCGCCCCGGATGGTCAACGTCACGGCCAAGTACAAGTTCTAGCTGCTTTGAGACAGGCCCGCCGCCTTGGGCGGGCCTGCATGGAGATGACCGCCTTGACCGCACCATAGCCTGTTCCGCATCGCGGCCAGCTTCGCCCAGATCGGCCGAAACCGCCGCTGGTCTTGCTATTTCTGCTGCTGGATCATTTCCATCAGTGCGGTAGGGGGTCGGGTGGCGCCGTCGGCGCGCCACTTCAAGCTCGGCAATCCGACAGCGCTGATCGGCGTGGTTGGCGGCTCGGGATTTCATATTGTCCGACCGACGACGTGGTGGGTCGGGCCGTCGGATGACCGCCTCAGCGGAAGCGGACGTCCGCAAGATCGATGGACACGAGCACGGGCTCCGGGACCTTGCGGTTGTCGGGCCCGCGCGGAAGTACCCGCCGCCTCGTCGGCACGCGGACGCCATCGATGGTCTGGTATGCGCCGATGTAGTGGGCGCCATCGGCGCCGCCTAACACATCGACCGCATAGTCGTGCCGCCGCATCAGCCCGTCGGGGCCGAAGTAGGTGACCTGGGTCTGGCAATGGCTGGCGACCTGGTCAGGGAACGTCACCTCCAGCCGCCGCCAGGTTTCGCCATCCTCCTCCCAAGGCTCGATCTCCCGGGCCACAAAGCCCGGATAGGCATAGAGGAACGGCTGGGTGAGGTAGGTCCACATCGCATAGCCGCTGAAGTAGGCCACATGAAGATCATCCCAAGGCGTCTCGCTGGTATGGCCCGCAAAGGCGGCGCGGGGATTGTCGCGCGTTTCGATCACATCGCCGGCGTCGGTTTCCAGAACGAGCCGCTGCGGCGTGAAACGCACCTGCCGGTCGGGCGCGGTGAAACGGCCAAGCGTTGCGCGCTGGACGTGGACATCGGCCTCATAGCGCGCGTCGGCCAAGATTCCGGTCTTGCCCTTCAAGTCCCAAAGCGCGCCCCCGATGGCCAGGCGCGCTGACACCGAGCGGATCTGCGCCCAACGGGCCGCGCCGCCGTGGGCCTCAAGGGCGAAGGAGAGTAGATCGGTCATGGCGGTCTTGATCCTGCTAGGGGCATACGCCCGGCAAATGGTCCAGATCGATCCCGAGCAGTGGCCTCTCTAAAGGCGTGCGCCGACGGGCAGTCTTCGAGGCGAGATCGGCCAGCTGGATCGGCGGGGGCGGGCGGTTTGGCGTGGGTCTGGCTCATGGCCGGCTTCCCAGCACCAGGACGACCTTACCGATCTGTTCGCCGCGCTCGAGGTAACGGTGCGCCTCGACGATCTCGTCGAAGGCGAAGATCTTGGAAATGGTCGGCTGGAAGACTCCCGAGGCCAGACCTCCACTGACAAACTGCTTGAGCGCTTCGAGCTTGGCCTCGTCTCGGGTCGTAGAGGGCAGGCCCAGGCCATGGATGCTGAGGCGACGGCCCAGCATCGGCATGACTGGGAAGGAGGCCACCGGACCGCCGGCGATGCCGTAAATGATCAAAACGCCGCCGGCAGCCGCGGCCCCGACGAGCTTGGCGAAGCCTGGCCCGCCCACAGGGTCAAAGATCACCTCGGCGCCCTTGCCGCCGGTCAGGCGAAGCGCCTCCGCAGTGACGTCCTGTTCCTCGGTGGCGATAACGTGGGCCGCGCCATTAGCCCGAAGAGAGGCGGCCTTGGCCGAGGTCCGCGTCAGTGCGATGGGAACGGCCCCGACCTTGCGGGCCGTCTGGATCGCCGCAAGCCCCACGCTGCTCGACGCCGCCGAAATGAGCACCGCCTGGCCGGCTGAAAGATGGGCGATATCGATCAGGCCAGCCCAGGCTGTGCCGAAGGCCACCCAGGTTGCGGCGGCGTCCTCCCAGCTCACGCCCTTGGGCACAGGGACAAGTGAGCGGGCCGGGGCGAGGGACACCTCGCCATAGAGGCCATAGTCGATGGCGCTGTAGGTCGGGACCAGAGCGACGCGGTCTCCTACGGCGAAGCCGCGCACGCCCGGACCCAGCGCCTCGATCTCCCCAGCCGCCTCGAAGCCGATCTGTGTGGGGAAGGGGGGCCTGGCCGGCGAACGGCCGGTGCGGAAGGTGACTTCCGACCGGTTGAGGCCGATCGCCTTGACCCTGAGGCGCACCTCGCCTGGGCCGGGGTCGGGCACGCTGACCTCTTCGATCCTCAGGACCTCGGGGCCGCCGAATTCATGGATACGCACGCTGCGGGACATGGAAGTCATAGCTCCGGTCGGAACGCGAAGGGGGCTCGAAAGATCAGCGGCATAGAGGCGGCGCCGCAGGGGGCGGGCGGGCTCCAAGGGTTCTGTCGGTCACGCGTTCGGTCTCCTTCGAAGTCAAGCGCGGATGGCCGGTGCCGTTATGAACTAACAAGTTCGATATAGGGCCGACGAACGCGCCGGCAAGAGGATTCGAAATCACCAGCCCAAGACGGCGGCGCGGCGGCAATCCGGGACAGCGTTTCCTATCTGTCTCGCGCAGTCCGGCCCGCCGGCAGGACGTGCGCCGATGGCCGCAACGGGGAATGAAAGGGTTGAGCCGGTTTGTGCCGGAGTCGTCATCCTCGCGACCGCCGCGGGGTCTATCTTGCGGCCAGGTGGCGCAAGCCTATTGAACTTTCCGGTTCATATGGCGATGTGTAGGGCTATGGGACGACCCAGAAAATTCAGCCGCGAGGGCGTTCTGCAAAAGGCCATGCCGGTGTTTTGGCAGTACGGCTTCGCGCAAACGACCTTACCGGACCTGGAGCAGGCCACCGGCGTGAACAAGTCCGGACTCTATTCGGAATTCGAGAACAAGGAGGCGCTCTTCCTGGCCTGCCTCCAGTATTACCTGGAGACCCGCAATGGCGACGGCGCCCTGTCGGCTGCGCCGCTTGGTTGGGACAACATCCAAAAGTTTCTGAGAGAGGCGCCGCGGTCCGTGCCGGGTCCGCAGGGATGCTTCTCGGTCAATTCGCTGCGCGAACTGAGCGCCCTGCCACCGCAGGCCGAGAAGCTCATCACGCAGAACCGCGCGAAACTTCGCAAGGCCCTGAAGGCGAACGTGGCGGCGGCGAACCCCCAAGCGGACGCCAATGCGCTTTGTGAGCTGATTTCGGTGTTCTTCTCGGGCATCTGCATCGAAGCCAACCTCAACGGCAACAGCGCCCGGGCCCTGAAGCGCAGGGTCGACGCCTTCATGCAGATGTTACGGGCGACCTGATCGGCGGAATGGTCCCCGCGCCGCGGGGGTGACCTCAGCGGGGTCCAGAGCCCGGGCACTGCTGGGACCGATGGTCAAAACATCCAACGCGTGCCGGGCTACTCCAATCCGCGCGCGCGCCAGTATGGCAAAGACCAGATGCGGAGGCTGGCTGCACCTGATCAACATCGAACACCCGGTCAACGCAAGAGTGGCCCCGGTATGACCGCGGACGGGGCCTTAGGGGCGGCGTTGCGATGCGCCAGGAGTTCGTCATGTCTGCTGATATCTCGCCTAGACGCGCCGCCGGCTTGTTCGCATCCCTGTTGCTCACCGGCTGCAGCGCCGCCGCTCAGCCCGATCCGACCCCGCCGCCCCAGGTCGAGGTGACCGCAGTCGCCTTTAAGCGCCTGCGCCACTGGGACGACTTCACCGGCCGGCTTGAGGCGGTCGACACGGTCGACGTACGCGCGCGCGTCGCTGGCCAGGTCGTCGCCGCGCCGTTCGAGGAGGGCGGCCGGGTCCACAGGGGCCAACTGCTGTTCCAGATCGACCCCCGGCCGTTTCGGGCGGAGGTCGACCGGCTGGCCGCCGAGGTCGAACGTGCTCGCGCCAAGGCCCAGCTGGCCGTCGCCGACTCGGACCGAGGCCAGCGCCTGCTGGCCCAGCAGGCGGTGGCGATCGAGGAGGCCGAGCGCATGGCGTCGGAGGCTCGCTCGGCCAAGGCCGATGTGGTCGCCGCCGAAGCCGCCCTGCGCCTTGCCCAGCTCAACCTGTCCTTCACCCGGGTCGTCTCGCCGATCGACGGACGGGTCTCGCGCGCCGTGATCACACGTGGCAACCTGGTCGGCACGACGGATTTGCTGACTACGGTGGTCTCCGAAACCCCGATCTACGCCAGCTTCAACACTGACGAGCAGACCTATCTGAGATACGCCGCTGCTCAGCGGGGCGGGGAGGGGCCGGTCTATATGGGCCTGATGACCGAGAACGGCTTCCCGCATGAGGGCAAGCTACACTTCCTGGACAATGCACTGGACGCCCGCAGCGGCACGATCAGCGGCCGGGCCATTTTCGACAACGCCGACGGCGCCTTCACGCCAGGCCTGTTTGCCCGTGTCCGTCTGGTCAGCCGCGAGGCTCATCCGGCTGCCCTGGTGCCCGAACAGGCGCTGGGGACCGATCTTGGCAAGCGCTACGTGCTGGTGCTGGGACAGGGCGACCGGGTGCAATACCGGCCAGTGACCCTGGGCGCCGCCGTGGGCGAGCTTCGCATCGTCACCGCCGGACTGACGCCTGGCGAACGGATCGTCGTCACCGGCATGCAGAAGGTAAAGCCGGGCGACAAGGTCCGGCCGCTGACCGTCCCCACGCCCCTGGCCGGCGCCGAACTGGCTGCCGTCCAACCGGCCGGCTGAACCTCGAACCACGCTGATCCATGCCGGACGAGGCCGCGCGCCGCGCCCGAACTCCTCCGTTCACGCGATTTGTGGGCCGCACGCCATGAACTTCTCCCATTTCTTCATCAGCCGGCCCCGCTTCGCGGTGGTGCTGTCGCTGGCCATCTTCCTGGCCGGGTTGGTGGCCCTGCCCAACCTGCCGGTCAGCGAGTATCCGGAGGTCGTGCCGCCAACCGTGGTGGTGAAGACCACCTATGCCGGCGCCGACCCCGCCGTGATCGCCGACACCGTGGCTTCGCCGCTGGAGCAGTCGATCAACGGCGTCGAAGGCATGCTCTACCAGTCGTCCCAGACGACCGCTGACGGCGTGATGACCCTGACCGTCACCTTCGCGCTGGGGGTCGATCCCGACAAGGCCCAGGTCCTGGTGCAGAACCGCGTCGCCCAGGTTCTAGCCCGTTTGCCGCCCGAGGTTCAGCGCGTCGGCGTCTCCACCACCAAGGCCTCGCCCAGCCTGATTGAGGTGGTCCACCTGACCTCATCCAACAATCGCTACGACATGCTGTACCTGGCCAGCTACGCCCAGTTGCACGTCAAGGACGTCCTGGCCCGCAGCAATGGCGTCGGCGACGTGCAGATGGTCGGCCAGGGTCCGTATTCGATGCGTGTCTGGCTGGACCCGGAGAAACTGGCCGCCCGCTCGATGGCCGCCGGCGACGTGGTCGCCGCGCTGCGCGAACAGAACGTCCAGGTGGCTGCAGGCCAAGTCGGCGCGCCGCCGGCTCCCGGACAGGCCGGCTTCCAGATCGCGGTCAACACCCAGGGCCGCCTCGCCACCGAGGACCAGTTCGGGGACATCGTGGTCCGGGCGGGCGCCCACGGCGAGATCACCCACCTGCGCGACGTAGCGCGCATCGAACTCGGCTCGGACAGCTACGCCCGGCGGTCATTGCTCGACAATCACCAGGCCGTCGCCCTGTGGATCTTCCAGCGGCCCGGCACCAACGCTCTGCAGATGGCTGATGGCGTGCGCAAGTCCATGGAGCGCCTGAAGCAGGATTTCCCAGAAGGGGTCCAGTACCACATCGTCTACGACACCACCGCCTTCGTGCACGAATCCATCAATGCGGTGGTGCACACCCT
>FSWM01001030.1_pt1 | contig 17334 bp, 14 predicted proteins | sample 1637841 | NCBI WGS metagenome assembly FSWM01 (sample SAMEA3914789, study PRJEB12502) | metagenome | biome: forest; material: soil | place: Canada | collected 2011-07-03 | depth 0.3 m | reverse complement strand
TGCTGAAAAAGGCCGGGTGATCATCAATCCGGCGATGACTCCTGCTGTCGCCGCCGGCCCACGCCCATGCGTCATGAATGCTTGCGTGATGGATAATACAAATTCACCTTGTACCTTATCACTAGGCTAAACACGTAGAATATTACTTAATTTAAACATGACCGGTAAGGTTACGACTGAATAGTCTGACCTGGGTATCGCTCAATGTCTCGAAAAATAACCGTGGATCGTCAAGGCGCCTGGCTTCGCCGCGCGGCGTCGACCGCGCGGTTGTTCGCGGACGAGCAGTCCGGCGCTGTCGCGATCCTGTCCGCGGTCGCGGCGATCGCGCTGATCCCCTTGATCGGCGGCGCTTTCGACATCAGCGGAGCCATGAGCGTCCAGTCGAAGATGCAGGACGCCATGGACCAGGCGGTGTTCGCCGGCTCCCAAGCCGCGCCCCTGGTCCGCAACGACGTGGCTCGGCGCCTGTTCATCGCCGATGTCGCCCAGGTGACGTCGGTGGTGGGAACGCCCAGTTTCATCACCACCCCCGACGGCGTGATGCACGGCTCGGCCGTCGCCGCGGTGCCGACCCTGTTCCTGGGCGCCGTCAATGTGCCGAACCTGACCGTCACCGCCACCTCGACCGCCGTGACGGCTGAAAAGGCGGCCTCGGTGGTGACCACCGCCTCGGCTCAAACGGCGAGCGCCAGCACCACCAGCAACAAGCTGCGCTGGGCGCCGCCGACCCTGAAGAATCCGATCACCATCACCCTGGGAACCGGACAGACCACCACCAATCTGAAGCCGGACCAGGACTATATCATCAAGCTGCCGGCCAAGAAGAAGGTGGGCTTCACCTATATCGTCGGCGGCCATAACGTGGTGATCCTCGGGGGCTACATCACCCTTCCGGTTTCGGCCGACACCAGCAACGGCGCCCCGTCCCGCGCCATCTACATCAAGGACGCCACCGGCACCGTCCATGTGGAGGGCGTCCTGATCGACGCCTCGGGCGGCGGCATGTCCGACGGCGTCGATATTTCCGCGCCCCAGGCCACGGTGCAGGTGGAGAATGTCCGCGTCGACGGGATCTACGGCTTCAACAACAAGTTCCATGCCGACGTGATCCAACCGTTCGGCGGGGTCAAGGATCTGAGGGTCGACATGTTGACCGGCTATAGCGGCTATCAGGGCCTGACCATCGACCAGGACCTGGGCGCCATCGGCTCGGCCGAGCTTTATCGGGTCAATCTGGTGGCCACCGGCGTCCAGGTCTGGGGTTCGGCCAATAATGGCGGCTACCTGCTGTGGCTGACGCCGCTCGCCAAGTGCCAGCCCAGCTATCCGGTGACCTTGAGCAATGTCTATGTCAAACCGCGCGCCACCCTGGCCACCGCCGTCTGGCCGCCGGTGGGCACGCAGACCACCTGCCCGGCCCTGACCACCGCCAATGACCTGGTGGCCAGTTTCCCCAAGCTGCCGGTGAGCGGCTATGTCTCCAAGGGCATGCCGCCCCAGGGCGATTTCGTTCCTCAAGGCGTCGCCGGTCTCAGCTATCGTTCGCCGGGCTATCAGGGCTAGCCATCCTCGGTTCAGTCCTGTGCGCCAGGGTCAGGCGGCGCTCACAGGATGCGGGTGGGTCACTTCGACGGTGAGATGGGACACCGTCGGCAGGTTCGCAAACCGGGCGCGGTAGTGGTCGGTTCCCCGTCCCTCTTTCGCGCAGATTGAAACAATGGCCCCCAGATGACCGGGGCCAAGCCGCCAGAGGTGCAGGTCGGTCAGTTCGTCGCCTTCGGCCTCGACCGTGCGGCGCACCGTATCGGCCAGGCGCCGGTCGGGGGTCATGTCGAGCAGGATCGAGCCGGTGTCGCGGATCAGGCCGTAGGACCAGCTGGCGATCACCGCGGCGCCGACGATACCGGCGACCGGGTCCATCCACAGCCAGCCGAACAGACGGGCGAGCAGCAGCCCGGCGATGACCAGCAGCGACACCACCGCATCGGCCATGACGTGAACCACCGCGGCGCGCATGTTGTTGTCGCGGTGCGTCGAGCCGTGGCCGTGGTCATGCTCTTCGAAAACAAGGGCCTGCTCGGCTTCGCCGGCAATGCGCAGACGGGCGGTGAAGGCGTGGGGCTCGGGGATCTCCTCTGCGGATTCCAGAAAGCGGCCCCTATCGGAAAAGGCGAACAGCTGACGCCCGCCGCCTGCTCTCTCCGTCTCCAGGCTGACGGACTCGGCCGCCGGCCCTGGGCCGCCTTGCCATTGAATCCGAAAGCGAGGGGGAACGCCCGTCTCGAACACGCTGAGCCGGGCTGGGCCGGCGGCCGTCAGGATGGTCTGCGTCTCTTCCCCATGATCGTGATCCCCATGATCGTGCCCCCCGTGATCGTGCTGATGGCCGTGGGCGTGACCATGGTGATGGTGGCCGCCGCTGCTGAGGATCCAGGCGCTGGCGATGTTGACGCAAAGGCCGAGGGTGGCGATGGGGATGGCCTCGCCGAATTGGATCGCCACCGGGTGTAGAAGCCTCGCCACGGCCTCATAGGCGATCAACAGCGCGATCATCGCCAGGACGATGGCGCTGGTGAAGCCAGCCAGATCTCCCAGCTTGCCGGCGCCAAAGCTGAAGCGAGGATCATCGGCGTGCCGGCGGGCGTAGCTATAGGCCATCGCCGCCAGCAGCAGAGCGCCGGCGTGGGTCGACATATGCAGGCCGTCGGCCACCAGGGCGATGGAGCCGAAGACCGCGCCCCCGATGATCTCGGCCACCATCATGGCGCCGCAAAGCCAGATCACCGCCCAGGTCCGACGTTCGCTGGCCTCATGGCCCGCGCCCAGAAAGATGTGGCTGTGCCGTGCGTTCGACGGCGTGGTCAGGGCGTCGGCCATGGCCGGATTCCTCATTTCAAATAGGTCCGCACGACCGCCATCAGTTGCTCGGCCGCATCCTCGTCCAAGGCCCCGGGATATTTTTCCAGGTCGACCAGGTGGGTGTGCAGGTGGTCTTCGACGACCTGCGCCATCAGCCCCGCCATCGCGCCCCTGACCCCGGCGATCTGGTGCATGACCTCTTCACAGCCGGCCTCGGCCTCCAGCGCCCGTTCGATCGCCTCGACCTGACCGCGGATACGCCGAACCCGCGCCAGAATGCGCTGCTTTTCGCGAACGGTGTGCATGAAGGTCCGTATAGGATACCCCCCTATCCTAGGTCAACACCAAACCAATCCCCGACCTGCCCGTCTGGATTGCGAATCGCCGCAAGACAGGCCCCGGCGGGGGCTGAGGCTTTGACGCAGACGATGGCCCCGGTAGTATGGGACATGGATCTCAGCATGCGCGATCTTGCGGCGACGTTTGAACGGGAGTCGGTTTCGGCTGCGCCACCGTCGTCGGCGTCGGTATCGGGGGCGAGCAAGAGGCTGAGCCAGCTGAGCCTGGATGGCCAGGGTCCGGTCTGGCTGCAGATCCGGCGCGCGATCGTCCAGCCGATTCTCAATGGGGACTGGGCGCCCGGGACATCGATCCCCGCAGAACTGGCGCTGACCGAGCATTTCGGGACCTCGCGCATGACCGTGGTCAAGGCGGTGCAAAGCCTGGCCAATGAGGGGCTCGTCGAGCGGCGGCGCAAAACCGGCACCGTGGTCTCGGTCAGGGCTCAGGAACGCCCGGTGTTCGAGATCTGGGATACGGCCGATATCGTCACCCGCAACGGCGGCGCCTATTCCTATAGGCTGATCGCCTGCGCCTTTGTTGCTGATGATCCGGTGGTCCGCGAGGTGTTGGGCGTCGGACGTGGCGTCCAGGTGTTGCGAATCCTCTGCGCTCACCTGTCGGACGAAAAGCCGTTCCAGCTGGAGGAGCGGATCGTCAATGTCGACGCCGCGCCCGGCATCACCTGCCAGCCCCTGGAGACCAGCGGCCCGGGCCCCTGGCTGCTCGGGCATGTCCCCTGGACCCAGGCCGAGCACACGATCTCGGCCTGCGAAGCCGACGCCATGATCGTGGAACATCTGCAGGTGCGCGAAGGGTCGGCCTGCCTGCTGGTCGAGCGCCGGACCTGGAACCAGGGCGTGCCGGTCACGGTCGCGAGACTATGGCATCCGGGCGCCCAGCATCGCCTGACCGGCCGGTTCGAACCCCGCGGATAACCCCTGCCTCGGCCTATCCGGCCTGGGGCAGCGCGTATTGCGCCGAGAAATAGCGACGGATCAGACGTTCGCTGTCCAAGAAGCGCTTGCCCAGGGCGGTCTGGGGTCGATCCCGCCGTCCTTGACGGCGATACCGTCGGCCAGGATCAGCACCGGGACGGACTGATGGTCCTCACCCAGCAGGTCGATGAGCGCCGAACGAGGGCGCTTGAAGTCGATATAGTGGACCTCGACCAGATCGCGCAGGGCCGGGAAGAAACTCAGCATGCCTTCCACCGAGACCGAGTCGCCGCAATAGAGCGGGCCGAGGCCGCCATTCATGAAGCCGGGGCTGAGGAGATAGAGTTGGTCTTTCATGCAAAGCTCCGTGGGTTGGTAAGCATGATCTACGCCGTCGCGATGCGCAGGCGTTTGACGGCGATGACCAGTCCGGTGACGCTGAAGCCGAGGCCCAGGGTGACAAGGATCAGTTCAAGGCCTCGCCTCAGGTTCGGATGGTCGATCAGGCCGGGGAGGTTGAAGGTGTGCAGGGCGTAGTAGAACCACGCATAGGCCTTTCGGCTCGGATTCATCAGGACGATGAAGCGCCCGGTGACCGGATCGATATAGATCGAGGCCGCAGCCGGTGTGGTGAGCGGGAAGCTGACGGCGCGCCCTGGCATGCCCTCCGCCTTGCGATAAAGGTCATCAGTCGCCCCAGGACCCCGGGGCGTGCGAGAGGCGAGCGGCCATGCCCGGGCCGCGGCGTCGGCCACCAGCGCCGTGGGCAGCTGGGATGTATCCCGCGCGGCGACGGGGTCCAGCAGACGCGCCTGCGCCGGCGTAGAGCCGGACTCGCCGACGGCGAAGGCTCGCCCACCCACGACGTCCAGATCGATCTGGCTGGCGGGCCCCAGTCCGGAGAAATCGGCCGGCGCGACCGAGGCCATCGCCTGGGCGAGAGGGGCGCCGTGATAGACGAAGAGGGCCTCAAGGGGCGCCTCGCCCCGCGAGAACAGACGGCCGTGGTCCATCGACAGCCAGCCGCTGAAGATCCAGATCAGAACGAACGCCGCCGCCCCGAGCCCCAGGCCATGGTGCCAGCGCAACCAACCCCGGAAGGGCGACCAATCCGGCCGGCGTCCGCCGAGGCGTTTCTGGGTCCGATAGAGTCCCAGGAAGGTTCCCACCAGGGCGGTGGCCAGACCGGCGAGCGAAACCCACCACACCGTCTGGTCCCACGCCCGGAAGCTCTTCCGCAGGGCTGTGAAATAGATCCAGTGGGTGACGGCGCCGGCCCAGTTCCAGGCGCGCTCGCCGGCGCGGGTGCGCTGGACGACCTCGCCGGTCCGCGCCGAGACGTAGAGCTGTGTGCCCAGGGGATCGTTCAGCGCGACGCGGAACAGGGGGCGCCATGGATCGAAATGCTGATGAACCACCCACTGATCGTAGTTCAGGGGACCCTTGACGGACCTGACCGCCGCGCCCCCGAACCGCGAGGCGATCGCGCCCGCCGTGGCGGCGTCGATCTGCGGCGCCATCCGACCTGTGGCCGCGTCGATCGCCCGGTCAGGGCCGTCGTCAGGCTGAACGACATAGAGTGGCCGGCCGGCCGCCTCGATCAGACGCAGGCTCCGGCTGCCGCCGGCCACCGCCAAGGCGCGCGCCGGAGCGGTCCGGATCGCCGTCAAATCGATGCGTTCGCTCGCCGCCAGCCGGTCCCGATCGCTCAGGCTCGGAAACGGAACGAAGATCAGGATCGCGCCGCTGGCAAACCACAGGGCGAAGATGAGGCACAGCACCACGCCCGTCCATCGGTGGAACCACGACAGCCAGCGAAGGGCGCGGGTCGGCATGGCGACCAAGCTAGAAACGGGCTCGCAAATCGACCTGGACGTAGCGGGGCCGCCCCAGAATGACCTGACGCTCATAGTTCACGTCCACCGCCTGGGCGTAGGTCTTATCCGTAAGGTTGTCGACCCGGACGGAGATGTCGACCTTGGGCGTCAGGCTATAGGTGGCGTAGAGATTGAGCGTCGTATAGGCGTCGAGCTTGATCGTATTGCCGTAGTCACCCTCGCGATCGCCGACATAGCGCAGCCCCCCGCCGATCTCGAGCGGCAGACCCGCCACCTGGCTGTAGCTCGTCCAGATATTGCTCTCCCACTTGGGCGCATTGGGGAGCTGATTGCCGTTTGCGTTGACGAAATTTCCCGTGACCGCGTCCACGAACGCGAAGCTCCCATAGTGGGCGTCGTCATAGGCCAGGTTGGCGCTGACATGCCATTGATCGGTGATCCGCGCCTCGCCCGAGACTTCGACGCCCTTCGAGGATTCGCTGCCGACCGGAACCGCGTTGTCGAGGCCGTTGGTCGTGAGCACATTGTGCCGATTGATATCGTAGACCGCCAGGGTCATCTCGGCGCGGTTGTCCGGCAGGTTGGCCTTTACGCCGATCTCGATCTGGTCGGAGCTGCTGAGCTTGAAGTTGGAATTGACCAGGAAGATGTTCGACCCGGCCGGGTCCTGGCCGGTCGTATAGGACACATAGGGCGTGACGTATTTGTTCACGTCATAGACCAGGCCGACGCGGAAGGTGGCCGGTTCGTAGGTTCCCTTGAAGCTGCTACCCGGCTGAAAGGCTCCGGTAGGCCCATAGTTCTGACGGACCAGGGTGAAATAGTCGTAGCGAGCCCCCGTGATCAGTTTCAACTGTTCGGTCACGCTGAAGATGTCTTCGAAGAAGACCGCCGTATCGTTCCAATAGGTCGGGCTCAGCCGGGGGTTGGCCGTCGATCCGAACAGCCCCGCATTGGGGTGGAACGGGTCCACCTCGTCATTGTCAGGAAAGCCGCGGGCGCGAAGGAAATCGAGGTGATTGAAGTCGACACCGACATTGAGCTTGTTCTTGAAGCCGAACAGCGGGTGGGTGAAGGTCAGGTCCGCCTGGTCGCCCTCAAGATCCTGCTGGTGGTCGACGAAGAACCGATCGCGGTTGATCATCTGGGTGGTGGGGTCGAACAGGTAGGTTTCGGAGTCCTTCCAGTGGCGGTTGGCCTGCAGCAGATAGAGAAAGTTGTTGAACTCGATCTCATCCGAGATGTGGTATTTCAGGTAGAGCTGGGGCCAGATCTGGTGCGATTCAATGCCGTAGTCGGAGACGTTATAGTTGATCTTGGTCATGGGCTTGTCGAGCACATAGCCATAGTTGGTTGACAGGACGCCGCCGACCGGTTGGGCGGCGAAGCCGGCCGGGACCAGGGGCGTGCCCCAATAGTCCGAGGGATGATCCTCGATATAGTCGACGACGAGCTGCAATTCGAGTTTGGCGGTCGGCTTCCACAGCAGCGACACCGTCGCATTGAGCGAGTCGCCGGGCGAATGCCCGACATAGCCGTCGGAACTGGTGCGGCTCACATCGATCCTGGCGGCGGCGTTGTCGCTGATGCTGCCGGTCGCCCCGACGCCGATCGCCACCGTATTGAAGCTGCCATAGGAGACCATGGCGTTGCCCTGGGGCGGACCGAAGCTGGGCGGCTTGTTGACATAGTTCACCGCGCCGCCGATCGCGCCCTGGCCATAGAGCACCGACGACGGGCCCTTGAGCACCTCGACGGTCTGAAGATTAAAGGTGTTCTGCGGGCGGGCCACCATGTCCGAAGGGCCGACATAGAGGCCGTTGTGGAGCTGGCTGATCTGGGTGTCGGAAAAGCCGCGAATATGGAAATCCGACTGATCGCCCGGCGTGGCGCCGGAGGTGACGCCCGGCAGGCTGTCGGCAGCCTCCTCGGCGGTCAGATAGCCGCGCGTATCGATGGTCTGGGCGTCGAGGACGTCCAGGGTCGCGGGCGTATCCTTGGTCGACAGGTTCAGCCGGCTGCCGGTCGGGGTGAACTGCTCCAGCGAGCGCACGCGTTTGGCGGTCACGACGATGCCTGGGGCGTTGGCCTCGGCCCTGGTATCCGTTGCAGGCGGTGCGGTCTGCGCCCGCGCCGCCGCCGTCAGGGCGGTCGCCGCCATCAGCGACATCAGGAAGGCGGATGCGTGGATTCGGTTGGGCATGGCTCGGGTCCCCCTCAGCTGCCAATGGGATATTTGGTAGGCGCGCTTTTGACTAGTCAAAAAGACGGTGAAGGGAGGGCGCCCGCCGGGCAATTCGAATTGCGCGCGGAGTGACAAGCCGGGGGGCGGCGCTCTTTTGTTTAGCCAATTCGAGCAGCGGGCGCCCAAAGGCTCCGCATTTTCGGCTCGTCAGGCGCGGCGAGCCCGCGTCCCTGCCGCCCAGAAACACAAAAGCCTTCCTCCGCGAGGAGGAAGGCTTTGCGTTCAAGCCGCCTGGGGCGGTGAAGTTCAGCTTTCGCCGCTGTTGTCCGCGCCGCCGCTGCCGCGGGCGCCCATGGCGCGTTCGGCGATGCGGGCCGACTTGCCGCGACGATCGCGCAGATAATAGAGCTTGGCCCGACGCACGACGCCGCGGCGCTTGACCTCGATGGAGTCGATCATCGGCGACATGATCGGGAACACCCGTTCCACGCCTTCGCCGAAGGAAATCTTGCGCACCGTGAAGTTCTCTTGCAGGCCGCCGCCCGAGCGGGCGATGCAGACGCCTTCATAGGCCTGGACGCGCTCGCGCTCGCCTTCCTTGATCTTCACATTGACGCGGACGGTGTCGCCCGGTTGGAAATCGGGGATCTTGCGATCACCCAGGACGCGGGCGGCCTCTTCGGCTTCCAGCTCTTGAATAATGTTCATCGTCATTCTCCTTGGGCTTTGTCGCCCTTTGCCTGTTGATTGGCGAGATAGGCGGCCCACAGGTCCGGCCGCCGCTCTCGCGTCGTCTGTTCCCGAAGCTTAGCCCGCCACTCGGCCACCTTCTTGTGGTGCCCGGACAGCAGGACCTCCGGAATTTCGCGCTCTTCGAACAGCCGCGGACGCGTATAGTGCGGATGCTCCAAAAGCCCGTCTTCGAAACTCTCCTCGGCCAGGCTTTCGGTCTGGCCCAGAACCCCGGGCACAAGCCGAACGCAGGCCTCGATCGCCACCAGCGCCGCCGCCTCGCCGCCGGCGAGCACAGCGTCGCCCACGGCGACCTCCTCGAACCCCCGGGCGTCGAGCACCCGCTGGTCCACCCCCTCGAAACGGCCGCACAGGACGATCAGTCCCGGACCCTTCGACCAGTCCGATGCGCGCGCCTGGGTCAGGGGCCGACCCCGGGCGCTCATGCATAAAAGCGGCCGCCCGCCGCGCTCCACGCTGTCCAGCGCAGAGGCGATGACGTCCGCCCGCATCACCTGCCCCGGGCCACCCCCAGCAGGGGTGTCGTCGAGGAAGCCGCGCTTATCGTTGGAAAAGCCGCGAATGTCCACTGTTTCCAATCGCCACAGATCCCGCTCGCGCCACGAGGTCCCGATCAGCGACACGCCGAGGGGCCCGGGAAAGGCCTCGGGAAACATGGTCAGGACAGTGGCGGTGAAGGGCATGAGCACTTTTCGGGGCGACAAACCTGCAACTTGCCCCAGCGAGCGTTGCGGCGTAATCCCCTCGACCTTCTTGCACTGCACAATTTTCAAAAGACGATTGCATGCCCACTGTCGAAAACCTGGTCGAGACCCTGGCGCTCGAACCGATCGAAATGAACCTGTTCCGGGGGACCAGCCCCACCGACGGCGGGCCGCGCATCTTTGGCGGCCATGTGATCGCCCAGGCCCTGCTGGCGGCCTATGAGACCGTGCAGGACCGGGTCTGCCACTCGATCCACTGCTATTTCATCCGCCCGGGCGATCCCAAGGTTCCGATACTCTATGAGGTCGATCGCGCGCGCGATGGGGCGAGCTTCACCACCCGGCGGGTGGTGGCCATCCAGCATGGCCAGCAGATCTTCAACCTGGCCGGCTCGTTCCAGGTTCCCGAGGAGGGGTTCGAGCACCAGGCGGTCATGCCCTACGCCCCGCCGCCGGAGACCCTGGACGATGGCCGCGCCCAACTGAAGGCCCTGGCCAAGACCCTGTCGCCGGAGATGATCAAGGCCATGTCGCGCCCGCGGCCGATCCAGCTGCGCGAGGCCATCCCGCGCGAGCCGGACGAGACGGCGCCGCCGGTCAATAATGTCTGGATGCGCGCCCGCGCCCCCATCGGCCCCGACGCCCACCTGCACCAGGCCCTGCTGGCCTATGCCTCGGACATGGCCTTGCTGGGCACCGCCATGCGCCCGCACGGGGTGTCCTGGCATACCCAAGGGCTGCAGTCGGCCAGCCTGGACCACGCCATGTGGTTCCACCGGCCGTCCAATTTCAACGACTGGCACCTCTACGCCCAGGACACGCCCAACGCCTCCGGCGGCCGCGGCTTCATCCGTGGCCAGCTGTTCAGCCAGGATGGGACCCTGGTGGCCTCGGTGGCCCAGGAGGGCCTGATCCGGATGCGAAAGCCCGACTGAGAGGGCGGCCGACCAAGTCAGGTCTTCTGGAACGGATTGCGGCGGCGGCGCGCCCCCTCCACCCCTTCGGGGTCCCCCTCCCCCGCTCCGCTTTGCTGCGCAGGGGAGGAAAAAAGCTCGCGGCCTTCTTCTCCTCCCATGTTTCGCGAAGCGATACGGGGGAGGTGGCGCGCCGCGTTAGCGGCGTGACGGAGGGGGCGTGCCGGCCAAAACGCGTTGAGCCGACCGAAGGCGACGCCCCTCAGGCCTGCATGGTCCAGCCCTCGACCCCCATGGCCGCCTGGCGCAGGGCTTCCGAGCGGGTGGGGTGGGGGTGGCAGGTGCGGGCCACGTCTTCGGAGGCGGCCGAGAACTCCATGGCCACGCAATATTCGCCGATCATCTCGCCCACGTCCGGACCGATCATGTGCACGCCCAGCACCCGGTCGGTCTTGGCGTCGGCCAGGACTTTGACGAAGCCTTCGGCCTCATGGTTGATCTTGGCCCGGGAATTGGCGGTGAAGGGAAATTTGCCGACCTTGTAGGCGACGCCCTCGGCCTTCAGCTCCTCCTCGGTCTTGCCCACCGAAGCCACTTCCGGATGGGTATAGACCACGCTGGGAATGACGCCGTAATTCACGTGACCCGCCTTGCCAGCCATGGTCTCGATCGCCGCCACCGCCTCGTCCTCGGCCTTGTGCGCCAGCATCGGGCCATGGGTGACGTCGCCTATGGCCCAGATCCCGGGAGCCGAGGTCTGGAAGTGGTCGGTGTCGATGAAGCCGCGCTTGTCGGGGACGATGCCGACATTCTCCAGGCCCAGGCCCTGGGTATAGGGGCGCCGGCCGATCGCCAGCAGCACATAGTCGGCGGTCAGGGTCTCGGGCTCGCCGCCCTTGACCGGCTCGACGGTCAGGGAAACGCCGTCCTTGCCGGCCGTGGCGCCGGTGACCTTCGAGCCGAGCTTGAAGACCATGCCCTGCTTGGTCAGAGACCGTTGGAAGGTCTTGGCCGTCTCCTCGTCCATGCCCGGGGTGATGCGGTCGAGGAACTCGACCACGGTCACCTGGGCGCCCAGCCGGCGCCAGACCGAGCCCAGTTCGAGACCGATGATGCCGGCGCCGATGACGATCAGGCTGTTGGGCACGCCCGGCAGGGACAGGGCGCCGGTGGAATCGACGATGCGGTTCTGGTCGACCACCACCCCGGGCAGGGGCGAGGGCTCCGAGCCGGTGGCGATCAGGATGTTTTTGGTGTCTAGCGTGGTGACCTGGCCGTCAGCGGCCGTAACCTCGACCTTGCCGACGCCGGTGATCTTGGCCCAGCCCTTGATCCATTCGGCCTTGTTCTTCTTGAACAGGAATTCCACGCCCTTGGTCAGCTGGGCGACGCTGTCGGCCTTCTGCTTCATCATGGTGGGCAGGTTCAGCTTGACCGTGGCGTCGATGCCCAGGGCGGCGAAGTCCTTGGACGCAGCCTCGAACATTTCCGAGGCGTGCAGCAGGGCCTTGGACGGCATGCAGCCGACATTGAGACAGGTGCCCCCCAGGGTCGAATGGCCCTCGACGCAGGCCACCTTCAGGCCCAGCTGGCCGGCGCGGATCGCGGCGTTGTAGCCGCCGGGGCCACCGCCGATGATGACGACGTCATATTGAGCCATGTGTTTAAAGTTCCTTCCGAAACGCGGATGTGTCTGTCGGGGCGGACCAGTCGATGACCTTCAGGCCCTCGATGCGGTTGAATTCGCGGGTATTGGCGGTGACCAGGGTCCAGTCGCGCGCTAGGGCCTGGCCGGCGATAAGCAGGTCATAGGCGCCGATCGGACGGCCGACTTTCGCCAAATTCGACCGCACCGCGGCGGCGGCGGCGATATCAGCCTCGTCAAGCGGTTCGATCACCACGTCGCTCAGGGCCGTCTCGACACGAGTTCGTTCTTCACGGGGCTGGGGATGGCGCGCGCAGCCATAGAGCAGCTCATGCAGCACAATCAAGGAAGCAACCAGTGGCTGATCGCCCATCACGGCCTCATCAAACCTGTCGCGGATAGGGGGCCGCTTGCCCCGAACGATTTCGACAATGACGTTAGTGTCGAGCGCGAGCGTCACCACCAATCGCGCTCTTGCATCGGCGGCTGATCTCGATCCGGAAACTCGCTGTCGCCATGCCGATCAACTTCGGCCCAGAACGCCGCCATCTCTTCCTTGGTTGTTGGCCTTTTCCGCATCGGCGGTATGGGTTCAAGAATGACGGCGTCGCCCTCGCGCCGGACCGTCACCTCCGAACCCTCGAACCTGAAGGCCTTGGGCAGGCGCACGGCCTGGCTGCCGCCATGCTGGAACAGCTTGGCGCGCGCCGGCTCGCCTTCGAACGGCTTGGAGTCTTCCTTGACGCCGGACATGGCCCTCACCTGTAGATACAGGGTGTAGATACGTTCGGGGCGGCCCCAATTCAAGCCGTGGGGATCAGATGTCCAGCAGCAGGCGCTGCGGGTCCTCGATGTGTTCCTTGACCTTGACCAGGAAGGTCACGGCGCCTTGGCCGTCGACCACCCGGTGGTCGTAGGACAGGGCCAGGTACATCATCGGGCGGACGACGATCTGGCCGCCGACCACCATCGGCCGCTCCTGGATCTTGTGCATGCCCAATATGCCCGACTGGGGCGCATTGAGGATCGGGGTCGACATCAGGCTGCCATAGACGCCGCCGTTGGAGATGGTGAAGGTGCCCCCTTGCAGGTCCTCCATGGCCAATTGGCCGTCGCGGGCCTTCTTGCCCAGGGCGCCGATGGCCTTTTCCACCCCGGCGAGGTTCAGGGCGTCGGCGTCGCGCACCACCGGCACCACCAGACCTCGTTCGGTGCCCACGGCCACGCCGATATCGTAGTGGTTCTTATAGATCAGATCGGTGCCTTCGATCTCGGCATTGACGTCGGGCACGTCCTTCAAGGCGGCGATGACGGCCTTGACGAAGAAGCTCATGAAGCCAAGCTTGACCCCGTGGCGCTTTTCGAAAACGTCCTTGTACTGATTGCGCAGGGCCATGATCGCGGTCATGTCCACCTCGTTGAAGGTGGTCAGCATGGCCGCGTTGCTCTGGGCTTCCTTGAGCCGCCGGGCGATGGTCTGGCGCAGGCGGGTCATGCGCACGCGCTCTTCGCGGGCGGCCAGGGGGCGAGGCTCGGCGGCCACGGCGGGGGCCGGCGGCACCGGCGTGGGGATGGCCGCGGCCGCTTCGATGGCGCCCAGGGCGTCGCCCTTGGTGATGCGGCCGTCCTTGCCGCTACCGGCGATAGCGGCCGGGTCCAGCTTGTTTTCCGTGACGATGCGCTGAACCGAGGGGGCCAGGGGCAGGGACTCGGCCACGGCGACCGGAGCGGCCGCCGGCTTGGGCGCCGGGGCGGGCGCAGCCGCAGGGGTCGGCCCTGGCGCGGCCGGCTTTTCCGCCTTGACGGGAGCGGGGGCGGGGGGCGCGGACTTGGCGGCCGAGGGCGCCGCCGCGCCACCGGCGTTGATGCGGCCGAGAACCGCGCCGGGGACCACGGTGGCGCCTTCCTCGGCGTTGATCTCCGACAGCACCCCGTCTTCCTGGGCCACCACTTCGAGGGAGACCTTGTCGGTTTCCAGCTCCACCAGCACTTCGTCTTTCCTGACCGCTTCGCCGGCCTTCTTGGTCCAGCGCGCCACCGTCGCTTCGGTCACGGATTCGCCGAGCGCCGGGGTCATGATGTCGGTCATCGGGGTAGTGCTCCTTGATCGGGGGCCTTGGCCCCCATCATTCTGTCAGACGAAAGGGGTGGCCCTGGCCGGCCCTTAAACGAGGGCCTCGGCGAGGAAGGCCTTCAGTTCGCGGGTGTGGCGGCTCATCAGGCCGGCGGCGGTGGAGGCCGAGGCCGGGCGGCCCACATAGCGGGCGCGCTTGGCGGCGATCTTCATCTTGGCCAGGGTCAGTTCGAGCCACGGGTCGACAAAGGTCCAGGCGCCCATGTTCTTGGGCTCCTCCTGACACCAGACCAGCTCGGCATTGACGAACCGGTTGAGCTCGGTGGTCAGCGACTTCATCGGCCAGGGATAGAACTGCTCCAGGCGCATGATGTAGACGTCGTCCTTGCCCTCGGCCTCGCGTGCGTCCAGCAGGTCGTAATAGACCTTGCCCGAGCACAGGATCACCCGGCGGATCGCCTCGTCCGACTGCAGCTTGACCGTGGTCAGGCCGCGATCCTGTTCCGCATCGTCCCACAGGACCCGGTGGAAGGACGAGCCCTCGGCGAAGTCGGTCAGGTGCGAGACGGCCTTCTTGTGCCGCAACAGCGACTTGGGCGTCATGATCACCAGCGGCTTGCGGAACGGGCGGTGCATCTGGCGGCGCAGGATGTGGAAATAGTTGGCCGGGGTCGAGCAGTTGGCCACCTGCAGATTATCCTCGGCGCAGAGCTGCAGATAGCGCTCCAGCCGGGCGGAGGAGTGTTCCGGCCCCTGGCCCTCGTAGCCGTGCGGCAGCAGCATCACCAGGCCGGACATGCGCAGCCACTTGCGTTCGCCCGACGAGATAAACTGGTCGATGATCACCTGGGCGCCGTTGGCGAAGTCGCCGAACTGCGCCTCCCACAGGGTCAGGGTGTTGGGGTCGGCCAGGGAGAAGCCGTATTCGAAGCCCAGCACCGCCTCTTCCGACAGGGCCGAATCGATCACCTCGAAATGGGCCTGGCCGGGGCGGATATTGTTGAGCGGCGTGTAGTGCTCTTCGGTGGTCTGGTCGATGATGTCGCAATGGCGTTGGACAAAGGTGCCGCGCACGCTGTCCTGGCCGCTCAGGCGCACCGGGAAGCCTTCGTCGAGCAGGCCGGCGAAGGCCAGGTGTTCGGCCGTGCCCCAGTCGATCCCGGTTCCCCGCTGCAGCGCCTCATGGCGGTTCTCGATCACGCGCTTGACGGTCTTGTGGGCGTTGATGCGTTCGGGGATGGCGGTGATGTGGGCCCCGATCTCGCGCAGGCGCTGAATCGGCACGCTGGTGGCGCCGCGGCGCTCGTCGCCGTCCGCCAGCTCCATATGCGCCCATTTGCCGTCCAGCCAGTCGGCCTTATTGGCCTGATAGGACTTGCCGGCCTCGAACTCGGCGTCGAGGAAGCTTTCGAATTCGACCACCAGGGCGTCGATCTCGCCCTGGGTGATCACGCCCTCGGACACCAGCCGCTGGCCATAGAGCTCGCGCGTCGATGGGTGCGACTTGATCTTGGCGTACATCAAGGGCTGGGTCATCGTCGGGTCATCGCCCTCGTTGTGACCGAAGCGGCGATAGCAGAACATGTCGATGACCACGTCCTTGCCGAACTTCTGACGGTATTCGGTGGCCACCTTGGCCGCGAACACCACCGCCTCGGGGGCGTCGCCATTGGCGTGGAAGATCGGCGCCTCGACCATCAGCGCCGTGTCCGACGGATAGGGGCTGGAGCGCGAATAGCGCGGGTTGGTGGTGAAGCCGATCTGGTTGTTGACGATGAAGTGGACCGTGCCGCCGATGCGGAAGCCCTTCAGCCCCATCAGGGCGAAACATTCGGCGATGACGCCCTGGCCGGCGAAGGCGGCGTCCCCGTGCAGCAACAGCGGCAGCACATGGCCGCGGCCCGCCGAGGGGTCCTCGCGAAGCTGGAAGGCCTGCTTGGCGCGCACCTTGCCCAGCACCACCGGATTGACGATCTCCAGGTGCGAGGGGTTGGCGGTCAGGGACAGGTGGACGCTGTTGCCGTCGAAGCTGCGGTCGGACGAGGCGCCCAGGTGGTATTTGACGTCGCCCGAGCCCTCGATGTCGCTGGGCAGGGACGATCCGCCCTGAAACTCGTGGAAGATGATGTGGTAGGGCTTGCCCATCACCGCCGCCAGGACGTTCAGGCGGCCGCGGTGGGGCATGCCGACGACGATGTCCTGGACGCCCAGGGCCCCGCCGCGCTTGATGATCTGTTCCAGGGCCGGAACCGTGGCCTCGGCGCCGTCAAGGCCGAACCGCTTGGTGCCGGGGAAGCGCTTGGCCAGGAAGCGTTCGAAGGTCTCGGCCTCGATCAGCTTCTTGAGGATGGCGACCTTGCCCTCGGGCGTGAACACGATCTCCTTGTCGCGTCCCTCGATCCGTTCCTGCAGCCAGGCCTTCTCATTGGGGCTGGAGATGTGCATGTACTGCACGCCCACATCGCCGCAATAGGTGCGGCGCAGGATGGCCAGGATCTCGCGGATCGTGGAGGTCTCCAGGCCCAGCACATAGTCGAGGAAGATCGGCCGGTCGAAGTCGCTTTCGGAAAAGCCGTAGCTGGCCGGATCCAGCTCGCTGGCGTCTTCCTTCTCGGCTATGCCCAGGGGGTCGAGATTGGCCGCCAGATGGCCGCGCATGCGATAGGCGCGGATCATCATGATCGCGCGCAGGGAGTCGAGCGTGGCCGCCCGCACCGCATCGGAACTGGCCGCCGGCGCCCGCTCGGCGACCTTGACCGCCAGCTTGGCTTCGACCGCGGGCCACAGGCCATCTATGGCCGACAGCCAGTCGGGCCGCAGAGCGGCCATGGCGCGCGGGGTCCAGCTCGGCTTTTCAACGGCCTGCTTGACCGCGTCGGCAGGGTCGTGAAACGAGGCGAAGAAGGCTCGCCAGGAGGGCTCCACCGACCCTGGATCGGCCGCCCATCGGGCGTAGAGGTCTTCCACGAAGGCGCCGTTGCCACCGTAGAGGAACGAGGTCGCGCTAAGGACCTGGTTCAATCGCCCCGGGGCGATGCTGGAGTCGTCCGCCATAGTCTCCGTTTCCCGGCGTCCGCCGCGG
>FSWM01001236.1_pt1 | contig 17599 bp, 18 predicted proteins | sample 1637841 | NCBI WGS metagenome assembly FSWM01 (sample SAMEA3914789, study PRJEB12502) | metagenome | biome: forest; material: soil | place: Canada | collected 2011-07-03 | depth 0.3 m | reverse complement strand
GTATTTGGCGGCCATGAAACAGTCATGGGCGAAATTGGCCCCGAGCACGGTCACCGAGGCGCGCGCCTGGCCGCCGCCACCGAACCAACCCAATCCCAGAACCGCGCAGACAAAAAGGCGCGACGACCTGGCCATGTCCGTGCTCCCGGACCTGGTTATCGCTGAACGGACCGCCGGTTCGGCGAAGACGAGGCCCCAAATGCCAAGACTGGAATGCCAAGACTGCAGAGCGTGACCCGAGATCGTCGGATGGCGCCCTGGGCGGCCGACAAGCTTATCGATACTTGCCAGCCTATGCCTCGGCGGCGACGACTTCAACGCCGGTGTGAAACTCCTCCGCCTATTGAAAGCCGTAGGGCTTGTAGGGGCCCAGGACCAGTTGTTCGAACACGCCCAACCCCGTCTGGGCCGGCCTGCCGTCCTGGGTCAGGGTCAGTCGGCAGATGGCCTGGATGTGCAGGTTCTCGATGGCGTTGGGATCGAGGGCCGCCAGGTCGATATCTTCACGCTCGACCACCAGGTCCCCCTGATAGCGGCCATGGCCCCATTTGGGGTGGATATAGCCGATGCCGCGCATCTGGAACTTGGCGACCGGCTCGAAGGCGATCTTCACATCCGCCTCATTGTCCTGCGGAATGGTCAGGGTCGCCGTGCGCGCGTGCTTGGTGCCGGGAATGAAATCCACCGCCATGCGCGCGCCCTCGGTTTCGACCATGTCGCCGGACTTGGCGCCGTCCGGGCAGATCACCGCGCGGGTGTTCCAGGGGATACCGCTGGAATCGGCGGTGAAGTGGAAGAAGACGCTCTGTTTGTCGAAATTCAACGGCGTCCACTGCCAGAAAAAGCCGGGCGTCGCGCCTGGAACCAGGGGTTGGGCGTCGGGCGCGCCGATCGGGCGCACGCCCCAGGAGCGGTCCCGGGTGCCGACCGCGCCCGGCGCTATGGCCTGACGCACGCCGTCGACCTCGATCCAGCCCGAATAGCGACCGTTCTGCGTCAGGCGGGTATAGTCCATGAAGGTCCGCGGGCCGTTGCGGTGGATGAAGCGTGGCTCCTCGATCGGGAAGGCGCGGCCCTCGAAGACGAATTCCGCGGCGATGCCGTCGCTGGCCGCCACCGTCACCTTCAAGGTCCGCAGCGGCTCGATGACTTCGATCCGGATCGGCCCGACCTCCAGGTCCCATCGCTCCATATTCAGCACCCGCGAGGCGTGGAGACTGTATTCGACCCCATCGCGGATAGTCGAGAAGTGGGCGTCGGCGATGTTCAGGTGCGGATAGACGCCGAAGGCCACGGCGAAGAAGCCTGTGCCGTCGGGGTTGTAACCGTTGAAGAAATAGCGGTCGTAGAAATTCCGATCGGTGCCGGAATAGGCGATCGGCTCGGGCGTCTGATGGATGGGAAAGTCGTCGGCCTTGGTCAGCATGTCCTGTGTCCCTTCGGCTAAACTGAATGGTCTCAGTCGAACGAAAATCCGCTCATCCCAGCGAAGGCCGGGATCCAGATGACAAGGCGCAGATCCCGCCTGGTGGCTCGCCGAGGCGCATAGCCCAAGGCTCGGCGATCTAGGATCTGGGTACCGGCCTTCGCCGGGATGAGCGGAGGTTCATGGCGTCAGTTCTAAATCGCGATCTCGCGGTCGTTCTTCCCCGCGGCGCGCTGTTCGTCGTAGCGCTTCTCCATCTCGGAAAACTCCTGCCGTTTGGGCCCAAGATAGCCGAACAGGAAGGCGGCCACCTTGCGCATCTGGATCTCCTCGGAGCCTTCAGTGATGCGATAGCGGCGGTGGTGGCGATAGATGTGCTCGAACGGCTTGTGGCGCGAATAGCCCAGGCCGCCATGCACCTGCATGGCCCGGTCGGCCGCCTCGCAGCACAGGCGGTTGCCCCAATAGTTGCACATCGACACCTTGTCGGAGATCTGTCGCTCGATCTCCTTGTGGTCCAGATGATCCATCTCCCAGGCGGTCTTGCGGATCAGCAGGCGCAGCATCTCGGCCTGGGTCGACAGTTCCACCAGCGGCCACTGGATGGCCTGGTTGTCGGCCAGGGCCTTGCCGAACGGCTTGCGCAACCGGGCGTATTTGACGCTTTCATTGATGCAATAGACCGCCGCGCCCAGGGACGAGGCGGCCTGACGGATGCGGTTCTGGTGCACGAAGCTTTGGCCAAGGCCCAGGCCCCGTCCCTCAACCCCCCAGATGGCGTCGTCCGGCACCCAGATATTGGTCAGGCTGACCCGTGGATGGTCGGTGGGCATGTTGAAGGTCCACATCCACTCCTCGATCTTGACCCCCGGGTCGTTGGCCGGGACCAGGAACACGGTGATGCCGGTCGCGTCGCCGTCCTTGCCGCTGGTGCGGGCGAAAACCATGATGTGGCTGACCACATGCATGCCGGTGGTCCACATCTTCTGGCCGTTGATGCGCCAGCCGGCCACGCCGTCCTTGTCCTCGCGGACGGCCGTCGTCTCCATGAAGGTGGCGTCCGAGCCGTGATTGGGCTCGGTCAGGCCGAAGGCGGCGCGGATCTCGCCCTTGAGCAGGCGGTCGCCGTACATCTCGTACTGAGCATTGGTGGCGAAGGCCTTGAACATCAGCACGAACGGGTTGTTGCCGACGATCGAATGCTCGTTCTGCAGGTCGTTGTGCAGGCCCAGGCCCTTGGCCGCCAGGTGCTCGCGGATCACGGCCATGGACAGGTTGCTGCCGCCCTTGCCGCCCATCTCCTTGGGCCAGGCATAGCGCAGGTGACCGGCCTCGTCGGCCTTCTGGCGGGCGACGCCCAGCAGTTCCTCCCATTCCTTGCGCGGCAGGCCGTCATTGTCCCAGTCGGTGCGGGCATGCTCGCGGCGATGATCGAAGAAGCGGATATTGTCGTCCCGATTTTCGATCGGCTTGATCTCGGCCTCGATGAAGCGGTCCAGTTCCGCCAGATAGGCTGTCAGTTCCGGGTCCAGGGCGAAATCCATAGGCGTGCCTCCTTCAGATCTTGTTGTTGCTTGAGATGTCGGGATCGCCGCGCGCCTTCAGCGTGGCGCGATAGGCGGCGTAACTGGGCTGGTCCACGGCCAGCTTGGCCAGGGTGGTCGCCCACAGATGTTCGGACAGGCCCGGCGAGGCGAGGTCCAGCTCGCCGTCGGCGATCTTGGCGGCCAATTCGGCGTTCAGGTCGGCCAGTGGGCCGTCGTGGCCCAGAAGCGCCGCCAGACGCGCCGCCTCATCCGCCTCGGCGGCGGGCGCCAGGTCGAGCTGCCGGCGCATCATCTCCAGGGCGTTGATCGCCACCCGGGTCTGAAAGGCGGTCAGGGGATCGGCCTTGGGCACGACCACGGCGCGCAGGAATTCGGCGACCGCGCCAATGACTTCGCTGGGATAGGGCTGGTCTTGCATGCCGTCAGCTCGCCAATAGCCGCATCAGGTCGATCTCGGTCTCGGAGGTGCGCCGGGCGATCACCGCCCGCTCGACCGAGGGGTCCACCGTGCGGAAGGCGTTGCTCATGCCCGAGCACATCACCCCCCATTTCAGCGATCCCAGCACTTCCCACCAATGGGCCGCCGCCCGGTCCACCGGCGCGCCGCCGGCCGCCTCATAGCCGGCGAACAGGTCTTCCAGGTCGCCGAAGCCGCCGACGGTCTTTTCGACCATGCCGAAACGCCAGGAATTGGTGCAGATCCACCCCAGGTCCTCCATCGGATCCCCGACATGGGCCAGTTCCCAGTCCAGCACGGCGCGCACGCCGTCCGGGCCGAACATGATGTTGCCGTTCCTGAAGTCGCCGTGGACCAGGCGCGGCTGGGCCGGCGCCGGCGGGCAGTGCGCGCGCAGCCAGCGAAAGGCCAGTTCGAACACCGGACGCGGCCAGGCGGTGGCGCGGTGGGCCTCGAACCACTGGCCGACCAGGCTCTCGGGCGTCGTGCGCTTCAGGGTCGGGAAGGCCGCAGGGTCCAGGGTGTGGATGCGGGCCAGGATCTCGCCGCACTGGCGCGCCAGTTGCGGCCGCACGGCGGCGAAGGCCTCGCCCTTGACGATGCGCCCGCCCAGGGCCTCGCCGTCGATGAAGCCCATGACAAAGCCGCGCCCCAGGCCGTCCTGCGGCGTCAGCACATAGCGCACCGGCGGAACCGGTACGCCGGCCTTGGCCGCGGCCTGGATCAAGGCCGCCTCGACCTCGAGCCCGGCGGCGGTTTCGGAGACGCGGTCTCCCCCCGGGGCCCGGCGAAGAATCACTGGCGTACGATTTTCACCGTCGGTGACGTCAAAGCGCCACAGCTCCTGACTGGCGCCCCCGGACAGCCTGCGCAGGCCGCAAACCCCCGTCGCCCCGACGGCAATGCGGCCGGCGATTGAGGATAAGGCATGCTCGAAATCGACTTCCGGCAAAGGTTTCGTTACGTCAACAACCATTTCCATCCCGCACGCCGGTTATTGCCCTAGGCCAGCGCGTCGCCTATCAAAACAACCATAACTCATAAGGCAAGGAGGAGACGCGGTATTGCCGCTAGGGAAGGCAAGCCTTTCTTCGGCGAACCGGTCGAAAACACCATGGCAAGCTCCGACATCAATATTCCGTCCACGGTCGCAGAAACCCTGGTCGATCCGCGCGCCTATGCCGACCATCGAATCCATGACGCCTATGCTTGGCTGCGAACCAACAATCCGCTGGGCGTCGCCCAGCCCGAGGGCTTCGACCCGTTCTGGGTGGTCACCCGCCATGCGGACATCCTTGACGTCAGCCGCCAGAACGATCTGTTCCACAGCGGCGACAAGGCCACCACCATCGTCAACCAGGCGACCGATGCACGGGTGCGCCAGCTGACCGGCGGCAGCCCTCACCTGGTGCGCAGCCTGGTGCAGATGGACGCCCCCGATCACCCCAAATACCGCGCCTTGACCCAATCCTGGTTCATGCCGCCCAACATCCGCGGCCTGGAGGAGCGCATCCGCAAGATCGCCCGCGCCTCGGTGGAGCGGATGTTGGCCCAGGGCGGCGAATGCGATTTCGTGCGCGAGGTCGCCCTGCACTATCCCCTGCACGTGGTCATGGAGATCCTGGGCGTGCCCGAGGAGGACGAGCCGCGCATGCTGATGCTGACCCAGGAGCTGTTCGGCGCCGCCGATCCCGAGCTGGGCCGCCAGTCCGCGGCGCCCTCTGACGAGGACATGGGATCGATCCAGGCCGTGCTGGCCGACTTCTACCAGTATTTCGCCAAGATCAGCGCCGACCGCCGGGCCAATCCCCGCGACGACCTGGCCACGGTGATCGCCAACAGCCAGATCAATGGCGCGCCGATCTCCGAGTTCGAGGCCATGAGCTACTACGTGATCGTCGCCACCGCCGGCCACGACACCACCTCCTCGACCACCGCCGGCGCCCTATGGGCCCTGTGCGACAACCCCGACCAGCTGGCCTATGTGCAAGAAGACCTGCGCCGCGTGCCGGGCCTGATCGACGAGGCCATCCGCTGGACCACGCCGGTCAAGACCTTCATGCGCTCGGCCACCGCCGACGCAGAGGTCGGCGGGCGCAAGATCGCCAAGGATGACTGGCTGATGCTCTGCTACGCCTCGGGCAATCGGGACGAGGCGGTCTTCGACGAACCGAATAAATTCCGCGCCGATCGTTCGCCCAACAAGCAGCTGGCCTTCGGCTATGGCGCCCATCTGTGCCTGGGCCAGCATCTGGCCAAGATGGAAATGCGGATCCTCTATGAGGAACTGCTGCCGCGTCTGAAATCGGTGACGCTGAACGGCGAGCCGAAGCAATCCCAGGCCGTCTTCGTCAACGGCCCCAAGAGCCTGCCCATACGGTTCGAGATGGCGTGATGGGGATCGTGCGGCAGCCCCCCTCCACCGTCGAGGGCGTGAAACCCTAGATGTCCCAAACCCTCGAAACCCAGCTCGCCGCCTATATCGCCACCCGCCTGCCCGGCGCTGAAAATGTGGCGGTCACCGCCCTGGCGCGGATCTCCGGCGGCGCCTCGCGCGAAACCTACCGCTTTCGCCTCCACTATCGCGGAGCGGACGGGCAGGACGTCGAACAGCCGTTGATCTTGCGCCGCGACCCGCCGTCCAGCCTGATCGACACCCAGCGCAAGGTGGAGTTCGCCGCCTATGCCGCCTTCCACGGCTCGGCCGTGCCGGTGCCGAAAATGCTGTGGCTGGAAGAGGACGAGCGCCATCTGGGCCACCCCTTCTTCGTCGCCCAGGAAATCGCCGGCTTCGAAGCTGGGCCGATGCTGCTGCAGACCGAGCCCTATCTGCCGTTCCTGCCGGCCCTGGCCGAGCGCAAATGGACCATCCTCGGCGAAATCGCCAAGGCCGATCCAGACCAACTCGACCTGATGGGCGCGTTCGAGGCGGTCGCGGCCGACGCCAGTTGGAAGCGGGAGCTGGACTATTGGGAAGGGGTGATCGACGAGGACGAACAGGCGCCCCAGCCGGTCATCCGCGCCGCCATCCGCTGGCTGAGGGCCCATCCGCCGGCGCCGGCCCAGAAGATCAGCGTGGTGCATGGCGATTACCGCACCGGCAACTTCCTCTATGACGTCCAGGGCGAGATCCACGGCATACTCGACTGGGAGATGGCCCATCTGGGCGACCCCCTGGAGGATCTGGCCTGGAGCCTCAACCGCATCTGGTGCTGGGGCAAGGACGACCGCCGCGGCGGCTTGATCCCCCGCGATGAAGCCATCGCCATCTGGGAGCGGGCCTCCGGCCTGAAGGCCGATCCGACCGCCCTGCACTGGTGGGAGCTGTTCAACTGCGTCAAGGGCCAGGGCATCTGGATCTCCAGCGCCAAGGCCTGGATCGACGGCGAGAACCGCGACCCGATCCTGGTCTATTCCGCGTGGATGATGCTCAATCCGCAGGATCGCGCCGCGCTGGAACTGATGGGGCGCCTATGAAACCCGACATATCCTCCGTGCTCACCGACATCACCACCCGGCTGGCGACCGAGATCGCGCCCAACGTCCAGCCGGCCTATCTGGCGGGATCGGTGGGCCTGTGCGCCGGTCTGCTCGCCGTGATCAACGAGGAGTTCGAGCGGGCGGCGCATCGGCGTGTGGAGGAGAACGTCGCCATTCGCGGTCTGTTCGCCCAGGCGGCCGGCCTGGACCTGCCGGCGGACCTGGCCGAGCGCCTGGCGGCGCTGGCCGGCGGTCGCGACACCGATCTGCACGTCAGCGCGCTGGAGACGGCCAATGCGGCGCTGCGCGCGGCCCTGATCGAACTGCAGGCCGCCGTCGAGACCCGCGACGAGCCGGGCGCCCAGGCCCTGAACATCGCCATCTGGGCGGAGCTGACGGCCTCGACCGAGCGGCGCAAGCTGGCGGGGGGGAATTTCTAGAGCGCGAGGCGTGCAGGCTCGTATTTACAAGGTCTTTGCGTATTGGCCGAAGCCCGTCCGGATGGCCACGCGGTCATAGAGAGCCATCGCCGCCCTATTGGTTTCGTGCGTCAGCCAATAGACCTGCGAGCAGTCCTCGGCCTTGGCGGCCGCATAGACATGCTCGATCAGCGCCCGGCCGACCCCGCCGCCGCGAAGGGCCGGATCCACGAACAGATCTTCCAGATAGGCGTAGGCCGATCGCGACCAAGTCGAGCGGTGGGTTATCCAATGAACCAGGCCGACTGGCCCGTCGTCGGACGCGACCGCCACGGCGGCGTGCATCGGCTCGGCCGGATCCAGCAGCCGCGACCAGGTCAGGGTGGTGATGTCGTCCGGGATATCGGCCTCATAGAAGGTCAGATAGCCCTGCCAGAGCCTTCGCCAGGCCGCGTGGTCATCGGCTGAGAGCGGGCGGATCTGGATCGTCATGGCGCATTCCGGGTCAGTTGGATCACACCCAACCAACGCGAACGCGCCATCATCCGCAAGCCCCGTCGCGATCTCTCGAAGGCCGGCGGATCAGAACTCCTCCCACTCCCGGGTCGCGGTCGCCGCGCCGCCGCGCGCAAGGGTCGCAATCCGGGCCTGGGTCTTGACGACGGGCTTGGGCGCGCCAGGGCGAGGCCCTCCTTGACTGGCCCCCTGATTGGCCGCCGGACGCCCAGCCCGCGCTGCGCCGCCGTCGACGATGCGGAACCGGCCGACCAGGCGGTTCAGCTCGCTCGCCTCGGATTTCAGCTGAGCGGCGGCGGCGGTGGCTTCCTCGACCATGGCCGCGTTTTGCTGGGTCACCTGATCCATCTGGTTGACGGCGGTATTGACCTGGTCGAGGCTGACGGATTGTTCGTGAGACGAGGTGGCGATCTCGGCGACCAGGGAATTGATTTCGGCCACCTTGTCGACGATTCCGCCCAGGGCGTGGCCGGTCTCTCCCACTAGGCGCACGCCGCGTTCGACCTGGGTCGAGCTGGCCGCGATCAGCCCCTTGATCTCCTTGGCCGCATCGGCCGAGCGCTGGGCCAGGGCCCGCACCTCCTGGGCCACGACCGCAAAGCCGCGGCCGGCGTCGCCGGCCCGCGCCGCCTCGACCCCGGCGTTCAGGGCCAGCAAATTGGTCTGGAAGGCGATTTCGTCGATGACGCCGATGATCTGGCCGATCTTGCCCGAGCTGTGTTCGATCTCGCCCATGGCCGCGACGGCGTCGCGCACCACGTCGCCGGATCGGGTCGCCTGGGCCTTGGCGCTGATGACGACTGTGGCGGCCTGCTGGGCGCCGCTGGCGCTGCGCTTCACCGTGGCGGTGATCTCGTCCAGCGCCGCGGCGGTCTCTTCCAGGCTGGCAGCCTGCTGCTCGGTGCGGCGGGACAGATCGTCCGAGGCGCCGGCGATCTCGTCGGCGCCGCTGATGATGCCGCCGGTGGAGGCGGCGATATCGCCCATGGCCTGGCGCAGACTGTCCATGGCGCTGTTGAAGTCCGTGCGAAGTTTTTCATATTCCTCGGCGAATGGCTGCTCGATCGCATAGGTCAGGTCGCCGTCCGACAACTGGGAAAGTCCCTCAGCCAGGGTCTCAACCACCCGGGCCTGCTGATGCGCCGTGGCCGCCCGGCTGGATTCGTTGCGCTGGCGTTCCTGGTCCGCGGCGCTGCGCGCCGCTGCCGCTTCGCTTTCCAGGCGGCGCTTGTCGATGGCTGCGTCCTTGAAGCCGACCAGGGCCGTGGCCATGTCGCCGATCTCGTCCAGGCGGCCGATGGCCGGAATCTCGACGGTCAGGTCGCCGCCAGCCAGCTTGCGCATGGCTGTGGTCATGACGTTCACCGGCCGAGCGATCATGCGGTTGAGCAGCCAGCCCATCAGGCTGGACAGGACGATCGCCAGGAGAGACCCGACGATCAGCGCCAGACGCGACGTCGTAATCGCCTGACTCTGATCTGTGGTGTCTTGCACGAGACTCTGATGTTGAGACTCTTCGAACCGCGCTCCGGCGTCCTTGAAAGCGTTCATGTCCCTTTTGTTCACCCCGGCGCTCATGATCGCCAGGGCCTGGCTCAAGGTCGCAGGGTCGCGGCCGAAGCTGATCTCCGGATCGCCAGCTTCGGCGATATAGGCGTTCGCAGCCTTGGCGACCCTTTCGAGGATAAGCTGCCGCGCCGGCGACCTTACCATCCCCCTCAACTCATCGATACCGGACTGGATCTTGGCGTGATCGGCGGCCACGCCCGTGGCGAAAGATTCATCGCGGGTGAGCAAGAAGCCCTGCACCTGGCCAGACATGTCGAGCATGGATGTCGTGACGACGTGCAATCGGTTGAGAACCTCCTGCTGATGGCGGGTCCTTTCCGATATCGTTTGGACGACCACCAGATTGCTCAAGACCGTTCCGGCGACAGCGCACAGGGCGAGAACCACCACGGCGAACGCGACCAGCAGCTTGCTGGAGATCTTCCAATTTTGCACGGACCTATCCTTCGGCGATTAAAGCACCAAGGGCCGTACCCGCACGATGCCACGCACCGGCTCACAGCCTCTGGTAGATACACCAAAAAAGGGGGGCTGGCCTTACTTTTCGTTTAAATTCATCGGTGTCCGGGGGTAAGGCATAGCGTCACACCATTGCTCGTTATGCTGAACTAACCTATCCGAGCATGGGGAAAGGAGATTGAGACTCCCAGATTCAACAGGAGAATCCACCCCCACGATCGACTTAGCAGCAGCCCACGCTCAACGTTGACTGGGCCAGGCCAACCGCAGGGCCAGGGCCCCCATGACCCCGCCGGAGAACCAGCCCATGGCCTTGCCCAGGGTGGGGTTGCGCTTCAGGCGCGCGGCCAGGCGCCCGCCGCCAAGGGCGACCAGGCTGTTGACCAGGGTCCCCGACAGATCGAAGGCCAGGCCCAGGATCAGGATCTGGGCCCAGGCGGGGCCTGCATGGCGCGAGACGAACTGGGGCAGGAAGGCGATGAAGAACATCGCCACCTTGGGGTTCATCACATTGGTCAGGACACCCCGGCGAAAGGCGCTCCAGGCGCTGGCCTCCCGCGCGGCGGGGCGCAGATGCGGCGGATGACGGATCATGCCGACGCCGATCCACAACAGATAGGCCGCCCCGGCATAGCGGACGATGTCGAAGGCCAGGGGCCAGGCTGTGAACAGGGCTGTCAGGCCAAAGGCGGCCAGGCTCATATGGAACAGTGTCCCCGCCCCGATGCCCAGCGCCGCGGCGATCCCCCGCCGGGCGCCGCCGCTGGCGCTCTGCGCCAGGACGAAGGCCATGTCCGGCCCCGGGGTCAGGTTCAGGGCGATGACCCCGGCCATGAACAAGGCGAACAGGTGCGGGTCGATCATGGCCGGGTTCTCGGGGCGGTGTCGGGTTTCCCGACCTTGGCTCAGACCGTCAGCCCGGCAAAGGCTATCCCGCCGTCCACGGCGATGGTGATCCCCACCGCATAGTCGCCGGCGCGGGAGGCCAGATAGATGGCCACGCCCTGCATGTCCTCGTCCGTGCCGATGCGGCGCGAGGGGATGCGCTTGGCGATCTCGTCGGCGTGGTCGCGGGCGTCGCGGTTCATTTCCGAGGCGAAGGCGCCGGGAGCGATGGCGGTGACGACGATGTTTTCGCGGATCAACTGCGCGGCCATGCGGCGGGTGAGATGGATCAGGCCCGCCTTGCTGGCGTGATAGGAATAGGTCTCCTGGGGATTGGGCCGGATGCCGTCGATGGAGGCGACATTGATCACCTTGGCCGGCCGTTCGAAACTGGCGGCGGCCCGCAAGGGGACGGCCAGGGCCTGCGTCAGGAAGAAGGGCGACTTGAGGTTAAGGTTCATGACCTTGTCCCAGCCGCTTTCCGGGAACTCGTCGAAGGGCGCGCCCCAGGCGGCGCCGGCGTTGTTGACCAGGATATCAAGCTTGGATTCGTGCTCGGCGAACCGGGCGGCCAGGGCCTTGCAACCTTCCACGGTCGAGACGTCCTGGGGCAGGGCGATACAGGTTCCGCCGCCGGCGCTGAGTTCGGCCGCCGCCTCGTCGCAGGCGCCCGGCTTGCGCGAAGAAATATAGACCTTGGCCCCCTGGGCGATGAAGCCGGCGGCGATCATCTTGCCGATGCCGCGCGAACCGCCGGTGACCAGGGCCACCCGGCCCTCCAGCGAGAACAGATCCTTGGTCATGGCCGACGTTCCTCATCTTTGGGGGCCGGTCGTTGCGCCGGCCGCCGCGCGAGCTCCCGTCATACCGGCTGTTCTGACGACGGCAAGAGGGCGAGCGCTTGGCGGACAGCCGCCACCCGTTTTCCAAGGGCGCCCGGCGCGATCCGCACCAGTTCGTATCCAAATTGGCGATAGGCGTTTTCATGCACGGCCTCGAAGCACAGGGCCTCTTCGAAACCGATCTGGCGCGCCGCTGTCGGGGTGACAAAACCCAGGTTGCCGATGAACAGCACCCGCCGCTGATAGGCCCCCTCGGCCTCGACCCGCCGGAGTTCCGCCGCCAGGACGGGAGACACCGGGTAGCCCAGGAACAGGCTCAGCGCATAGGTGCAGATCGGCGAGCGATCATGGAACTGCATCCTGTCGGGGCGGGCCGAGGCGGCGATGCGGCGTAGCCGCTGCAGGGCGACGATCTGATCGATGAACGCCGGCTGCTCATGCGGCTTTTCACGTCCCTGGGCATGTTCCAGGGCGATGACATCGGTGGCGGCCTCCTCCACCACAGAGGCGCCGCCAGCCTCCAGCGCCCGCAGGATTGCGGTCTTACCGGCTCCGGGCGCGCCCGTAAGGATGTAGCGGTGCATGGGTTTTTCCTGTCAGTTGGGAAGGATGAAGCTTGGCCGCCATGGAACGGGCGCATCGACCGGAGGCCAGACCTTGCCCAGCCCGATCCTGCAGCCCCTCGTCGCCTTGGTGATCTGGTCGTTCGTGATGTGGGCCTGGCTCTACGCCACCCGCATCCCCGCCATCGTGCGGCTGAAGATCGTATTCGATCCGCTCAAGCCGGACTCGGTATTCCAGGCCCAGATCCCGGCCCGAGTGCGATGGAAGGCCGACAATTACAATCACCTGATGGAACAGCCAACCCTGTTCTATGCGGTGGCCTTGACTCTGGCCCTGGCCGGCGCCGGCGGCGGCCTGAACACCGACCTGGCTTGGGTTTATGTGGGCCTGCGGGTGATCCACAGCCTGGTGCAGGTTCTGGCCAATGTGGTGATGGTGCGGTTCTCGGTGTTCATGGTCGGATCGTTCGTGCTGTTGGCGCTTGCAGTGCGCGCTGCGCTGGTGGTTTTTTGAAAACTTAGGTCATTGCTAAAGTATCTGTTGCGACCTACCGCACTCGCTGATACTTAGGCATATGCCTAACCAACTCGCCTCGCTCGATCTGATGTTCCAGGCCCTGGCCGATCCGACCCGGCGCGTGATCGTCGAACGGCTCAGCCGCGGCCCGGCCTCGGTCAGCGAACTGGCCCAGCCCTTCGCCATGTCGCTGCCGGCGGTATTCCAGCACCTGCAGGTGCTGGAGGCCAGTGGCCTGATCCGTTCGGAAAAGGTGGGCCGGGTGCGGACCTGCAGCATCCAGCCGGACGCCCTGCAGGCGGCCGAACGCTGGATCAATGAGCGGCGGACGGGCTGGGAGCGGCATTTCGACCGCCTGGGCGACTATCTCGCCAGGACTGCAGAGGACCCAGAAAACGGGAGCGAGCCATGACCCAAAGATCCGTCACCCACGCCACATTCTGTATCGAGCGGACCTTCGACGCCGCCCCGCCCCGGGTGTTCGCCGCCTTCGCCACCCTGGAGGCCAAGAGCCAGTGGTTCACCGGCGCGCCGGGTTGGATCAGCGTCGATCGCGAGTTTGACTTCCGCATTGGGGGCCGGGAGGTCAGCAAGGTCGGTCCTCCGGGCGGTCCTCTGCATATTTTCGAGGCCCGCTATTGGGACATCGTACCTGACGAGCGGGTGGTGTTCAGCTACGACATGCACATTGGCGAAGCCCGCATCTCCGTCTCCCTGACCACGATTGAGCTGAAATCGGCCGGCGCCGGAACCCGCCTGACCTTCACCGAGCAGGGCGCCTTTCTGGACGGCTTCGACGATCCCAAGCAACGCGAGGACGGCACCCGGCAATTGCTCGACGCGCTGGAAACCTCGTTGACGCGCGCGATCGCCCAGGCATGACGTCGCCCTGGTCTCACCCTCTGGAGCGCACCGCCTGGCGTGACGGTCGGGCGGTGGTGGGCCGGCGCGAAACCGCCGAGGAAACCCCCGTCGCCCTTGTCTACGATGCGTCTACCTATGCCGTGATGATGGCCAGCCCCGCCGATCTGGACGACTTCGCCATCGGCTTCAGCCTGACTGAGGGCGTGATCGACACGCCCTCAGACCTGCGTGGACTGGAGATCGTCCCGGTCTCCCTGGGGATTGAGGCGCGGATCTGGCTGACGCCGGAGCGCGGCGCCCGGCTGGCCGAGCGGCGCCGGTTCATGGCCGGCCCCACCGGCTGCGGCCTGTGCGGCATAGATAGCCTGGAGCAGGCGGTGCGGCGCTGGCCGCCTGTGGGCCGGTCGGCGGTGCGGATCGCCCCGGACGAGGTCCGAGCCGCCCTCAGCGCCCTGGCCGCCGCCCAGCCCCTGGGCCAGGCGACCCGCGCGGCGCACGCCGCCGGCTTCTGGCGGCCGGGGACGGGACTGGTCGCCGCTCGCGAGGACGTCGGCCGCCACAACGCCCTGGACAAGCTGATCGGCGCCCTGGCCCGGGCGCAGGAAACCGGAACCGACGGGGCGGTGCTGTTGACCAGCCGGGTCTCCATCGAGATGGTGCAGAAGACCGCGCGCCTGGGCGCCCCGGTTCTGATCGCGGTGTCCGCGCCGACCACCCTGGCGGTGCGCACCGCGGAGGAAGCCGGCGTCACCCTGGTCGCCGTGGCGCGGGACGACGGCTTCGAGGTCTTCACCCATCCCGAGCGGATCGGTTAGGCCGCCGCGGACGAAGCGGGCTTGCGAGCGCCGCCCTCGGCCTCGCGCTTTTGCACCAGACAACCATACCAGCCCAGGCCGCGATAGGTTTCGTAACCGGGGGTCAGGGCGTAGCCGATGGTGGCGTCGCCGAGGGCATAGCTGCCCATGTCCCCACCCGTGACATTCAGGGGCACGATCTCGTCCAACACCCCGCGCCCGTCCGAAGCCGCCAAAATCCGGCGCTTCTGATCCAGGATCATCACCCGGGTGCGCGTGCGCTCGTCCGGGCTCAGCCGCACCCCGTCGATCACCGCCTGGGCCTGGGGCCGCCAGTCGAAATGCACCCCCAGCACCCCGATCGGACGGCCCTTGGTGAGGCCGCCCTCGCGAATGGCCGTGGCGTAGGTGGCCACGGGCGCATCGCCCAGGGCCGGGGCCCGCTCGATGTCGCTGGCGGTGAAGTCATCACCCGAGGCCGTCTTCAGCGCGGCGGTGAACCACGGCGCCTGGGCCACCGACAGGCCGGTGGCGGCCGGATAGCGTTCCGGCCGGCCACTGGCGATCACCTTGCCCGACAGGTCGCAGATCCACAGGTCCAGATAGACGGTATAGGCGTCCAGAATGACCTTCAGCCTTTGCGACGCATGGCGCGCCGCGCCGGCGTCGGCGCCGGCCGCCACCGCGGCGACCACGGCCGAATCGGTGGCCCACCAGCGCACGTCGCAGGTGCGTTCATAGAGGTTGCGATCGATGATCTCGATGGCGTTCAGGGCCAGGTCGGCCAGTCTTTGCCCTCGCAGGTGGCCCAGGATTGCGCCGCCGATATCGGTCAGTTCGTTCAGGTCCGCGCGCACCTGACTCTCCAAGGCGGCGGCGATGACGTCGATCTCGGTGGAGATCTTCTTGAACTCCTCGGCGACGATGGCGAAGCCGCGGCCAGCCTCACCCGCCCGCGCGGCGACGATCAAGGCGTTGATCGACAGCATCTTGGCCGCGCGATTGACCGTGGCGATCTCGCCGATCTTGACCCCGGCCACCTCGCTCAGCCTGGCCGAAAGCTCAAGAATACGTTCCGGCCTTAGCTCGCCGCCCTCAACCGCCATGGTCTGCTCGCCAGTTCCGTTCGCGAATCGCTAACGTCGTCGGTGTCATCTGAGATCCCGGTTTGAGCTGTTGGCGATCAATGACACTGCCTGTGGTTGGCCTGAAATGAGCAAATCAGTCCGCTGCGCCCGGCGGGGGCCGGAGCCGCCGCTAAAATGGGCGCCTGCCATCGCTGGGTCTGCGACATATGGGTCTGAATGTTCAACCGCCTCCCGCCGGGCGTCAAGCGAGGCGCGGAGCGGAGAGTCACCGACCGAAAGCGCCCGGTTTGGCGGCTTGACCGCGAATTGGCCCCATCTTCGGCTGAAACCCACCTCAAACGGCCGCATTTGTCGCGTCTATGCCGCTTCTCGTCCCCTGCATTCAACAAATGCATTTGCCTTGGCGCTAAACTGAGCCCACGGCGGAGGGAAGAAAAGACGGAGCCGCTTTGACAATGGCCCATAGTTTCGAACCCTGGTCGCCTGAACGCACCGTCGAGATCATCGCCGCCCAGGCCGATCTCGAAGGGCCGCTCTTGCCGATTCTGCATGAAATCCAGGCGGCGTTCGGCCATGTGCCGGCCGCGGCGGTCCCCATCATCGCCGGGGCGCTCAACCTCTCCCGGGCCGAGGTCCACGGGGTGATCAGCTTCTATCACGATTTCACTGCCGAGCCGGCCCTGGGACCGACCATCAAGCTGTGCCGGGCCGAGGCCTGCCAGGCGCGGGGCGTCGAGGCCCTGGTCCGGGCGGTGGAGGGCCGCGGGACCCTGGAAGATGTCTACTGCCTGGGCCTGTGCGCCAGCGGCCCGGCGGCCCTGATCGACGGCAGGCCCGTAGCCCGGCTGACCGCCGAACGGCTGCTGGCCCTGATGGAGACGCAAGGCCAGTGAGTATCCGCCTGTTTGTACCCGGCGACAGCGGCGCGGTCGCCGTGGGCGCCGACGCGGTGGCCGAAGCCTTGTCGCGGGAAGCCGCCCGCATCGGCCAGCCGATCCGCATCATGCGCAACGGATCGCGCGGCGCTTTCGAACTGGAGCCCCTGGTGGAGGTCGAGACCGCCGATGGCCGCATCGCCTATGGCCCCGTCGAGCCGGGTGACGTTCCCGGCCTCGTCGCCGCCGGCCTGTTCGGCGGCGGCGCCCATCCCAAGCGGCTCGGCAAGCCGGAAGACCTGCCCTTCTTCCTTCGCCAGACGCGCCTGACCTTCGCCCGTTGCGGCATCGTCGATCCCCAGGATCTGGACGACTACAAGGCTCATGAAGGCGGTCAGGGCCTGGCCAAGGCCCGCACGCTCGGATCGGCTGGGGGGCTGGAGGCCGTCACCCAGTCAGGCCTGCGCGGTCGGGGCGGCGCCGGATTTCCCACGGGCATAAAGTGGATGACCGTGGCCGACACCCCCGCAGCCCGCAAATATATCGTCTGCAACGCCGACGAGGGCGACAGCGGAACCTTCGCCGACCGGATGCTGATGGAGGGCGACCCCTTCGGCCTGATCGAGGGCATGACCATCGCCGCCCTGGCCGTGGGCGCCGCCAAGGGCTTCATCTATATCCGCTCGGAATATCCCTTGGCCGTGACCGCCATGCGCGCGGCGATCGAGACCGCACGGGCGGCCCGCCTGCTGGGCCCGGGCAGCGATCCCCTGTTCGACATCGAGGTGCGTGTCGGCGCCGGAGCCTATGTCTGCGGCGAGGAGACCTCGCTGCTGGACAGCCTGGAGGGCAAGCGCGGCCAGGTGCGGGCCAAACCGCCCCTGCCGGCGCACAAGGGCCTGTTCGGCCAACCGACCCTGATCAACAACCTGCTCTCCTTCGCCGCCGTGCCGCACATCCTGGCCGATGGGCCCAAGGTCTATGCCGGCCTGGGTCATGGCCGCTCGCGCGGGACCATGCCGGTCCAGCTGGCGGGTGACATCAGGAACGGCGGCCTGGTGGAGGTCCCGTTCGGAATCACGCTCGGCGAACTGGTGGACGAGATCGGTGGCGGCACGCTCAGCGGCCGGCCGGTGCGCGCCGTTCAGGTGGGCGGCCCCCTGGGCGCCTATTTTCCCCGGCGGCTGTTCGACACCCCGTTCGACTACGAGGCCTTCGCCGCCCGCGACGGGCTGATCGGCCATGGCGGGGTGGTGGTGTTCGCCGACGGCGTCGACATGGCCGCCCAGGCCCGCTTC
>FSWM01001181.1_pt1 | contig 17636 bp, 13 predicted proteins | sample 1637841 | NCBI WGS metagenome assembly FSWM01 (sample SAMEA3914789, study PRJEB12502) | metagenome | biome: forest; material: soil | place: Canada | collected 2011-07-03 | depth 0.3 m | reverse complement strand
CGCCCCCCCATCCGCTTCCCCCGCCGTTCTTGGCGTGGCGGTGGTCCTGGGCCTGCCGTTGCTCGCCGTCGCCCTGCACATGAGCCCACGCGGGTTTGGGGTGTTCGCCGGCCTGACCGTCTACGCCGTGCCCCAGGTGCTGGCGGCGACGGCCCCGATCAGCTCTTTCTCGGCCCAGGTGGGCGCCGTGGTGAAGCTGGTGCGGGTCCTCATGTTGGGGCCGGTCGTGCTGGTCTTGTCGCTGCTGCACGGCGGCAAGGACGGCTCACGGCGCGCACCTAACGCCCAACACCTCGTCCCCTGGTTCATACTGGGCTTCCTGCTGCTGGTCGCCGCCCGTTCCGCCGGTCTGCTTCCTGAGGTCTTCGTCAAGCCGGCCGGGAGCCTCGCGTCCTGGCTCACGATCATATCCATGGCCGCCCTGGGCCTGGGCGTCGACGTCCGCGTGGTCGCCAAGGCCGGCGTTCGCGTAGCCACTGTGGTCACCCTGTCGCTGCTGGCCTTGGGCGGGGTCGCCCTGGCCCTGATCTACGGCCTGGGTCTCGGATAGCCTTTCCCCGCCTGCGCCGCCGCCAGGGCTGTCATGTTGACGATGCCGCGGGCGGTGACGCTGGGCGTTAGGACATGCAGCGGCTTCGAGACGCCGAGCAGCAGTGGCCCGACCAGCAGCCCCTCGGTCGCCGCCGACAACACGGTCAGGGCGATATTGGCCGCATCCAGGGTCGGCATGATCAGCAGGTTGGCTGAACCTTTCAGCGGGCTGGAGGTGACCAGCCGGCTGCGCAAGGCCTCGCTGAGCGCGGCGTCGGCATGCATCTCGCCGTCCACCTCCAACTCAGGCGAGCGCTCGTGGATCAGCCGCAGCGCCTCGCGCATCTTGCGGGCCGTCGGCGAATTGCTGGCCCCGAAGCTGGAGTGAGAGAGGAGCGCCGCCTTTGGCGTGAAGCCGAACCCCCGCACCGCCTCCGCCGCCAGGGCGGTCATCTCGGCTATCTGCTCCGGTGTCGGCTCGACATTGACGTGGGTGTCGCAGAAGAAAAGCACCCCATTTGGCAGGATCAGGCTCGACATCGCGTAGACCCGCTCGACACCCGGCGCGCGCGGCACGATCGGCAGCACATAGGTCATGTGCCGCCACCAGTCGCCGGTGCCGCCGCAAAGCGCTGCATCCACCTGCCCTTCGACCAGCAGCATGGAGGCGGCGACGCTGGGCCGGTTGCGCATGCGGCGGGCGGCCGCGTCGGGCGGCGCGCCGCGTCGGTCGGTCAGCTCTTGATAGCGCTCGGTCAGGGGACCGAAGACCTCGACGTCGTCAGACGGATCCAGGATCTCGACCGTCTTGCGCACGTCCAGGCGCAGTCCCAGTTGCTTGATCTTGGCCTTGATCACGGCGCGCCGGCCGATCAGCACTGGCTGGGCCAACCCCTCGTCGACCACGGTCTGCACGGCGCGCAGCACCCGCTCGTCCTCGCCCTCGGCATACGCCACCCGCTTGCCGGCGGCCCGCGCGGCGTCGAACACCGGGCGCATCAGCTGGCCCGAGCGATAGACGAAACGCTCCAGCTCCCGGTGATAGGCATCGAAATCGGCGATCGGGCGGCGAGCTACGCCGGAGTCCATCGCCGCCTTGGCCACGGCCGGGGCGATATGCAGAATCAGGCGAGGATCGAAGGGCTTGGGGATGATGTTCTGGGTCCCGAACAGCGCCGCGGAGCCACCATAGGCCGCCGCCACCACCTCACTGGCCTCGACCCGCGCCAGGGCGGCGATGGCCTCGGCGGCGGCGACCTTCATCGGCTCGTTGATCTCGGTGGCGTCGACATCCAGCGCGCCGCGGAACACGAACGGGAAGCAGAGAACGTTGTTGACCTGGTTGGGATAATCCGAGCGGCCGGTGGCGACGATGGCGTCCGGACGCGCCTCATGCACCAGTTCCGGCAAGATCTCGGGGTCGGGATTGGCGAGGGCCAGGATCAGCGGCTTTTCGCCCATCAGCGGCAGCCATTCCTGCTTCAGCACATGCGGCGCCGAGAGGCCCAGGAACACGTCGGCCCCGCCCAGCACGTCAGGCAGGGTCCGCGCATCGGTCTTGCGGGCGTAGCGGGCCATGTTGGGCGGCATGGTGTCGCCGCGGTCCCGGTGCACCACCCCCTTGATATCGGTCAGGGTGACGTTCTCGACCGGAAGCCCCATCAGCACCAGAAGATCGACGCAGGCCAGGGCCGCCGCGCCCGCGCCGGAGGTGACCAGCTTGACCTCCTCCAACTTCTTGCCCTGGAGGACGAGGCCGTTGCGGATGGCGGCGGCGCAGACGATGGCCGTGCCGTGCTGGTCGTCGTGAAAGACCGGGATCTTCATCCGCTCGCGCAGGCGCTGCTCGATGATGAAGCATTCGGGCGCCTTGATGTCCTCCAGATTGATCCCGCCGAAGGTGGGCTCAAGGGCCGCGACCACATCACAAAACAGATCCGGGTCGTTCGCATCGACCTCCAGGTCGAAGACGTCGATGCCGGCGAACTTCTTGAACAGGACCGCCTTGCCCTCCATCACCGGCTTGCCGGCCAAGGGGCCGATATTGCCGAGACCGAGCACCGCCGTCCCATTGGTGATCACCGCCACCAGATTGCCGCGGGCGGTCATGTCCCGGGCGGCGGCGGGATCTTCGACGATCGCCTCGCAGGCGGCCGCCACCCCCGGCGAATAGGCCAGGGCGAGGTCCCGCTGGGTGGCCATGCGCTTGGTCGGCTCAACCGACAGCTTTCCGGGGCGCGGCAGACGGTGATAGTCCAGCGCGGCTTTGCGGAAATCGTCGTCCATGGTCGGCGGGTCTCCCAATTGGTGCTTCCCGGCTCCCTCCTAGCAGGCTTCGCCAGCTGTGGACGATGGGGCACAAGCGATGAACCGCATTAAGTTGGGCCGCCCGACGTGATGGCGCCCGGCGGTGGGGTTCGCTACATGAACGCGTCCACGACGAATACCGCGGGAATCATGCAGCCAGGCGATCGCATATTAGTGACCGGAGCGACGGGCTTCATCGGCTCGGCCGTGGCCCGGCATCTGAACGCCCGTGGCCTGCCGGTTCGGGTCCTGGCCCGAGCCACCAGCTCGCGCCGCAACCTGGAAGGCCTCGACTGCGAGGTGGTCCAGGGCGACATGACCGACGCCGCCTCGATGAACCGAGCGCTGGAAGGCGTGCGCTGGCTGTTCCACGTCGCCGCCGACTATCGCCTGTGGGCGCCCGACCCGAACGACATCATCCGCGCCAATCTGGACGGGACCCGCACGGTGATGCAGGCGGCCCTGGCCCAGGGGGTCGAGCGGATCGTCTACACCTCCAGCGTCGCGACCCTGCGGGCGCCGGACGAGCCGGTCTCGGTGGATGAGACCGCGCCTCTGGCGCCCGGCGAAGGCATCGGGGCCTACAAGGAAAGCAAGGTCGTCGCCGAGCGCCTGGTCGAGCGCATGGTGGCCGAGGAAGGCCTGCCGGCGGTAATCGTCAACCCATCCACCCCGATCGGACCGCGCGACGTCAAGCCGACCCCGACCGGGCGCATCGTCATCGAGGCGGCCTGCGGGCGCATCCCGGCCTTCGTCGACACCGGTTTGAATTTGGTCCACGTGGATGACGTCGCCGCCGGGCACCTTTCGGCCATGGGGGCTGGGCGGATTGGCGAGCGCTATATCCTGGGCGGCCAGAACGCATCGCTGCGCGAGCTTCTGGCCGAGATCGCCGGCCTGACCGGCCGCAAGCCGCCCACCGTGAACCTGCCGCGCGGGCCGCTCTATCCCCTGGCCTACGCCGCCGAGGCCGTGGGGCGCATCACCGGCAAGGAGCCATTCGTCACGGTCGATGCGCTGAAGATGGCCAGCCACCACATGTTCTTCACCTCGGTCAAGGCTGAACGCGAACTGTGCTACACGGCGCGCCCTTATGTCGAGGCGCTGAGGGACGGGCTGGACTGGTTCAGGGGCGCGGGGATGCTGAAGTGAGCGCGCCCGTACTCATCGGCGCCCTGGCGCTGGCCATTTGGGCCTATCTGCTGGTCGGCCACGGCGGCTTCTGGATGATGCGCGAGCGCGACGATCGAGACGAGCCGGCCGAGCCCAGGGCCTGGCCCAGCGTGGTCGCCGTGGTTCCGGCCCGCAACGAGGCCGACGTGATCGGCCGCTCGGTCGGCAGCCTCCTGGCCCAGGACTATCCCGGCGAATTTCGCGTTATCCTGGTGGACGATAACAGCGACGACAGCACCGCTGATGTCGCTCGCAACGCCGCGGCCGGTCTGAACGGCGGCGGGCGCCTGCAAGTCCTGAACGGCGCGCCCCTGCCCGCGGGCTGGACGGGGAAGCTGTGGGCGGTACGCCAGGGCGTGGCCGAGGCCAAGGCGTTCGCGCCCGACTACCTGTTGCTGACCGACGCCGATATCGCCCATTCCACCGACAATCTGCGCAAACTCGCCTCGCGGGCCGAGGCCGATGGCCGCGTCCTGGTTTCGTTGATGGCGCGGCTCACAAACGAGACCTGGGCGGAGAAGCTGCTGATCCCCGCCTTCGTGTTCTTCTTCGACATGCTCTACCCGTTCGGTTGGGTGAACGATCCGCGGCGCAAGATAGCGGCGGCGGCCGGCGGCTGCATGCTGGTGCAGCGCACCGCGCTTGAGGCGGCTGGCGGCATCGATTCCATCCGCGCCGAGATCATCGACGACTGCTCGCTCGGCAAGCGCATGAAGGCCCAGGGACCGATCTGGCTGGGCCTGACCCACCGTGCGGTGAGCCTTCGGCCGTATTCCAATATCGGCGAGATCGGCAAGATGGTCTCGCGCTCGGCCTACGCCCAGCTCGGCTATTCGCCCTGGCTGCTGGCCGGGACCATGCTCGGCATGGCGCTGGTCTATCTGGCGGCGCCGATTCTTGCCCTGTTCGCTCATGGCCTCGCCCGCTGGCTGGGGCTCGCGGCCTGGGCCGCTATGGCGGTCTCATTCCAGCCGATGCTGGCCTTCTATCGCCGCTCGCCGCTGTGGGGGCTTGCCCTGCCCGTGATCGGCGCGCTTTACACCGCCTTCACCCTCGAATCCGCCATCCAGGTCTGGCAGGGGCGCGGGGGCATGTGGAAAGGGCGCGCCCAGGCCGCCGCGGAGCTTCAATGAGCAGCAGCGCCGATTTCGCCTCGGGCAAGGACCACACCACCGAGAATTTCCCGGTTGGATCGTTCCTGATCGCCGCGCGGCATCGGCCAGTGGTGATGGCCTTCTATCGCGTGGCCAGGGCCGCCGACGATATCGCCGACCATCCGACGGCCGCGCCGGCCGACAAGCTGGCAGCGCTCAAGCGGATCGAAGACAGCCTGACCGGGCGCGGCTCCGAGGACGCCAACGCCGTCACCCTGCGCCGGGTCCTGGCGGAACACGGCCTGACTGACCAGCACGCGCTGGATCTTCTGGAAGCCTTCCGCCGCGACGTGACCAAGTCGCGCTACGCGGACTGGGCTGACCTGATGGACTATTGCCGCTATTCGGCCGCGCCGGTCGGGCGGTTCATGTTGGATGTGCATGGCGAGGACCGCGCCACCTGGCCCGCTTCCGACGCCCTCTGCGCGGCGCTGCAGGTGATCAACCACCTTCAGGATTGCGCCCTGGACTATCGCGACATGGACCGGGTCTATGTGCCGCTGGACGCCATGGCCGAGGCCGGGATCGGGGTCGAGGCCCTGACCGAACCTAAGTCCAGTCCGGCCCTGCGCGGGGTCATCACCCGCCTGACCCAGCGCACCGACGGCCTGTTGCAGGTCTCCCGCGCCCTGGCGCCCCAGGTGAAGGGCGCCGGCATCGGCCTCGAGGTCAGCGTCATCCAGGCTTTGGCTGAGGCCATGATGGGCCGCCTTTTGCAGTGCGACCCGTTGTCCGAAGAGACCCATCTGAGCAAGCTGGAGAAGGCCGGCGCAGCGCTCAAGGGCGTCGGCGCCTTCGCCGCCTTGCGGCTGGGTCTTGGAAAGGGCGCCAAGCTGAGTCAAAGGGGCGCGCCATGAGCCTCGCCGCCGTCCAGACCCCGACCGCAGAGCCCGCGACGACGGAAGCCCAGGCATCGGGCAGCTCGTTCTACACCGCCATGAAGGTGCTGCCGCCGGCCGAGCGGGCGGCCATGTTCGCAATCTACGCCTTCTGCCGCCAGGTTGACGACATCGCCGACGAGAGCGGCCTGGACAAGGCCGAGCGGCGCCGCCAGCTCGACGCCTGGCGGACAGACCTGGACGCCCTCTATTCGGGCGCCCCCGCGACCCTGTCGGCTTTCCTGGCCGAGCCCGTGCGGCGCTTCGGCCTGCGCCAGGCTGACTTCCTGGCGATCATCGACGGCATGCAAATGGACGTCGACGCCGATATCACAGCTCCGCCCTACGAGACCCTGGACCTCTATTGCGATCGGGTGGCAAGCGCCGTCGGCCGGCTTTCGGTCTGCGTCTTCGGCATGGATGAAGCGCCGGGAATCGCCCTGTCGCACGACCTGGGCCGCGCCCTGCAACTGACCAACATCCTGCGCGACGTGGACGAGGACGCCGAGATCGGCCGGCTCTACATGCCGCTGGAGGCGCTGGAGGCGGCGGGAATCACGGCGCGCGTGCCGATGGCGGTGGTCGCCGACCCGAGGCTCGACGCCGCCTGCCGCTGGGTCGCCGATCGCGCCCATGCCCACTACGTAAAGGCTGAAGCCCTGATGGCCACGCGGCCGAAAGGCCGGCTGATCGCGCCCCGCCTTATGCGCGCGGTCTATGCCGAGATCCTGAGGCGCATGGAAGCCGAGGGGTGGGCCGCGCCCCGGCAGCGGGTGAGCCTGTCCAGGGGGCGCCTTTTGTGGCTGGTCCTGCGGCGCGGGCTTTTGGCGTGAATCTCGCCAGCATCACGACTTCAAAAATCGTCATCGCCGCGCTCGTCGCGGCGACCCATGCCGTGCACGCGTCGCATCGCTGGTGTGGCCGAACCTTCACGGCATGGGTGGCCGGGACAAGCCCGGCCATGACGATTGGGGGAGAAGGCGCTTGAGCCTCGGCGCTGCACGCCCCTCCAAAGTCTGGATAGTCGGCGGCGGGCTTTCGGGCCTCTCGGCCGCCGTCGCCCTGGCAGCCAAGGGCGTTCCGGTAGAGGTGATCGAGGGCGCGGCCCAGGTGGGCGGGCGGTGCCGTTCTTACCTCGACCCGGTCCTGGACATGACCATCGACAATGGCAACCACCTGGTGCTGTCGGGCAATTCCGCCACCTTCGCCTACCTGCGCGCGATCGGGGCCGAGGACCGGATGGCGGGGCCGAAAGAGGCGCTGTTCCATTTCCACGACGTACGCTCCGGCCAGGCCTGGAAGATCCGGCCGAATGAAGGGCCGCTGGCCTGGTGGGTCCTTTGCGAAAACCGCCGCGTGCCTGGGACGAAAACGGGCGACTATCTCAGCCTGCTGGCCCTGCTGAACCCGCGCGACGACCGGCGGATTGACCAGGTGATCGACTGCAAAGGGCCGCTCTGGGAGCGTCTCCTGCAACCTTTCCTGCTGGCGGCCCTTAACACCGACCCCGCCAGCGCCTCGGCGGCCCTGGCCAGCGCTGTGATTGGCGAAACTCTGGCCAGGGGTGGACAGGCCTATCGCCCCCGCATCGCCCACCCGAGCCTGGCCGCCGCCTTCCTGGAGCCGGCCCTGGGCTTTCTGGGCGACAGACGGGTTGGCGTCCGCCTCGGTCAGAGGGTGCGGGCCGCTCGCTTCGAGGGCGAGCGAATCGCCGCGCTCACCTTGCCGGACAGCGAGATCGCGATCGGTCCGGCCGACACGGTGGTGATTGCGACACCGCCCTGGATCAGCCAGACCCTGGTGCCGGACCTGATCGTCCCGGACCGCTTCACGCCCATCGTCAACGCCCACTTCAAGCTCGCTCCACCCCCCGGCGCCCCGTCCATGGTCGGCGTGATCGGCGGCAAGGCCGAGTGGATCTTCGCCTTTGACGACCGCCTGTCGGTCACGGTCAGCGGCGCCGACCACATGGTCGATCTCGACCGCGACGTCCTGGCTGAGATGTTCTGGAACGACATCGCCGCCGTCCATGGCCTTGGCGCGGCGCCCATGCCCGCCTGGCAAATCGTCAAGGAACGGCGCGCCACCTTCGAGGCCACACCCGAGCAGGACGCCAAACGCCCCGCCGCCCGCACACGCTGGCGCAACCTGGTCCTGGCCGGGGACTGGACCGATACCGGCTTGCCCGCCACCATCGAGGGAGCCATACGCTCTGGCCAAAAGGCCGCCGAGCTCGCTTCGCACGCCATCCGGTCAGGGACTTGAGCAAGACCATGGACGACGCCGCACACCAGTTCACTCCGGAGGAGCCCGTCTCGATGGACGCGCTGGACCGCGCGGTCGGCCGCGCCACCGACGCCCTCCTGGCCTTGCAGCGTCCCGACGGCCATTGGGTGTTCGAGCTCGAGGCCGACTGCACCATCCCGGCCGAATACATCCTGCTGCGCCAGCACCTCGCCGAGCCGGACGACCCGGAGCTGGAGCGCAAGATCGGCGTCTATCTGCGCCGCATCCAGGGCGAGCACGGCGGCTGGCCGCTGTTCCACGGCGGCGTCCTCGACGTCAGCGCCACGGTGAAGGCCTATTTCGCCCTGAAGATGATCGGCGATTCTCCTGATGCGCCGCACATGAAACGCGCGAGGGAAGCCCTCTTGGCCCGCGGCGGGGCCGGCGCCTGCAACGTCTTCACCCGGTTCCTCTTGGCGTTCTACGGCGTCGTCACCTGGAAGGCTGTTCCGGAAATGCCGGTACAGATCATCCTGCTGCCGCGCTGGTTCCCGGTGCACCTGGACAAGATCTCCTATTGGGCGCGGACCGTGATCGTGCCGCTGCTGGTGCTGCGGGCCCTCAAGCCCCTGGCCCGCAACCCGCGCGGCGTGACCATCGACGAGTTGTTCCTTGAAGATCCGAAGACGCTGAAGGGCATCCACAAGAGCGGTCACCAGAAGGAGCCCTGGGCCAGCTTCTTCTTCGCCCTCGACAAGGTGCTGCAGGTGGTTGAGCCGCACTTCCCGAAAAGCTCGCGCAAGGCGGCGATCGACAAGGTGGTGGCTTTCGTCGACGAGCGGCTGAACGGCGAGGATGGCTTGGGCGCCATCTTCCCGGCCATGGCCAACAGCGTGATGATGTATGATGTCCTGGGCTATCCCGAGGATCATCCGAACCGCGCCATCGCCAGGCAGTCGGTGGAGAAGCTGCTGGTGATCAAGGAGGATGAGGCCTACTGCCAGCCCTGCCTGTCGCCGGTGTGGGACACGGCGCTCGCCAGCCACGCCCTGCTTGAGGCCGGCGCGCCCGAAGCTGAGCAGGCGGCGCTGGACGGGCTAAAGTGGCTAAAGCCGCTGCAGGTGCTGGACGTGGTCGGCGACTGGGCGGTGCAGCGGCCGGACGTGCGGCCCGGCGGCTGGGCTTTTCAGTACAACAACGCCCACTATCCCGACCTGGACGACACCGCAGTGGTGGCCATGGCCATGGACCGCGCGCGGCACAAGAACGGCGCTGGCGAGGTCTATGACGAGGCCATCGACCGCGCGACCGAGTGGGTGGTGGGCCTGCAGAGCAAGAACGGCGGCTGGGCCGCTTTCGACGCCGACAACACCTATCACTACCTGAACAATATCCCCTTCGCCGACCACGGCGCCCTGCTGGACCCGCCGACGGTGGACGTGGCTGCGCGCTGCGTCTCCATGCTGGCTCAGCTCGGTGAGAAGGATTCGCCCCGGATGAAGGCGGCCATCGCCTATCTGGAGCGCGAGCAGGAGCCGGACGGCAGCTGGTTCGGCCGCTGGGGGGTGAACTATGTCTATGGAACCTGGTCCGCCCTCTGCGCCCTCAACGCCGCCGATGTCGATGCGCAAGGGCCCATGGTGCGCAAGGCAGTCGACTGGCTGCTCAAGATCCAGAACACCGACGGCGGCTGGGGCGAGGACTGCGACAGCTACAAGCTCGATTACAAGGGCTATGAGCCGCACGCCTCTTCGTCGTCACAGACCGCCTGGGCGCTTCTCGGCCTGATGGCCGCGGGCGAGGCCGATCACCCGGCGGTGGTCAGGGGCATAGCCTGGTTGCAGGCGAACCAGGACGAGCGTGGCGTCTGGCCCGAGGACCACTATACGGGCGGCGGCTTCCCGCGGGTCTTCTACCTGCGCTACCACGGCTATTCGAAATTCTTTCCCCTGTGGGCCCTGGCCCGCTATCGCAACCTCAAGCGCAGCAACATGCGCCAAGTCGCCTTCGGCATGTGATGGCGGAACGCCCACGCGTCATCGCCGTGGTCGGCATGACCAGCGAAGCGCGGATCATCGCCGGGGACGGGGTGACGGTCGTGATCGGCGGCGGCGATTCTGCGGGGCTGGAGCGAAAGCTGGAGGCAGCCTTGGATTTGGGCGCAGCCTCTCCCTGGCTTCTCAGCTTCGGCGTCTGTGGCGCGCTCTCGCCTGACCTGAAAGCCGGCGACCTCGTTATCGGTTCGTGCGTGCTCTGGGGCGAACGGCGCAGGCCGACCGACGCCGCCTGGACAAGCCGGCTGGCCGAGGCGCTGCCCAAGGCCCGTCTGGCCGATATCGCCGCCAGTGACACGATGATCGCTTCGGTGGCCGAAAAGGGCGCTCTACACGAGGCCACTGGCGCGGCCGCCGTCGACATGGAGTCCCACATCGTCGCCCGCCTGGCTGAGCGTTATGCCTTGCCCTTCGCGGTGGTGCGCGCGGTCTCGGACGCCGCAGACCACACCCTGCCGTCGGCGGCGCTGGCCGGGCTGAAGCCGGACGGATCGGCAGACATTTTTGCGGTGCTACGATCGCTGGCCGCACAACCCCGCCAACTCGTGGGGCTGATCAGGATCGCCCGGGACGCGGGCGCGGCCCTCCAGGCGCTGAAGACGTCGGTTGAGGCGGTGCTTGGCTCTATGCCGCCGCCTCCGCCGCATGAGCGTCCAGCAGCGCCAGATAGCGGTCCTTGACCGCGCGCGGCAGCCAAGCTGCTTCGAAGGCATTGCGGGACAGGGTTGTCAGGCCGGCTGGCCCCAGGCCCAGCTGTTCCTGAACCAGGGCGAAGTTCTCCTCGATATAGCCGCCGAAATAGGCGGGGTCGTCAGAGTTGACCGTCACGCGCAGGCCCAGTTCGAGCATCTGGCCGACCACACCGGTCTGCGGCCCATCCGTGACGAAGCTGTTGGAGATCGGGCAGACCGTCAGGCCTAGCCCGCGCTGCTTCAGCACCTCGCACAGCGCCGGATCTTCCAGCGCATTGACCCCATGATCGATGCGCGAGACGCCAATCAGGTCGACACATTCCCAGATATGGCCGACCGAGCCCTCCTGGTTGACGTCGCAGTGCATCGTCAGGAGGTAGCCCTCCTCGCGGGCGCGCTGGAACACCTTGGCGAACTTGGAGGGCGGATTGCCCTTTTCATCGGAATCGAGCCCAACGCCGACGATCCACTCCTTGTAGGGCAGGGATTCGAGCAGGGTCGCCATGGCGTATTCGGCGCTCCAATCCCGCAGAAAGCAGAGGATCAGCTGCGAGCGCACGCCAAGTTGCTGCTCGGCGTCCATCTGCGCCCGGCAAAGGCCCCGGATCACGGTGTCGAACGAAACCCCGCGCGAAGTATGGGCCTGAGGGTCGAAGAAGATCTCGGCATAGGCCACGTTCTGCGACCGGGCCTTGGTCAGATAGGCCATGGCGAGGTCGTAGAAGTCCGGCTCCTTCAGCAGCACCTCCATGCCGCCGTAGTAGAGGGCGAGGAAAGAGGGCAGGTCGTGGAAGCGATAGGACGCCCGCATCTCGGCCTCGTCCTTGTAGGGCAAGGCGATGCCGTTGCGCGCCGCCAGCTTGAACTTCAGCTCAGGTTCAAGCGCGCCCTCGATGTGCACGTGCAGTTCGCACTTGGGCATATCGTGGATGAAGCGGGCGATGGACATGGTCTTCCTCCGACTCGCCGTGACCGGCGCGGGAAGGACGCTAGGACGCAGGACAGCGCACCTGAATCGCGGTCGACGTCGCCCCGGGAAATCACCCGCCTCTGAGCGGGATTTAGGCGCGGGCGGCCCTAAACCTCCTCGACGTTCACCACCTTCTTCGCCGCCCGGGGGTTTCGCGCGCGGATCTCGGCCAGCTTCTTGTCCACGTGGCCGGCGAAGACGAACTGCGCCGGGCGCTGGTTGTCGAGGGAGATGTCCTCAGCCATCGGGCCGTCGGTGCGCACGCCGCGCACCCAGACCGACAGGGCCTTGAGCGGATGCTTGGCGATGTCTTGCACCGCCGAGGCCTCAAAGCCCGAGTGGACCATGCAATCGGCGCACTTTTCGTAGTTGCCGACGCCGTAGTTATCCCACTCTGTCTCCTCCATCAGCTCCTTGAACGTCTTGGCGTAGCCTTCTCCCAGGAGGTAGCAGGGCCGCTGCCAGCCGAACACGGTGCGGGTCGGGTTGCCCCAGGGGGTGCAGGCATAGGCCTGGTTGCCGGCCAAAAAGTCCAGGAACATGGTCGATTGGGTGAACGACCATGCCTTGCCGCCACGGCCGCGCTTCAAGATATCGCGGAACAACTGCTTGGTCTTGGTGCGGTTCAGGAAGTGCTCCTGGTCGGGCGCACGCTCGTAGGCGTAGCCGGGGGAGACGGTGACGCCGTCCAGGCCCAGGGTCTTCATCTCATCGAAGAAGGCCGCCACTCGCTCGGGGTCGGCGCCCTGGAACAGCGTGCAGTTGATGCTGACCTGAAAGCCGCGCGACTTGGCCAGCTTGATGGCCTCGACGGCGATGTCATAGACCCCGTCCTGGCACACCGACTTGTCGTGCATGATCTGATCGCCATCCAGGTGGATGGACCAGGTGAAGCCGGGGTTGGGCTGGTACTGGTCGATCTTCTTGGTCAGCAACAGCGCGTTGGTGCACAGGATCACGTACTTCTTGCGGGCCAGGAAGCCCTTGACGATGTCCGGCATCTCCCGGTGCAGCAGGGGCTCGCCCCCGGCGATGGAGACCACCGGGGCGCCGCATTCGTCGATCGCCTGCATGCACTGGCTGAAACTCAGACGCTGGTTCAGGATCTCGTCCGGATAGTCAATCTTGCCGCATCCGGCGCAGGCCAGGTTGCAGCGATAGAGCGGCTCCAGCATCAGGACCAAGGGATAGCGCTTCACGCCGGTCAGGTGCTGCTTGGCGATGTAGGCGCCGATCCGCGCCGCCTGCCTGAGAGGGATGGCCATCCGTCAAAGTCCTTCGAAAATCACAACCGGTTTAAATAGGGCGTTCAAGGGAAAATCAGGCGACAGCTTGGCGGGGACGCGAGCGCAGGATCGCCGGCACGCGGAACTCGATGTTCTCCTCGACTCCCGGCAGATGCTCCAGCTCGACCGGCCCCATCCGGCGCAGGGCCTCGATCACCTCGACGATCAGTTCCTCCGGCGCCGAGGCCCCGGCGGTCAGGCCGATCGCCTTGACCCCTTCCAGCCATTTCGGATCCAGATCCTCGCTGTCGGCGATCAGATAGCTGGGCAGGCCTTCTTCGCGCCCGATCTCGCACAGGCGGTTGGAGTTGGAACTCTTGGTCGAACCCACCACCAGGATCATGTCCGCCACCTTGCACAGGTCGCGCACGGCGGTCTGTCGATGCTGAGTGGCGTAGCAGATGTCGGAGATGTCGGGGCCGACGATATTGGTGAAGCGGGCGCGTAGGGCCTCGATCACCGCGCGGGTGTCGTCGACGCTGAGGGTGGTTTGGGTGACGTAGGAGATCGGCAGGTCGGCGGCGAGGTCGAGGGCGGCGACGTCGACTTCGGTCGAGACCAGATGCACCGGGGCGTCGACCTGGCCCATGGTCCCCTCGACCTCCGGATGGCCGGCGTGGCCGATCAGGATCAGGGTGCGCCCCTTGGAGACATAGCGGCGCGCCTGGGCATGGACCTTGGACACTAGCGGACAGGTCGCGTCCAGCACCGGCAGGCCGCGCGACTTGGCGTCCGCGACCACCGACTGGGCGACGCCGTGGGCGCTGAACACGGTGTGGGCGCCGTCCGGGATCTCGGAGATCTCCTCGACGAACACGGCGCCCTTGGCCTTCAGGTTCTCGACCACGTGACGGTTGTGCACGATCTCATGGCGCACATAGACCGGCGCGCCGAACTTCTCGATCGCCTTTTCGACGATATCGATAGCCCGCACGACGCCCGCGCAGAAACCGCGCGGCTGGGCCAGGATCACTCGCATCACATCTCTCCGGTTCGACGGGACGCGATCAGTTGGGGCGTCGGGGCCGCCTGAGATCGGAGCCCCGAGATCCGCATTTCGTCCAAGTCCTCTACGCATGTAGCGCTTTTCGCCCTTCAACGCACCTGTCCAAACTCTAAAGCGACGCTCGCGCCCGAATGCCGAGCTCGCCCAGGCGGGGCTGTCTGCGAGTCGGTATCATGTATGGACAGACTTGGTGGCCGCAATTCGTCACGCGAATCGACGGTAGGTTATCCCGGATGGTTGTGGCACAGGCGCCACGGTTGCGCTGCGGGACTTGCCTTGGGCGGAACGTCTCGCCATTAGGCGCATCACCAGAGCGGGATGCGGAAAAGTGGATACCGGTTTTTCGCGTCAATCCCGCTCTAAACTTTTAGAATCGGTCACGTTTCATGATTTTGGATTGATTCAATCCAAAATCATCGTGATCTAGCGCGTTCGGAGGCCCGACCTTGACCCAGCATTCCGATTCTCAAGGGCGGTTGAAGTCGGCCCTGGCGGAGGCGGCGCGCCTGACCGACCTGACCCTTGACGCCCTCCTGCCCAAGCCCGCCGGCCATCACGCCCGGGTGCAGGAGGCGATGCGCTATGCGGTTTTCGCCGGCGGAAAGCGGCTCAGGCCCTTCCTGGTCCTGGCCAGCGCGGGATTGTTCGACGTTCCTCAGGATCGGGCTTTGCGGGTCGGCGCCGCGATCGAGGCCCTGCACACCTATTCCCTGGTGCACGACGACCTGCCCTGCATGGACGACGACGACCTGCGGCGCGGCCAGCCGACCACGCACAGGAAGTTCGACGAGGCGACGGCGGTGCTGGCCGGCGACGCGCTGCTGACCCTTGCCTTCGAGGTTCTGGCCGACCCGGCCACCCACCCCTCGGCCGAGATCCGATGCCAGCTGACGGCGCTGCTGGCCCGCGCCGGCGGCAGCGAGGGCATGATCGGTGGCCAGATGATGGATATCGACGCGCCGAATCAGAGCCACGGGGCGGACGAGGTGATCCTGCTGCAGCGGATGAAGACCGGCGCCCTGTTCGAATTTTCCTGCGAAGCCGGGGCCATACTGGCAGGCCGCGGAACAGAGGACCGCGAGCGGCTGCGCGGGTACGCCCGCGACTTTGGTCTCGCCTTCCAGATCACTGACGACCTGATCGACGAGACGAGCTCGGCGGAAGCCGCCGGCAAGGCGGTCGGCAAGGACCGGGATCAGGGCAAGGCGACCCTGGTCTCCATCCACGGGCTGGAAGGCGCAAAGGCCAAGGCCGAGGCCCTGGCCGATTCGGCGGCCAAGGCGGTGGCGCTCTATGGCCCGGCGGCCGCACCGCTGGAGGCCCTGCCCTTCTACCTGATCGGCCGCGAGACCTGAGGACAACGAACCGACTGTGGCGTCTGTCCTGACCCTGCTCGGCTGGGCCATCCTCGGCTGCGGCCTCCTTGGCGCCGCCTATGCGCTCCTGGCAGCGGAATTGGTCGTTCGGCTGCTGCGCCAACCGAAGCCCGCGCCCGGCCGGGCTCCGGCGGTCACCCTGCTCAAGCCCCTCAGCGGCGCCGAGCCTGGCCTGTTCGAAGCCCTGGAGAGCTTTTGCCGCCAGACCTATGCCGGCCAGACCCAGATCGTGTTCGGCGTGCAGGACCCCGCCGATTCGGCGCTCGCCATAGTCCGCAAGATCGAGGCCGCGCACCCGGACCTCGACATCGCGGTGGTGGTCGACGCCACCGCCCACGGCGCCAATCGCAAGGTCTCCAACCTCATCAACTTGGTCCGCCTGGCCCGCCACGAGGTCCTGGTGCTGAGCGACAGCGACATGGTGGTTCCGCCGGACTATCTGAGCCAAGTGGTGGGCGCGCTGGAGGCGCAGGGCGTGGGCCTGGTCACCTGCTTCTACGCCGGCCTCCCCCAGCCGGGTTTCTGGTCGACCCTTGCCGCCATGGCGACCAGCTACCAGTTCCTGCCGAACGCCGCCCTGGGCGCGGGCCTGAAGCTGGCGGAGCCCTGCATGGGCTCGACCATAGCCTTGCGCGCAACGACCCTGGCCGAGATCGGCGGCTTCAAATCGATCCGCGACCACCTGGCCGACGACTTTGAGATCGGCCGCGCCGTGCGGGCCTTGGGATTGCGAATCGCCCGGCCGCCCATGGTGCTGGGCCACGTCAGTCACGAGCCGACCCTGGCGTCGATGATCGCTCATGAGGTCCGCTGGGGCCGCACGATCCGGCTGGTCGAAGGCGCCGGCTATTTCGGCTCGATCGTCACCTACGCCCTGCCCATGGGTCTGATTGGCGCCACACTGGCGGGTTTTTCGCTCGCATCTCTGGCCCTAGTGCTTGCGATCCTGATATCTCGTCTCATTCTAAAGCTGCGCATCGATGCGGCGATCGGAGCCGGGGCTGGCGCCCTTTGGCTTCTCCCGCTACGCGATGTGCTATCATTCGTCGTGTTCCTAGCGAGCCTGACGGGGGCCTCGGTCAGTTGGCGAGGGCGCCGTTATCGTGTGGGGCCGGATGGCGTCCTGGCGCCTCTGTAAGGAAGAAGAGTTCATGCGCACGCTTTTCATGCAGGCCCCCTCCTTCGACGGTTTCGACGGCGGCGCCGGATCCCGTTACCAGGCCAAGCGGGAGATCAAGTCCTTCTGGTATCCGACCTGGCTGGCCCAGCCGGCGGCCCTGGTGGAGAAATCCAAGCTGGTCGACGCTCCGCCGCACAAGCAGAGCCTGAACGACGTCCTGCCCATGGCCAAGGACCACGACCTGATCGTGCTGCACACCTCGGTCCCCTCCTTCGCCTCGGACGTGAAGACCATCGAGGCCATGAAGGCCGTCAATCCGAACCTGAAGGCCGGCCTGATCGGGGCCAAGGTCGCGGTCGACGCCGACGGCAGCATGCAGAAGGCGCCGGCGGTCGATTTCGTCGCCCGCAACGAGTTCGACTTCACCATCAAGGACGTCGCCGACGGCGTTCCGTGGTCGCAGATCAAGGGCCTGAGCTATCGAAACGCCCAGGGCGTGATCGTGCACAATGACGAGCGGGCGATCCTGGAGGACATGGACAGCCTGCCCTTCGTCACACCGGTCTATAAGCGCGACCTGGTGATGGAGAACTACTTCATCGGCTATCTGAAGCACCCCTACATCTCGATCTATACCGGCCGCGGCTGCAAATCGCGCTGCACCTTCTGCCTGTGGCCCCAGACCGTGGGCGGCCACCGTTACCGCACCCGCAGCGTCGGGCATGTGATCGAAGAGATCAAATGGGCGATGAAGGCGTTCCCGCAGACCAAGGAATTCTTCTTCGACGACGACACCTTCACCGACAACCTGCCGCGCGCCGAGGCCATCGCCAAGGAACTCGGCAAGCTGGGCGTCACCTGGT
>FSWM01001168.1_pt1 | contig 17642 bp, 16 predicted proteins | sample 1637841 | NCBI WGS metagenome assembly FSWM01 (sample SAMEA3914789, study PRJEB12502) | metagenome | biome: forest; material: soil | place: Canada | collected 2011-07-03 | depth 0.3 m | reverse complement strand
TTGGTCAGGATCTGCCGCAGCCGGTTGGCGTCGCCGGTCACCTGGCGGCGGGCCGCCTCGGCCAGGTCGAAGCGCAGGGCGACGCCCTTTTCGCGGGCCCCGGGCTCGAACAGGGCCACGGTGTCGCGCACCAGTTCGGCCAGGTCGAAGGGCGCGGCCTCGATCTCCACCTTGCCCGCCTCCAGGCGGCTGAAGTCGAGGATATCGGCCAGGATCTGGTTCAAGGCGCCGGCGGACTTGACGATCGTGCCCACCAGGTCGCGCTGCATGGGGTCCAGGCTGGTGGCGCGCAGCACCTCGGCCAGGCCGAGCACGCCGTTCAGCGGGGTGCGGATTTCGTGGCTCATATTGGCCAGGAACTCGCTCTTGGACTGGTTGGCCGTCTCGGCGCGCCGCACGGCGGCCTCCAGTTCCTCGGCCTGGCGCTTCATGTCGGTGATGTCGATGCGCAGGCCGATGACGCCGCCATCGGCCGTGCGGCGCTCCTCGATCAGCAGCCATCGCCCGTCGGCGATGCGCTGTTCGTGGCGGCGTCCGGGATTGCGCAAGGTTTCCTCGCGCGCGGCCAGCCACTCGGCTTCGCGGCCGATCGCGTCGGGATAGTCGCCGCGGGCGACGCCGATGCGCAGGGTGTCCATCAGCCGCGCGCCCGGCGCGAACAGATCCGCCGACCGGTGATAGATCTCGCCGTATTTCTCGTTCCACATCACGTAGCGGCCCTCGGCGTCGAGGAACACGACCCCTTCCGGCAAGGCGTCGAGGGCGACCCGCAGCCGCGCATTGGCCGCCAGGGCCTCGGCCTCGGCCTCGATCAGGGCGCGCCCCGCCAAGCTGCGGCGCAGGCGCGCGATCACGCGGCCCATACCCGCCAAAAGGCCCCGTCCGAAGCTGGCTGACGCCGACAGATCCGACACGATTGAAAACGTCCCCACCCGGCAGTCCAGACCTGCCCGCGCACGAAGTCTCCCGCCGGCTCTTAAGCGCGTCTTATCAAGGGGCCGGCTTGGGGAGGTTTTTCGCCCGCCGAGGGCAGGCTGTGCAGTCCGCAGGCGCCTCCAGCCTCTGCGATAGGCAGATGGTCAGGGGCCCTAACCCTTGCCGGATAAGGGCTGACGGTCAAAAACCGATTCGGGAAGCGCGAATTTGCGGTGGCCAAGATCGTGCGCACGCATCCTCAAGATGCTGTTCAGCAGTCCGGGGAGATATTGCTAATGAGGAGGCCATTTCTCCGATTGTGAGCCCTCGCGAAAACAGGCCCAGGCGGATCATGTCACTCATCGCCACTAGACCGGTGCGGTGGGGTTCAGCGCTTCCTGCTCCAAGACTCGAGGCGCCGGGTCGCGCGCCATGGTGTCCCAAAGTTCCCCAATCGCGCTGCCTGCCGCGCCGCCGGCTTTGAGCCTGGCTGCAGTGGGCTGCTCCAGGGCGTGAACCAAAAGACCCTTGTCCATCAGATGGGGGCGCAAGGCGATTCCAGCCTTGCACAGAGCGGCCTCCAGATGACGGAAGATTCGCAGACCTCCAGCATCGATATCGCCCCAATGGAACGTCGGCGCCTGGGCGGCGACGGCGAGGCGCACGATCCCGCGCAGGGCCGTTCGGGAGGGAAAGCCGCCACTGTAAAGAATGAGCGCCCTTTGATCGGCGTTCACCTCGCGGCTGTGCCGCACGAAGGAGGTGAAGTTCTCCACCGTCAGGACGTAGTTGACATTGCGCGTCAGCGTCAGGGTTTCGACTTGGTCGGGCGGCACCCCGAGATAAGTCAGGGTCGGCGTCGGCGCGCCGGCGAGCGCCAGAGGCCCGGAGGCCAGGAACGGTTGCGGCAGGCGAACGACGCCAAGGTTGGCGAGCGCTTCCGCTTCGTCCCATCCGTCTGGCGCGGTGAGGGGGGACAGCCGCCGCAGCAGGCGCAGGGTTGGGCCCCTCAGCTGTTCAAGCGCCTTGCTGTCGCCGACCACCGCGCGCGAAAACGTCCGGTAATCGACTTCCGGACCGCCGGGATTGGCGCCGCGCGCCCGCAGAGCCGACACCAACAGCAGCACTTTCTCGAGCGCTGGAGCGTCGCCTCGCGCCAAGCCGAAGTGGCTCACGTTCCGACGCCAGGCCTCCGCGATCTCGTCCAGCACCGCCTGCACATCCGGCGCCGCGACGCGGCGCCGGGACGCCAGCGCGTCATCCACCGTCTGTCGCGAGGGCGCGCGCTGAAGGTGCTCGTACAGGGCCTCGGCCCTGGCCAAGGCGATGTGCTGCACCCGCTCGACCCCGTCAACACGGCGACGCACGATGCGGACCCCGCCAGCACGTTCTGCGGCTTCAAGCCGGGCCATGCAGGCGGTTTCCTCGCGTACGGAGCCGAAGCCGACGTCGTCGATGCGCGCCAGCACGCGCTGCGCCCCTGGCCGCGCCTCGTGGCGGTTCAGGAGGTCATGCAGCAAGGCCGCGGCGTCGGTGAACCGCCGCCCGCTCACTCAGCCGCCACTTCCGATGCGTCCGCCTCATCGAGCCGCGCCCGCAACGCCTCGTCCGTAAGGTGCTGGGGGTTGGCTTCGCGCATGGCGGCGCGCGCCTTCTCCTTGATGTAGGACGTCTCCACCGCCACGTCGTCGCCGAACCGATGGACGTCGATGATCGTGTCGAGGTTTTCGTAAACCGCGGCGCGCTTCTCGCTTGGCGCAGCGATCAGCACCTGCAGGCCGATGTCACGGTAGAAGGCGAGCAGCGTCCGCTGGTTCGGCCCGTCCATCTTGCTGAACGCCTCGTCGAACACCGCCAGGCCAAGGCCCGGAGCACTGCTCGGCCTTGACCCGTGATAGAGGTTGGCGAGCGCCGAGCCGATGATGACGTAGAACGGCACCTGGCGCTCAGCGCCGCTCGCGACGCCGCGGCGACGATCGAAGCTCACCTCGCGATCGAGCTTCACGTCCCGCATGCGCAGGTCGAACGTGTAGTAGTTCCGATAGTCCTGATAGAGCTCGAACGACAGGCTCTCGTCCTGCAGCAGCCGCTCCACGGCGGCCAGGGCCTCGGCATGGCGATCGTCGCGCGGTTCACCGCGGCCGAACAGCGCCGCCAAGGTTTCGTCGTCGGACTCGCTCTCACGCGCCAGGCGATAGAGACCCTCGAATTCAGGGCGCACGCTGGCGCGCAAGGCATAGATCTCGCCGTGCAGCGGGCGGGTGCGCAGGGCGCGGTTGACCCCGTCGATCTCGCTTTCCACCGCGCTGAACCGGCTGTTCAGCTCATGGACGAAGGCGGTCCGGAACAGCCGCACGATCTGTTCAGCGGCTTCGTCGGCGTGCCGCCGGTATCGGATCAGCTCGTTGCCTTCGAGCGCCGTCACGCCCTCGTCGATCCAGGGCGACAGCGTCTTCAGGATGGCGCCGTCGGCGACCACGGGCGGCTCGATGCCGAAGTCCATGCGATAGCGCGTCACCGCATCCCGAATCTCGAACTCCAGGCCCCGCCACTGCTGGGCCGCCAGCTCGGCCTCCCGCGCGGTTTCCTGGGCGATCCGGCTCGGTGACCGGCTCGTTCGAAGCCGGGCGTACTGCTCCCGCACCGGCGCGAACAGGGCGAGATCGCCGACCTGCTCGCGGAACCGTCGCCGGCGGCTCCGCAGGTACAGCCACGAGCCCGGAAGGCCTTCGCCCTGACCAAGGTTCGCCTCCACCTGCCCGATCTCACCCTGGACCTTCCCGCGGGCCTCGCGCCGTTCGCCCAGCTCCCGGGTCAGCGTCTTCACCTGGGCCCGCGCCTCCTCCAACTCGGCGTGCAGCGCGGGATCGACCTGCGCCAACAGGTTGGCCAGGCGTTGTTGCGCATCCCGCAACCGTTCTTCGTGATCCGCCAGCGCATCCACCAAGGTCTCGAGCCGGTCTTCCTGTGGCGTCGGGACGACCAGACGCTCCAGCCGCCGGCCCACGTCCTCCAGAAAGCGGGCGCGCGCATCGTGCTCGCGTTGGATTTCGCGCTCGTCCGCCAGGGTCTTCTCCAGATGGCCCTGCATGAGCTGAGCCGCCGTGCGGCCGATCTTCAACTCGGTCGGCCGCCGGGTCTCCACGACGATGCCGTCGTTGTAGGCGCCGTCCTGCATGATGGCCCGGCGTGCGCCGACCAGTTCCTCTTCGGTCGCCGCCAGACGCACGCCGCCCAGGCGGCCCACCACGAAGGCCATGGCCAGCGGCTCGTCGCTCACCAGCGTGCTGGCCAAGCTTCCCGGCGGCGGCGTCGTCGACTCGCCGGCAAGCCGGCGCGTGTTGGCGACCCGACAGCCGCGGAACGCGTCGCGACCGCGGCGATAGATCTCGACGGCCCGTTGGGCGTGATCGGGGGCGACGATGATCGCTTCACTGTCCCGGGCGAGCAGCGCTTCGGCCGCGTCGCGCCAAGCGTCGTCAGCAACGTCCAGGACTTCGCAAAGGACGCGGGGCGTCATGCCTTCTCGCCGAAGCGCTTCCATCAGCGCCTCGGTGCGACGGTTGAGCGGCACGGCACCCGTGCGCGCTTGATTGAGCCGGCGGTCAGCTTCGGCGACGGCCTCCCGCGCCTGCTGACGGCGCGCGATCGCCTGGTCCCGCTCGTCCGCGACACGCTGTCGCCGAGCCTCGGCCGCCTTGGCCGCCAGGTCGAGCTGCCGATCGAGGCTGACCGGATCGCGCGGCCAGTCGGGCGGGTGAAGGCCCCCGCTCAGCCGCTGTACAGCTTCCAGGGCATGGAGGACTTCGCCCAGCCGCAAGGGCTGCAACCGCTCCCGCCAGTTCAACAGCTCGACAGCGGCGGAGGCCGCGGCGAACCGACCCTGCAGACGCCGCAGGACGTCGGCGCGGCTGGCCTCCAAGCGCCGTTGCTCGCTGGTCAGCACCGCGCGCTGGCTGGCGATGTCGGAGGCGTTGATCTGCGCCTCCAGAGAGCGGATCGTCTCCTCCGTCTGGTCGATCTGCGCCTGGTAGCGATCGATTTCGCGGCTGGCTTCCGCCAGTTCGCGCTGCTTGGCCCGCCGCTTGGCAAGATTTGAGAGCAGGGCGCTGGCCGCCTCGATCAGCGCCGCGGTCCGTTCAACGCCTCGGGCCACCTGCTCCTTCTTCTGCAGGTCGGCGAACCGCCCGATCTGACTCTGCAGCGCGCGAAGCGCTTCGAGGCGGCGCTCGAGCTCGTGGATGTCCTTCTGAATCTGGCGATAGCGCTGGATCGACTCGCGAAGCTCGCCGATGTCGATGTCGTTCTTCTCCAGCAGGTGCCTGCGGACGAATTCCTCGACCGAGGGAATGTCGGAGAACGACAGCGCCATCACGAACGTCCGGGCGAACAGATCTGCGTCCGGCGCGCGGCGGTCGGTGAATAACTGCCGCATATATTCCTTGATGTGGGCCCGGGCGGTGTCGTTGCGGAGCAGCCGTCCGCCGGCGCCGGCGCACGCCCGTTCCAAGCGGTCGCGGACGACCGGCCAGGCGGCGGAGCGCTGACCACCCCCCTCATGGTCCTCCAGGAAGAGGCTCGTGTCGGCTTTCAGGCCGACGGCCACATAGCGGCCTTCGATCCGCGCCTCGTCGCGCACCGAGGCTTCAACGCAAAGACCGACCGTGACTGGCGGCCGAGCGCCGTCCTCGTCTTGGAAGACCAGGGCGATGTGGGTGATGGCGTCGTTGCGCAGGGTGGCGTGTTCATCGAGCTGGCCCAGGCAATAGGCGCGCAGGGTTCGCTCCGAGCGACCGCCGCCGTCGCCGGCGGACCGATTGAACTTGTAGAGGTTAGCGGCCCCGCCGGTCATCACCGTCTGGATCAGGTCGATCAGGGTCGATTTGCCCGAGCGATTCGGCCCGAGGATCGCGGCGTCACCCTGGACGTCGAGATCGGCTTTGACGAAGAGGTGCCACTGGACGAGCGAGATCCGGCTGAGCTGTATCATCGCGGCGCCCGCGCCGACGCCTGAGCGTTCTCTTCAGGCGAGGCCTCATCCATGTCCTCATCCTCCTCGCTCACCTCCTCGCGCTGGATCAGCTGCTCTAAAACCGCCGTGAAATCATCGCCCGCGATCGCCGTGACCAGTGGTCGGATCGTCAGCTCCATGTCCTGAGCCTCCTCGTCAAAGGGGCCCAGCCTGACGACTGCGCGCCGGGCGAGACCCTCCACGAGATCGCGGAACGGCGCGATCTGGAGCGCGGGGCGCCGTCCGCGCGAGACGATCTCCTGATAGGCGTCATAGGCTTGGTTGAGCGTCAGCAGGACGGCGCCCCGCGCCTGAAGGTCGCCGTCCTGCACGGCTTCTTCCCATAGCCGCCGCAGGACCAGGAGGACGAGGGTTTCGTCGAGCCGCATCCGCGCCGGGCTGATCCGCTCAGTGTCGGGCAAAATGCCGGCCCAGCCTTCGCTCTCACGGATCACCAGCCGGTAGCCCACCACGTCGAAATAGCTCGCGATCAGCGGGCCGGTGGCAGAACGCTGAAGCGTCTCCAGCAACGAGGCCGATCCACGATCATCGACGTGGAGGAATTGATAGCGGAGCAGATGCGCGATGACCTGGGTCGCCCTTTGCAGCAGGCGCGGATCGCGATCCTCGAGTTGGCTGAACTCAAGAAGCACGTGCGGCCTCCAGGGTGACGTGGTCGGACAGGCGACGAACCCGGAAGCCCGCGCACCGCAGCCATTCGTTATCGACCGTTTCGTCAGGCGTCGGGACGAAGGCGAAGCGCCGGGTCAAACGGCGCGCCAAGGCGTCCGGCGCCGCGCCGGCGACCACCTGCGGGACCGCCCGGCGCAGCGCCTCGAAAGCCAGAAAATCGTCGACGGTCTCTATGCGGAGATTGGACGCCAGGCTTTCGCCATGCGGCGGGACCCGACGCTCCAGGAACCGGAGCACCCGGACCGGATCCACCGTCAGCCGGTCGAGATAGGCGTGCTCCAGCTGGCGGCGGAGGGCCCACACCGGATCGGCCACGGGAAGCGCCAGCGCGCCGCTGACGATCGGGACACGGGCGCCGCGCGGCCGCGCGAGCAACAGGGCCGAGACCGGCGGACGGAAGCTCTCCAATGCGCCCTGAAGGGTCAGGTCGGCGCCGCGCGCGAGCGATTTATCGAGCTTGAGGATCAGCGCTTCGCTGCGCTGCAGGAAGACCCCGGCCTGTCTGCCTGCATATCGGACCGTGTTGCGCAGTCGCGCCTCCAGGCGGCCGCGATGCTGCTGGATGCGACGGAATGCTTCCTCGATGCGGTCGAAGACGAGCCGCACCTTTGTCAGGTCGTCATAGACCAGATCCTTGGCCGCGGCCGCGTCCGGCGCAAGGCGCGCCTCCAGATAGGCGTCCGCCAAAATCTGCAAGTCGACTATGGAGCTCTCAAGCCCCTGGAGCGCGTCGAAGATGCGATGACGGAAGCGGTAGGGGTGCGAGGTCGTGGTGATCGCTGCGTAGTCCTTCAGCAGCACCCGGCCGACAAAGCCCTCGAAATAGTGCTGCAGGCGCTCGTCGATGGTCTCACTGGCGAGCACCAGCCGGTCGATGTCGCGCAGGGACGCGAGCACACTGCGCAGGTAGCGTCCGAAGGCGGCGGCGTCGCGCGCGGCCTTGTGCAGGCCCAGGGCGTTCTCGCGGGCGTTGGTTCGGACCGCCTCGACGGCGGTCTTCACCTGCATCACAAGACCGCCGAGTTCCTCGGATATCCCCTCGCGGAGCAGGCAAAGGAATTCGAGCAGGCGCATGGCCCCGGACGGCATGTCCACGGTCACGCGAAGTCCGTAGCGGTTCTCCTCCAGCCAACCGGTTTCGATCAGGCGTGCGTAGATGTGGCGGGCCCGGCCCATGGCTTCCGTCGTCGCCGCCTCGTCGGCGACGGCCAGTCCACGTCGGCGCAATCGTCGCCCCCGCCGGCCCAGCACCTGGTCCAGCGACACCGGCGCCTCGTCCTCGCGCCAAAGCTCCGGCGCCGCGCCCAACAGGTCGTAGATCAGGGCCACTACCTCGCTCTGCCGTGGGAACAGCAGGTCGGCTCGAAACCACGTGGCGTAGGATTTAACGAGGACCTCCTCGTAAAGGCGACGGTTCGCCCCGGCGAACAGCGTGAAGATGTTTGAGTTCAGTACGCCGAACACCGATGCCCCCAACGCCAACCGAGGTTACCTTAGGCGGTTCTTGTCCCGTTCGACAATTCGGAGGCAAGCGGCCTTGCCCATCCTGTTCTCCCATCGAGGGGGACGGGCCTTTTGAGCGCCAACCCCAAACCTAGCGCCTAATCGGCCTTCGCCGGGACACCGAGCTTGATCTCAGCTTCGCTCTTGGCCTGGACCTCCTCGGCGGTCACGCCGGGGGCCAGTTCGACCAGGGTCACGCCGCCGGCCTTGCGGTCGATCTGGAACACGCCCAGTTCGGTGATCAGCAGGTCCACCACCCCGGCGCCGGTCAGGGGCAGGGTGCAGGCCTTGAGCAGCTTGGGCGCGCCCGACTTTTCGCAATGGTCCATGACCACCACCACCCGCTTGACCCCGGCCACCAGGTCCATGGCCCCGCCCATGCCCTTGACCATCTTTCCCGGCACCATCCAGTTGGCCAGGTCGCCAGCTTGCGAGACCTGCATGCCGCCCAGGATCGACAGGTCGATATGGCCGCCGCGGATCATGGCGAAGCTGTCGGCGGAGCTGAAATAGCTCGACTGCGGCAGTTCGGTGATGGTCTGTTTGCCGGCGTTGATCAGGTCCGGATCGGCCTCGCCCTCATAGGGGAACGGACCCATCCCCAGCATGCCGTTCTCGCTCTGCAGGGTGACCTTGATCCCGTCCGGAATGTAGTTGGCCACCAGGGTCGGGATGCCGATGCCCAGATTGACGTAGAAGCCGTCCTTCAGCTCCTGGGCCGCGCGGGCGGCCATGTCGTCGCGGGTCCAACCGTTCTGCTGATCGGCCATCAGACTTCCTCCCCGGCGCTGGCGCCCGCCTTTTCCCGGGGGCGGGTGGTTTCGCGCTCGATACGCTTTTCGAAGGTCGCGCCGGCGATGATGCGGTCGACATAGATGCCCGGGGTGTGGATCTGATCGGCGACCAGCTCGCCGACCGCGACCAGGTCCTCGACCTCGACCACACAGGCCTTGCCGGCCGTGGCCATCATCGGATTGAAGTTCCGCGCGGTCTTGCGATAGATCAGATTGCCTTCGGCGTCGCCCTTCCAGGCCTTGACGATGGACAGGTCGGCCGTCAGGCCGCGCTCCATCACATAGAGGTCGCCGTCGAACGCGCGGACCTCCTTGCCCTCGGCCACCAGGGTGCCGACCCCGGTCTTGGTGAAGAAGGCGGGAATGCCGGCGCCGCCCGCGCGGATGCGCTCGGCCAATGTGCCCTGCGGATTGAATTCCAGCTCCAGCTCGCCCGACAGGTAGAGCTTTTCGAACAGCTTGTTCTCGCCGACATAGGAGCTGATCATCTTCTTGATCTGGCCGCCGGCCAGAAGGACGCCCAGGCCGAAATCGTCGACGCCGCAATTGTTGGAGACCACGGTCAGGTCCCTGGTCCCCGCCTCGCGGATCGCCGCGATCAGGTTTTCCGGAATGCCGCAAAGCCCGAAGCCGCCGGCCATGATGGTCATGCCGTCAAACAACAGACCGGCCAGCGCCTCGGACGCGCCGGCCCGCACCTTACCCGCCATTCGAGCCTCCTCGCTTGCGAATGGCCAGCCGTGTCGCGCGGAACGGGGCGGCGTTCAAGCCCTATGACCGCGCGAAGGCGATTCCGCAGCGAACCTGTCGATTCCGGTCAAGTCGGATGCCGACATCGACCCCTGGGCCATCGACCCAGGGTTTGGATTTCCTCGCCCGGTCGAAGGGCGGAACGTGCGGAACCTGTGGCGACTAATGCAGGTTGGCGCGCAGGCTTTCCATTTCTTCCTTCAGCCGCAGTTTGCGCCGCTTGAGTTCCCGCAGCCGCACCTCGTCCGAGGCTGGTCGGCTCGATTCTTCCTGGATCGCTCGATCCAGGGACTCATGCCGGGAGCCAAGTTCGCGAATACGGGCTTGGATAGCCATGGGTTGCGCCTCCATGCTGATGGCGATTGAAGTAGACCACCCACATGATCCTGCGTCAGATCACTTTCTTTTGTGTTCTAGCGTCACGGGGCCGGCGCCGAATTTGCGGGCGTGGATTGCGTCTATAAGGAGCGTGAATGGAACCGGCTGAACGGCGCCGCTTGATTGTCGGAGTCTCGGGCGCCTCGGGTGCGGCCTATGGCCTCAGGGTGCTGGACGCTTGCCGGGAGCTCGGAATCGAGAGCCATCTGGTGGCTTCCAAGGCCGCCGGCCTGACCCTGAAACAGGAAACCGGCCTGACCCTGGCCGAGCTGGGCGCCCGCGCCTCGGTGGCGCACCGGCTGGCCGATGTGGGCGCGTCCATCGCCTCCGGCTCGTTCCCGACCCTGGGCATGATCGTGGCGCCCTGTTCGGTGCGGACCATGTCCGAGATCGCCACCGGGGTGACGTCCAGCCTGCTCAGCCGCGCGGCCGACGTGACCCTGAAGGAGCGCCGTACCCTGGTCCTGATGGTGCGCGAGACGCCGTTTCACCTCGGGCACCTGCGCACCATGGTCCGGCTGGCCGAGATGGGCGCGATCATCGCCCCGCCCCTGCCGGCCCTCTATGCCCGGCCGACCACGGTCGAGGACCTGATCGACCAGTCGGTGGGCCGCGCCCTGGACCTGTTCGGCCTCAGCTGGTCGCCGGTGCGGCGCTGGGGGCAGGACATCGGGCCGATTGAGGGCGTTGGCGAAGGCGCTGGCGAGGTGGGGGGCGAGGCGGCCGGAGATGACTCGGAATGACCGCTTGAGCACGAGCCTGTGGGACTGGGCGCGCCAGGCCTATGGCCGGCCCGGCGTCGAGGCCGCCTGCCTGGCCCTGCAGGATGAGCATGGCCAGTGCGTGAGCCTGTTGCTGTGGGCCCTGTGGGCCGGCCGGGATGGCTATGGGCCCTCATCCGACGCCATGGGCCGCGCCGTCACCCTGGCCACGGCCTGGGACCGGGCGGTGATCGGGCCTCTGCGCGCGGCCCGGCGAGGGGCCAAGGCCCCGGTCCCTGGCCTGGACGACGAGGGCCGTCAGGCGCTACGGGACCGGATCAAGGCCGATGAGCTGCGGGCCGAGCGGCTTTTGCTGGCGGCCCTGGAGGCGATCCAAGCGCCGCCTGAGGGGTCGCCGTCCCCGGCCCTGGAGGCGCTGCGGGCCATAACCGGCGCCTGGGACGCCCCGCCGCCGCCGATTTCCGCGCTTGAGCGGCTCGCGGGGCCATTTTCCGGCGCCTGATTTCTTGCTAGATTTAGCCGCTTGGCCGATTGCAGCCGGCGGGCCGGAAGTGCTGATCCACCATGTATGACGATGACCAGTTCGCGGCGAACGACGACGCCATCCTGATCCGCATCGCGGAACTGCGCCAAAGGCACAAGGACCTGGACGACGCCGTCCACGCCATGAGCCTGGCGGTGCGTCCCGATCAATTGCAGATCGCCCGGCTCAAACGCCAGAAACTGATCCTGCGCGACAAGATCGCCGACCTGGAAGACCAGCTGACGCCGGATATCATCGCCTAAGGTTTTTGTGGGCCCAAGGACTCTCGTAAAAATAACCAAACCCCTGAAAATAAGTCCGCTCATCCCCGCGCAGGCGGGGATGAGCGGAATGAAAAATTGAAGCCTTTATTTGTCAACGAACCCTAAGGTTCGCCTACCCCGCCCGCTTGCGCGCGTACATGGCCGCATCGGCCTCGGCCAGGACCTGTTCGGCGCTCAGGGCCGGGTCGATCTGGCGCACGCCGTAGCTGATCTTCAGGGGATGCAGCCACTCGCCGCAGGGCACCGGTTCGGTCTCGACGCTGGCGGCGAGGAGAGCGGCCTTGGCCAGGGCGGCGGAGACGTCGGCCTGGACCAGGATCACCCCGAACTCGTCGCCGCCGATGCGGCCGATCACATCGCCGCCGCGCACATGGGCCGACAGCCGCTGGGCCACCGCCTTGAGCGCGGCGTCGCCGGCGGCGTGGCCGAAGCGGTCATTGACCGCCTTGAACCCGTCGAGGCCGAAATAGATCAGGCTGGCCGGGGTGTCGTGGCGTTGGGCGAAGGCCAGGATACGCTTCAGCTCGCGCAGAAAGGCCCGGCGGTTGAGCAAGGGGGTCAGGGCGTCCTGGTCGGCCAGGTCCTCGGCCTCGTTGAGGCGGGACTTGAGCCGTCCGACTTCCTGGCGAAGTTCCTCGATCTCGCTGATCAGCTGGGTCAGGGCGGCGCGCACCGCCGGGGTCAGTTCGGTCTCGCCGATGCCCAGGAACACCGCGCTGTCGACCGGTTGCGGCGCGTTCGGCATCTGCGCCGCCTCCGCCTGCAAGGCCGTTCGCCTGCGCACGCCGGCCAGGGGATCGGCCCTTACGCCCAGAAGCTTCATGCTGATCGCCCACGCCCGCGCGCCCGCCCCCGACGGCGGGAATCACCAAGCTTAGCCGAATCCTAACGCGATCGGTTGCGGGCGCAATGCGCAGCCCTATACTCCGCGCCTTTCCGCAAAGGGGACGCCCTTGGTTGGTGCGGAATTTTTTGGCTTGGGAGTCAGCATGAGCGCGCAGACGGCGCCGGTGGCCATCATCATGGGCAGTCGTTCGGACTGGCCGACCATGAAGGCCGCCGCCGAGGCCTTGGACGCGCTGGGCGTGGCCTATGAGACCAAGATCGTTTCGGCCCACCGCACGCCGGAGCGGATGTACAGCTTCGCCAAGGGGGCCAAGGCCGCCGGCTATCAGGTGATCATCGCCGGGGCCGGGGGCGCGGCCCACCTGCCCGGCATGACCGCCTCGCTGACCGACCTGCCGGTGCTGGGCGTGCCGGTGGAGTCGCGGGCGCTGAAGGGCATGGATTCGCTGTTGTCCATCGTGCAGATGCCCGGCGGAATCCCGGTGGCGACGCTCGCCATCGGCGAGGCGGGCGCGCGCAACGCCGGCCTGCTGGCCGCGCGCATCCTGGCCCTGGGCGATCCCGCCCTGGCCCAGCGCCTGGCCGACCATGGCGCGCGCCAGAGCCAGATGGTGTCCGAGAGCGTCGAGGATTGAGCCCTATGGCCAAGTTCCCCCTCGCGCCGGGATCGACCATCGCCATTCTGGGGGGCGGGCAGCTGGGCCGCATGCTGGCCCTGGCCGCCGCGCGGCTGGGCTTCGACACCCTGATCCTGTCGCCGGAGCCCGACGCCATCGCCGCCCGCGTGGCCACCCACAGCCTGGTCGCCGACTATGGCGACGACCAGGCGCTGGACGCCCTGGCGCATCTGGCCAGCGTGGTCACGTTCGAGTTTGAAAACGTGCCCGCCGCCGTGGTGGCCAAGCTGCAGGCCCTGGGGGTCGAGGTGGCGCCGGGGCCCAGGGCCCTGGCCATGGCCCAGGACCGGGTGGACGAAAAAACCTTCCTCAACGACTGCGGCGCGCCCACCGTGGCCTTCGCCGCCGTGGGCGGCCTGGACGACCTGCGCGAGGCGCTGGACCGGATCGGCGCCCCGGCCCTGCTCAAGACCCGCCGGGACGGCTATGACGGCAAGGGCCAGACCTGGGTGGAGAGCCATGCCGACGCCGCGGCCGCCTTCGATCGCATCGGCCGCGCCCCGGCCATATTGGAGGCCCCGGCCGATTTCACCCGCGAGCTGTCGGTGATCGCCGCCCGGACCCGGGACGGCGACGTGGTGGCCTATCCGGTGGGCGAAAACCATCACCAGGACGGCATATTGCGCCGGACCCGCGCCCCGGCCGTCCTGTCCAAGGCCGCCCAGGACCAGGCCGAGACCCTGGCCGCCCGCATCCTCACCCGGCTGGACTATGTGGGGGTGATGGGGGTCGAGCTGTTCGAGCTCAAGGACGGGCGGCTGCTGGTCAATGAGTTCGCGCCGCGGGTGCACAATTCCGGCCACTGGACCCTGGATGGCTGCGAGGTCGACCAGTTCGAACAGCATATCCGCGCCGTCGCCGGCTGGCCCCTGGGGCCGGTCACGCCCCTGGCCCGGGTGGAGATGGAGAACCTGATCGGCGACGAGATCGACGCCTGGCCGCGGCTGGCCGCCGAGCCCGAGGCCCGGCTATGGCACTATGGCAAGGGCGAGGCGCGCCCGGGCCGCAAGATGGGCCACGTCAATCGGCTGTGGCCGCTGAAGGATTGAGCAGGCCCGCTGTGGAGGGCCGTATTTTGGCGCCGTCTTACAACCGACATGTGACGCGCATAAATCCGGTCCATGCGACGCATCCTGAAAATCCTGGCTGGCGTTACGCTCGCAGTCTTGGCCTATATCGCGGCAGGAGGCGCCCTGGTGGCTGCAGCGTCGATACAAAGTCATAGGGGCCAGTTGGTCGATATCGGCGGCCGCCGGATGCGGATCGTCTGCGAGGGGCCGAAAACCGAGGCGCCCACTGTGCTGTTCGAGGCCGGCGCCTTTGGCTTTTCCGCCGATTGGGGCGTGGTCCAGGACCGGGTCACGGCCCTGGGGCTGCACAGCTGCGCCTATGACCGGGCCGGGCTTGGCCTGTCCGACCCGGGCCCCGCGCCGCGCGACGGCCTGTCCGCCACCCACGACCTGGAGGCCCTGCTCAAGGCGGCGGGCGAGGACGGCCCCTTGATTCTGGTCGGCCACTCCATGGCCGGGACCTATATGCCCCTGTTCGCCGGGCGCAATCGCGACAGGATCCGCGGCCTGGTGTTCGTCGACGCCACCCCGCCCGAGGCCATGGAACAGCCGTCCATGCGCGATTTCGTCGGCCATTTCACCCGCGCCTCGACACTGGCCAGCTGGGGCGCCCGCGCCGGCCTCTATCAGCCCCTGGCCGGGACCTGGTTCGGCGACAAGATCGGCCTGACGCCGGCGGCTTCGGCCGAAAAGCGCCGCGCCTTCGCCTCGCCGACGCATAATCGCTGGGCGGCGGCCGAGGTCGCCCTGTGGCTGAAGACCGCCGACGAGGCCCGCGCCGTCGGCCCGCTGGATCCCAATTGGCCGGTGGCGGTGGTCACCGCCGGCCCGGCCGGCCCCCGCGCCGGCTGGAAGGAGATGCAGGCCGCGCCGGCGCGGCGCGCAATTCACGGCTATGTGGACAATGTAGAATCGGCCGGCCACGCCACCCTTCTGGGCGTCAAGCACGCCGATGCCGTGGTGCGCGCGGTCGAGTTCGTGCGCAAGGCGGCGGGTTAGGGCTTCTGGCCTTTGAGTTTGACCGTTGGTGTGGGCTTTCCCCCTCATGGTCGGCGGTATGCCCATGGGCGCTAAGTCTTTTGACATATGGAACCCTTCCCCCTCGATGGGGGAAGGGCAGGGTTGGGGGTGTGTCCGCACAGGTTGGGGCGAAGAATGCCGGGGGCGACGTCGCCCAACGGGCTCAAGTCTGCAAACCGCTTGCCAACACCCCCAACCCAAACCCTTCCCCCGGGGGGAAGGGCCTTTGAGCTCCGGCGCGGGACTCAATCTGAAGGCTCGGCAAGGCTTGACCTTCACGGCATGGGTCGCCGGGACGGGGCCCGGCGATGACGGAGATCGAGGGGCAGGTCTCTCAGCCGTGGGCCTCGCAGGCCTCTGATAATAAGCCGTTGGCGCCCATAGCCGCATTGAAATCGCTGGCGAAGCGGTAGACTTCTCCAGGGATTGTCCGGGTTCGGAGCCGCCATGATCCCAGGTCGTCCGCCGCTGAAGCCCCGCGGCCAGCTCGCCGATATCGGCGGGCGGCGGCTGCACTGGGTCGAGGTCGGGCCGCCCAAGGCTGTGCCCGTGATCCTGCTGGAGGCTGGCTCCTTTGGCTTTTCCGCCGACTAGGCCGTGGTTCAGGAGCGGCTGGCGGCGCGGGGCCATCGCTCCATCGCCTATGACCGGGCGGGCCTGGGCCTGTCCGACCCCGGGCCTTCGCCGCGCGACGGCCTGGCCATAGCCGGCGACCTGGAAGCGCTGCTGGCGGCCATCGGCGAAGGCGGTCCGTTCATCCTGGTGGGCCATTCCATGGCCGGGCTGCACGCCCACCTGTTCGCCGTCCGCAATCCGCGCCAGGTGGCCGGGCTGGTGCTGGTCGACGCCGTCAGCCCGCAGGGCGCGGCCCATCCCCGGGTGAGGCGCTACGCCCACCACTATGGCCGCCTGTCGCGCCTGGCCGCCCGCGCCGCCGGCGCTGGGCTGCTGAAGCCGTTCAGCCGCTGGGCCGATGGCATCGAGCTGACGGCGGAGGCGGCCCGGCACAAGCGCTGGGCCTTCGCCCACGGCCCGCACAATCGCGCCGCCTCGGACGAGGTGCAGCATTGGGAGGCCGCCGCCCGCCAGGGGCGCGAGGCCGGACGGCTGGATCCGGCCTGGCCGGTGGCGGTGGTCATGGCTGGGCCTGAGCAGGGCTTCGGCTGGCAAAAGGCGCTGCAGGCCGAACCGGCGACGGCGTCGCGCGCCGGTCATGTGCGGAATATCGCCGCCGCCAACCACGCCAACCTGCTCGGCCGCCGGCACGCCGACGCCATTGTCGCCGCCATCGAGCATGTTTGCGGCTCGTTGACGAAAACCGGTTAGCAATGGGCTCGAACAGGGCTGGGGGAAGCTGACATGCAGGCGGCGCTGAGTCTGGAAGGCGTCACCAAGCGCTATGGCGAGTTCGAGGCCGTGCATGATCTGAGCTTCCAGGCCGCCCAGGGTCGCATCTGCGGCTTTCTCGGCCCCAATGGCGCCGGCAAGACCTCGACCATCCGCATGATCCTGGGCCTGGTCGAGCCCACCGCCGGCCGGATCAGCATATTGGGGGCGCCCGATGGCCGGCAGGTGCGCGAAAAGATCGGCTTTCTGCCGGAGGAGCGCGGCCTCTATCGCCGCATGACCCCGGTGGGCGTCATCGCCTTCCTGGCCAGCCTGAAAGGCGTCGCCACGGGCGAGGCCCGGCGCCGGGCCCGGTCGATGCTGGAAGAGCACGGCCTGGGCGAGGCGATGAACCGCCAGATCCGCAGCCTGTCCAAGGGCATGGCGCAAAAGGTCCAGCTGCTCTCGGCCCTGGCGCATGAGCCGGAGCTGGTGATTCTCGACGAGCCGTTTTCGGGCCTGGACCCGGTCAACCAGCAGGAGCTGGAGACCATGATCCGCGGCCTGGCCACGCGCGGGGCGACGGTGCTGTTCTCCACCCATGTCATGCAGCACGCCGAGCGCCTGTGCGAACAGGTCGTGCTGATCGCCAAGGGCCGCAAGGTGTTCGACGGCCGCGTCGAGGCCGCCCGCGCCGCCGCCCCGCGCCGCCTGATCCTGGAGGGCGCCCTGGATCCGGCCGCGGTCGCCGCCCTGCCGGGCCTGGCCGACCTGGTCGCCGAGCCGCTGGAGGCCGGCGGAATCCGGGTCAGCGCGGTGCTCGCCGCCGGGGCCGCGGCCCAGGACGCCCTGCGCGCCGCCTTCGCCCAGAACCTGGACATCACCCGTTTCGAACTCAAGGAGCCGCAGTTGCACGACGCCTTCATCGTGCTGACCGGCGGACAGGTGCTGGCATGAGCCGTCTGCTTCGCATCGCCGGCCGCGAATACGCCGCCTATGTGCGCACGGTGGGGTTCTGGCTGTCGATGGGGCTGATGCCGGTGGGCCTGATCCTGGCGGTGTTCGCCTCGACCCAGGCCGGCAGCGTGGCCCCGACCCCGACCCTGGCCATTGTCGACCTGACCGGCCAC
>FSWM01000333.1_pt1 | contig 17652 bp, 17 predicted proteins | sample 1637841 | NCBI WGS metagenome assembly FSWM01 (sample SAMEA3914789, study PRJEB12502) | metagenome | biome: forest; material: soil | place: Canada | collected 2011-07-03 | depth 0.3 m | reverse complement strand
TTGGTCGGAGTAGCAGGATTCGAACCTGCGACCCCCGCCTCCCGAAGACGGTGCTCTACCAGACTGAGCTACACTCCGACGCGAGGCGCGGCTTATAGATCAGCCGCGCTATGGCCGCAAGCGCGCGTGCGCAGCCACAGTCGCGATCGGCGCTTTTGCCGCCGACCGCCCCAGCGAAGCGGTTACCTTACAAGGCCTTGCTGGTTTTCACTCGGGCAAGGCTGGCGGCGGCTTCACTGTTTTTCGGCGAGCGCGTCGGCCGGTGTTGCATTGGCTCGGGCGTTGCGATATTTCCCACCGCCTCGCGGCGCCCCCAAGGGGGCCGCACCGCGCACCGCGGCCCTGCTGGGGGATGGTGTAATGGTAACACTGCGGTTTTTGGTACCGTCATTCTAGGTTCGAGTCCTAGTCCCCCAGCCAAGCTTTCGCGCGAACCCGGATTTCCATTCTTTTCGAGATACAAGCTTCGCTAGGTTGAAAATTCCGTCGCGCGCTCGCTCTATGGGTCGGCATGGGCGAGCGGGGTGCGACGACTCGCCCCTCACGCGAGATTGCGCTGGTTCTTTTCCAACGGTCCGGTAGGATTTTATTAGTTTATGCAGGATCACCGCATGAGCGGTGGGGGCGTCGTGGCCAGATTTGAGTTTCCCCGTTCGAGCGAATGGCGCAACAGTCTCGCGCCTGGGATTCTGCTGGTGTTCCTGGCGGGACTGGCCGTCGCCCTGGCGACCGGCCATCTCTATTCGGTGCGTCAGAGCCGGCACTGGATCAGCCACAGTCACGAGGTGATCGAAGCCACCCAGACCCTGGCCAGCCTGGTGCAGGATGTCGAGAGCGGCGAGCGTGGGTTTATCGTCACGGGCGATGGGACCTTCCTGAGCGCTTTCGACCGTAGCCGGTCACTGGTCCCGGCGGCGGCGGCGAAGCTCGAGGCCCTGGTGCGGGACGATCCTGGACAGGCGGCCAGGGTCGCGCGCATGGAGGCTTCCGCTTCCAAACGGATCGAGGTCGCGGTCAAGCGGGTCGAGTTGGGCCGGGCCGGCCGCATGGATCTGGCGCGCACGGTTCAATATGGCCAAGGCCAGGCCGCCACGGAGCAGCTGCGCGCCACGGTCGGCGAAGTGATGCGGGCCGAAGATGCGGTGTTGGTCGAGCGCACGCGGCGGGCCGAGGTCGTCGATCTGGCCGGCTTCGCCACCGGTCTCACCCTTGGCGGCCTGGCCATAGCCGGCCTGGGGCTGATGATGGACTCCATGACCCGTGCGAACCGGCGCTTGCAGCATGAAATCGCCGAGCGCGAGGGCCTTGAGGCCGCGCGGCGGGAGGGCGAAGCGCTCTATCGCGCGGTGTTCGACACCAGCGCCGACCTGCTCTACGTCGTGGATGTCCTCGAGAAAGGCCGTTACCGGATCGCTCAGGTCAATCCCGCCTTTGAACGGGCCGTGGGCTCGAGCCTCGATCACCTGCAGACGGGCCAGGCGCCGTTTCTGTCGGACGATTGTCGGCGCCTGTCGCTGATCCGCCAGATGGACCGGGTCTGTGCGGCGGATCGGTCGGTGCTCACAGTCGACCATTTGGTCTTGCCTTCGGGAGAGCGGATCTGGGAGTCGGTGCTGACGGCGCTGCGCGGTCCCGATGGAGTCGTGGAGCGGATCGTCGGCTCCTCCCGCGACGTAACTGAACGGGAGCTGGCCCAAGAGCAGCTTCGCCGCGGCCAGCGATTGGAGGCCATCGGCCAGCTGACAGGCGGCATAGCCCACGATTTCAACAACCTCCTGCAGGTGATTCGCGGCAATCTTGAGCTGTTGTCGGCCCAGGTCGGCGACGGGCCCGGCGCGCCGCGAATTAGGAACGCGCTGCACGCCTCTGAGCGCGCCGCCCAACTCACGCGCCAGCTCCTGGCCTTCGCCCGCCGTCAGCCGCTCGAGCCCCGGGTGATCAACCTCGGTCGCCTGATCTGCGACATGACCGACATCCTGCAGCGGACCCTTGGCGAGAGTATCCGGGTGAAGACGTGGGTCGGCGCGGACCTGTGGAACACCCTGGCCGACCCGACCCAGGTGGAAAGCGCCGTACTCAACCTCGCGCTCAATTCACGCGACGCCATGCCCGACGGCGGTGACCTGACCATCGAGTTGACAAACGTCGTGCTGGACGAGGCGTTCGTGCGCGCGGACACCGACCTGGAGCCCGGCGAATATGTGCTGATTTCAGTATCGGACACTGGCCGGGGCATGGACAAGGCGACGCTGAAGCGCGTGTTCGAGCCATTCTTTACGACCAAGTCGGCGGAGAAGGGCACCGGCCTCGGCCTTTCCATGGTCTATGGCTTCGTCAAGCAGTCCCATGGCCACGTTCTGATGTTCAGCGAGCCGGACCGAGGGGCGACGGTCAAGATCTATCTTCCCAGGGAGCGCGACGCCGTCCAGGAGGCGCTGGCGGCGCCCACCGGCCCGCTGCTCGGGGCCAGCGAGGTGATCCTGGTGGTCGAGGACGATGAGCTGGTGCGGGCTTCGGCCGTCGGCATGCTGCGTGAGCTGGGCTATACCTGTGTCCACGCTCCGGACGGGGCGTCGGCGCTGAAGGTGCTGGAGGACGGCGCCAAGGTCGACCTAGTGTTTACTGACGTGGTCATGCCCGGGCCCGTCGGCTGTCGGGAACTCGCGCGGCGAGCCCAGGTGATTCGGCCGGGCATGCCGATACTCTATACGTCCGGATACACCGAGGACGCCATCGTCCATCATGGCCGGCTCGACGAGGGCGTCCAGCTGCTGAGCAAGCCCTATGACCGCGATACCCTGGCGCGCCGGATCGGCGGCATGCTGAAGGCGGCGCGGCCGGTCGTGCTGGTGGTCGAGGACGATCCGCTGGTCAGGATGGCGGCGGTCGACATGGTCGAGGCGCTAGGCTTCACGCCATTGCAGGCGGGCGATGCGCCGAGCGCCATGGAGATCCTCAGCCAGCCGCAGGCCATCGATGTCCTGTTCACCGACGTCGGCCTGCCCGGCGTGCGCGGGACAGAGCTGGCGATCAGGGCCAAGGCCCTTTTCCCCAAGCTGAAGGTGATCTTCGCCAGCGGTTATGGCGAAATTGAAGAGGCCGCGCAGGTGGCTGAGGCCACCCATCTGCGCAAACCCTACGAACAGGATCAGCTGGCCGACGCCCTGGCATCGGCCGTCGGCTAGAGAGTCAGTCCGCCACCGCGCCCGGCTCCAGCTCGTAGACCCGCGAGCAATATTCACAGGTCACGCGGATCTTGCCGTCGGCCTCGACCATCTCAGCCCGCTCCTCGCTGGAGAATGAGCGGACCACGCTCTCGATGCGATCGAGCGAGCAGCGGCAGAAGGCCCGCAGGGGCGTCGGCTGGAACAGGCGCACGCCTTCCTCGTGGAACAGGCGAAAGAGCAACTTTTCGGGGGCGATCATCGGGTCGACCAGCTCGTCCTCGCCGACGGTCTCAAACAGGGCCTGCGCGGTGCGCCAGGTCTCGCGGGTCTCGCCGCGGGCCTCGTCGCCAGCAATGTTCTGCATCAGAAGGCCGCCGGCGCGCCAGCTTGCAGCCGCGCCGATGCTGACCTGGCCGACGGCCAGGCGCACCCGGGTCGGGGTCTGCTCGGACTGGGCGAAATAGTGCTCGGCGCACAGGGCCAGGGTCTCGCCCTCTATTGGCGTGACCCCCTGATAGCGCTCCATGTCCGCCCCCTGGTCGAGGGTCATGATGAAGACGCCATGGCCCAACAGGGTCTTGGCGCCCGGCCGAGTGAAACCCTTGGAAGCTTCGCGGACGCGATCGGCATCGAAACGGCAATAGCCGCGCAGGGCCCCCGTGGTGTCGTAGTCGGCCACCACATAGGCGACCGGCCCGTCCCCCTGGGCCTGCAGGATCAGCCTGCCCTCGAACTTCAGGCTCGCGCCCACCAGGGCCGCCAGCGCGCAGGCCTCGCCCAGCAGGTTGGCCACGGGCTCGGGATAATCGTGCCGAGTCAGGATGTCGTCGACCATGGGGCCAAGGCGCGCGATACGGCCGCGCACGGGACGCTCGCCGATCTGAAAGGCGGCGACGATGTCGTCGGTGGGCGGGGCGGGGATGGGAGCTTTGTCGGTCACGGTATGGGCTGAATTGGGCTGAGGTTCGATACTTTTAATCCGCTCATCCCGGTGAAGGCCGGGACCCAGATCCTAAAGCGCGGTCTCTGGAAATGATCTGCGGCATTTCTGGCTCGGCCGGAGCCATGTGATCTGGATCCCGGCATTCGCCAGGATGAGCGGCTATTTTGAAGCGAGGGGCCCTAAATAGGCGCTCGCGGCGAAATTGCGAGATCAGCCGGCGAAGCACCAGGCCAGGATCGCCTTCTGGGCATGGATGCGGTTTTCGGCTTCGTCCCAGACCACCGATTGCGGCCCGTCCAGCACCTCGTCGGTCACCTCCTCGCCACGGTGGGCGGGCAGGCAGTGCAGGAACAGGGCGTCTGGCGCGGCCTGGGCCATCAGTTCGCCGTGGACCTGGTAGGGTTCCAGCGCCGCCAATCGCTCGTCGTGATCAAGGTCCCCCATGGAGACCCAGGTGTCAGCAAGCACCACGTCGGCGCCCTGCACCGCCTCGCGTGGGTCCTCGGTGATCTCGATCTTCGCGCCTCGCTCAACCCCGCGGACGATATCGTCCCGGTTCGGCGCATAGGCCTTGGGCGTCGCCACGCGCAGGGTGAAGCCCAGCTGGCCAGCCACATGCATGAAGCTGGCGCACATGTTGTTACCGTCGCCGACCCAGGCCAGGGTTTTGCCAGCCACGTCGCCGCGGTGTTCCTCGATCGTCTGCAGGTCGGCGATGATCTGGCAAGGGTGGCTGGCGTTGCTGAGGCCGTTGATCACCGGCACGCTCGACGCCGCGGCGAAGCGTTCCAGGGTCTCGTGCGTGTTGGAGCGGATCATCACGGCATCCACCATGCGCGAGAGCACCCGGGCGGTGTCCTCCACCGTCTCGCCGCGGCCGAGCTGCATATCGGCGGCCGTGGCGATGATCGAGCGGCCGCCGAGCTGACGGATGGCGGCGTCGAAGGAGAAGCGGGTGCGGGTCGAGTTCTTCTCGAAGATCATGGCCAGGGTGCGATCCTTGGCCGGGGCGTCGGCGTCGGGCCGGCCCGTGGGCCAGCCGATCCGGGCGGCCTTGCGGGCTCGGGCATCGGCTATCAGGCCCCTCAAGGTGGGCTGATCCAGCTTCCAGAGATCGATGAAGTGACGAAGAAGCATCGGGAAAATCCGAATGGCGCCCCGTTCATCCAGAACGGGGTCGCCGAGGCCAGGGAAAACGCATGAAACGCCGGGTCGGTCAGGCGGCCGCTTTTCGTCGCACCGCCTCGCAGGCCCTTTCGATTTTCTCGATCGCCTCGCGCGCCTCATCGAGTGTCAGCACAAGCGGCGGCAGGAGCCGCACGCAGTTGTCGCCGCCGCCGGCGATCAGCAACTTTTCGTCCCGCGCCAAGGTCATGAACTCGCGGTTGTTGGGGGCCAGCTTGACGCCGATCAGCAGGCCCTTGCCGCGGATATCCAGCACGATATCCGGATAGCGATCCTTCAGACCCGCCAACTGCTGCGTCAGATAACCGGCCACCTCGCGCACATGGGCCAGCATCTCGGGTTTGGCGATTTCGTCGAAAGCCGCCGAGGCCACGGCCATGGCCAGCGGGTTGCCGCCATAGGTCGAGCCGTGCGAGCCCACGGTCATGCCCTTGGCCGCCTCGGCGGTGGCCAGGCATGCGCCCACGGGAAAGCCGCCGCCCAGGGCCTTGGCCACGCACATGATGTCGGGATTGGCGGCGCCGTCGGCCCAGTCGTGGGCGAACAGGCGGCCGCTGCGGCCGAGGCCGCACTGGACCTCGTCATAGATCAGCAGCGCGCCGGCCTGGTCGCACATCTGGCGCAGTTCGATCATCTGGGCCTCGGTGAGCGAGCGGGCGCCGCCCTCGCCCTGCACAGGCTCGATGATGACCGCCGCTGTCGTGGCGCCGATGGCGGCCTTGATCGCCTCCATGTCACCAAACGGCAGGCGGACATAGCCGGGCAGGGCGGGGCCGAAGCCCTCGACATAGGACGGGTTGCCGGCGGCGAACACCGCGGCGTAGCTGCGCCCATGGAACGCGCCGTCAAAGCCGATCACGTCGATCCGCTCCGGCTGGCCGTTCTTCCAGTGATACTTGCGCGCCGTCTTCAGCGCGCACTCCACTGCCTCGGTGCCGGAGTTGGTGAAGAACACCACGTCGGCGAAGGTGGCGGCGCACAGCTTGTCCGCCAGGGCCTCCTGCTCGGGGATACGATAGATGTTGGAGACGTGCCACAGCTTGTCGGCCTGGGTCTTCAGCGCGGCCACCAGCTTGGGGTGGGCGTGGCCCAGGGCGTTGACCGCGATGCCGGCCACGCAGTCCAGATAGGCTTCGCCGTCTATGGAATAGAGGCGTGAGCCCTCGCCTCGCTCGAAGGCCAGCGGGGCGCGGTTATAGACGCCCATGATGTGATCATTGCTGCTGGCCGGCGCTGCGTCGGACATCGAGGCCTCCCGAAATGACGCGAGGTTCCCCCAGGGAACCGGAAGGCCGAGGCTTTTCGCCGCAGCGGAGCGTTATGTCAACACCGGCGGGCGTGAGAATGGCCTCACGTCTTCAGCCGATAACCCGTCTGGAACAGCCACCAGCAGGCTGCGGCCATCACCACGTTCAAGACGGCGAGAAGGCCGACGCCCACGGCCAGCGATCCGTCCGCCTGGCCGATGAAGCCGTAGCGGAAGCCGGAGATCATGTAGAAGAAGGGGTTGTAGTGCGAGGCGGTGCGGAACGGCTCGGGCAGGCGGTCCACCAGGTAGAAGGTGCCGGACAGGAAACTCATCGGCATGACCACGAAATTGGTCACCGCCGCCAGGTGGTCCCACTTCTCGGCCCACAGGCCTCCGATCATGCCCAGCATGCCCATGGCCAGCGAGGCGCCCAGGCCGAAATAGAGCACCGCCCACCAGTGCACGATCTGGAACCGGGCGAAGATGAATACCGAGACCGCCGTGATCACGCCGACGAACACCCCCCGCGTTGCTGATCCGGCGGCGAAGGCCCAGACCTGCTCGGTGGGGGTCAGCGGCGGGGTCAGGAAATCCTGGGTCAGTCCCATCATCTTGGCCTGCATCAACGAGGACGAGGAATTGGCGAAGGCCGCGTTCATGATCGACATCATGATCAGGCCGGGGCCGATGAAGACGGCGAAGGGAACGCCGTTCACCGGCGGGCGCGCGCCGCTGGCAGCCACGGTGAACACCATCAGATAGAGCAAGGTGTTGACCACCGGGGCGATCACGGTCTGCATGCCGACCTTCCAGAACCGGCGCACTTCCTTCAGGTAGAGGGTCTGCACGCCAGTCCAATTGACCCCCGGATAGGCGCGGGGGACGGGCGGGATCACGGGCGAAGCCGCGCTTTCAGCCATGTCTTTCATGGCCTCTGATGTGCCCCCTGCCGCCTTTCCGGGCAAGAGGCCGCCTCGCAAACACTCGCCCTGCGACTCATCGCCACTACATATTGATCCTGTGGACGGAGGGCATGGCGCCCATTGTGTCCGTTAAGAGTTTAGTTACTGTATCTAGTAGGAGCGAGCCCGGGTCGGGGCGTCTGGGACTAGATGTTGATTTAGGCATCGAGTCCCAGGGGTGGCAGGGCGCGCATGAGGCTGGTGGAGGTGAGCCATGGGCTGGACCGATGAGCGGGTTGAATCCTTAAAGCGGCTGTGGCTGGACGGCCTGTCCGCCAGTCAGATCGCCAAGCAGTTGGGCGGGGTGACCCGCAACGCCGTGATCGGCAAGGTGCACCGGCTGGGCCTGTCGGGCCGCGCCGCGCCCTCGCAACCGACCCGGCCGGCCTTCAAGGCCCCGCGTCCGCCGCGTCCGGTGAGCGCGGCCCCGGCCCCGCGCCGGGTGGAGGTGGTCGCCTCGGCGTCACCCACGCCCACCACCCCGGTGGTCTATGTGGAAGAGCCGGGCTCGGCCACGGTACTGACCCTGGGCGCGCATATGTGCAAGTGGCCGATCGGCGATCCGTCCAGCGACGGCTTCACCTTCTGCGGCCGCCGCACCGGCGCCGATGGCCCCTACTGTATCGAACACGCCCGGGTGGCCTACCAGCCGCAGCAGCCGCGCAAGCGCACCGGCCCCACCGAACTGGCCCGCTCGCTGCGCCGCTACATCTAGTTCTGAATTCGATTTCCCTGGGAGCGGGGGCGTTGGCCATGATCTTCCTCGTGCGTCATGGCCGGACGACCTACAACGAGGAGGGGCGGTTCCAGGGGGGACTGGACTCGCCGCTCACCGCCCTGGGACATGAGCAGGCGGCGCGTAACGGCCGCCTGCTCAAGCGCTTGATCGGCTCGCCCGACGGCTGGCGCATCCAGGCCAGCCCCTTGGGCCGCACGGTCCACACCGCCCAGATCCTCTGCGCCGAACTCGGCGAAGGCGTCCGGTTCGAAACCGACGCGCGCCTGGCTGAGGTGCGGCTCGGCCTATGGGAGGGCCTGACCGACGAGGAGACCGAAGTGGTTTCGCCGGGCGTGCGGGCCGGGACAACACGCTACGACTTCTTTTTTCGCGCGCCCGGCGGGGAAACCTACCCAATTTTCGCCGCGCGCCTGGCCAATTGGCTGACCCAGGCCCGGGCCGATCCCCAGCCCCATATCGCCATCTCCCACGGCGTCGCCGGCCGGGTGCTGCGCGGCCTCTATCTGGGCCTCGACCCCGCCGAAGCCCTGCGCCTGGAGGCGCCCCAGGACGCCGTGTTCCGCTTGGCCGAAGGGCGTGTGGAGCGGATCGAGGCGGAGTGATCGCCAGGCCCGCTCTGGTCTTTGAAGCCGGCAGGCGCTAGAAGCCCCGCCACCCTGTTCCAGACGGCGATCAAGACCATCCCATGGCCGGACATTCAAAATTCAAGAACATTCAGTTCCGCAAGGGCGCTCAGGACAAGAAGCGGTCCAAGCTGTTCTCCAAGCTTTCACGCGATATCACGCTCGCCGCCAAGCAGGGCCTGCCGGACCCGAACGCCAACGCCCGCCTGCGCCTGGCCATCACCAACGCCCGCGCCGAGTCCATGCCGCGCGACAATATCGAGCGCGCCATCAAGAAGGCTGCGGGCGGCGAGGCCGATAATTACGAAGAGATCCGCTACGAAGGCTTCGGCCCCGGCGGCATCGGCGTGATCGTCGAGGTCCTGAGCGACAACCGCAACCGCGCGGCGGCCCAGGTGCGCTCGCTGTTCTCCAAGAACGGCGGCAATTTCGGCGAAACCGGCTCGGTCTCGTTCATGTTCGAGCGCTTGGGCCAGATCACCTATCCGGCTGCGGCCGGGTCGGAAGACGCGGTGATGGAGGCGGCCATCGAGGCCGGCGCTCAGGACGTGGAATCCGACGAAGAGAGCCACACCATCTTCACCGCCTTCGAAGATCTGGCTTCGGTGATCGAGGCCCTGGAAGTCGGCCTCGGCCCGGCCAAGTCCACCGCCATTGTCTGGCGGCCCAAGACCATGACGCCGGTCTCGACCGACGACGCGGCCACGCTGTTCAAGCTGATCGACGCCCTGGACGACGACGACGACGTGCAGACGGTCTATACCAACGCCGACTTTACGGACGAGCAGCTGGCGGGTTGGGGCTAGCTTTTTCCCTTCTCCCCTTGCGGGAGAAGGAGGGGCCCGCGGCGAAGCCGTGGGAGGATGAGGGGTCTCACCGGCCCTTCAAATCCTAGTCCCCGTCCCTGGCGCCGACTCAGTTTTCGCTGCGGATAAGCCAGCGCGACCCCTCATCCTCCCACCCGCTGCGCGGGCGGGCCCCTCCTTCCCCCACAAGGGGGGAAGGGAAGGTGGTTGCGATTATGCGATACCAGCAGAACAAACCATGATCATTTGTGACCTTGAGGTCACATCGGCCCGCGCCTTTCCCCATACGTCACCCCCTTAAAAGTTAACGCAAAATCCCACCTTCCCTGCACGTTAACCTATCGTTAACCATGATTTTTCGACCCCCGTTCCCGTTCTGTTTTAATCCTTTGATAACCACGTTTCTTAAGCGCCTGTTAACTAAATTCCGCCTTTGCCTCGGAGGCTCCTCCGGGTGATGGTTGGGAACACATGACGAACGCGATTCGCATTCTTGGCCTCGATCCCGGACTGCGCCGCACCGGCTGGGGCGTGGTGGCGGTGGAGGGCTCTCGGCTGAGCCACATCGCCCACGGGGTGATCACGCCCAAGGACACCTTACCCTTCGCCGAGCGGCTGCTGTGCCTGTTCCGCGAGGTCTGCGTGGTGATCGAGCAGCACGCTCCCCACGAGGCGGCGATCGAGGAGACCTTCGCCACCGCCAACGGCTCCTCCACCTTGAAGTTGGGCCACGCCCGCGCTGCGGCCATGATCGCGCCGGCCCAGGCCGGCCTGCCGGTGGCCGAATACGCCGCCAAGGTGGTCAAGAAGGCGGTGGTCGGCACCGGCGGGGCGGACAAGGACCAGGTCGCCTTCATGATCGCCCGCCTGCTGCCCGGATCGGGCGCCCCGACGGCCGACGCCGCCGACGCCTTGGCCGTGGCCATCGCCCACGCCCATGCGCGGCGGGCGCGCAAGTTCGGAGCCGCCGCATGATCGGCCGGCTTCGCGGTCAGGTGGCCGAGGTGGGCGAGGAAGAAGCGCTGATCGACGTCGGCGGGGTCGGCTATGTGGTTCGCTGCGGCGCGCGGACCCTCTCGCGCCTGCCGCCGCCGGGCGGTGAGGCCCTGGTGCATGTGGAGCATCACTGGGCCGAGGCGACCGGCCCCAGGCTCTACGGCTTTCTGACTCGCGAGGAGCGGCGGGCCTTCGTCATCCTGCAGAGCATCCAGGGCGTCGGCCCCAAGGCGGCTCTGGGCGTGCTGGACGTTCTCTCGCCTGCGGAGCTGGCCGGCGCTGTGGCGCGCGAGGACAAGGCCGCCGTGGGACGGGCGCAGGGGGTAGGACCTAAACTGGCCCTGCGCATCATCACCGAACTCAAGGACAAGCCGATCAGCGATGCGCCGGTTTTGACCGGACCCGCGCCGGCGATTCAGCGCAATGGCGCGCCCTCAGCCTCGGGCGAGGCGGTGGCCGCCCTGATGGGCCTGGGCGTGGCCGAGATCCAGGCGCGGCGGCATGTGGAGCAGGCGCAGAACCGCCTCGGCGAGGCCGCCGATGAGCGGGCCCTGATCAAGGCCGCCCTGCAGGAGCTCGGCCGGTGACCCGCATCCTGTCCGGCGAGGCGCACGAGGCCGAGGGCTCGGATCGCGCGATGCGGCCCCAGACCTTCGCCGAGTTCGTCGGCCAGGAGCCGATCAAGGCCAACCTGAAGATCTTCATCGACGCCGCCCGTGGCCGTGGCGAGGCCCTGGACCACGTGCTGCTGTTCGGCCCGCCGGGCCTGGGCAAGACCACCCTGGCCCAGATCGTCGCCCGTGAGCTCGGGGTCAATTTTCGGGCGACCAGCGGCCCGGTCCTGGCCAAGGCGGGCGATCTGGCGGCGATCCTGACCAATCTCGAACGCAACGACGTGCTGTTCATCGACGAGATCCACCGCCTGGCGTCCAATGTGGAGGAGATCCTCTATCCGGCCATGGAGGACCACGTGCTGGACCTGATCATCGGCGAAGGGCCCTCGGCCCGCTCGATCCGCATCGATCTGGAGCCTTTCACCCTGGTCGCCGCCACCACGCGAGCAGGCCTGCTGGCCACGCCCCTGCGCGACCGCTTCGGCATCCCCCTGCGCCTCGAGTTCTATACGCCTGAGGAGCTGCAGCGGGTCCTGAACCACGCCTCGCGCAAGATGGGCGCTGAACTGACAAAGGAAGGCGCGGCCGAGATCGCCGCTCGCTCCCGCGGCACGCCGCGCGTCGCCGGGCGGCTCCTGCGCCGCGTGCGCGACTTCTCCGAGGCGGAAGGCGCCAAGGCCATCGACCGCTCCAGCGCCGCCCGGGCGCTCGCTAGGCTGGAGGTCGACGAGGCCGGCCTCGACAGCCTCGATCGCCGCTACCTCCGCTGCCTGATCGAGCACTATGGCGGCGGCCCGGCGGGGGTCGAGACTTTGGCCTACGCCATCGCCGAGGCGCGGGACGCGGTCGAGGACGTGATCGAGCCCTACCTCATGCAGCAGGGCTTTATCCAGCGCACCCCCCGCGGCCGCATCGCCGCCGCCCGGGCCTACACCCACATCGGCCTCACCCCGCCGCCCGCGCCGGCGCCCGGTGTGCAGCCTGGGTTGTTCGAGGAGGGGTGATGGGACAGCAATCTTTGCGTGGTTCGAGACGCCCGCTGGCGCGGGCTCCTCATCATGACTTGGATCTGTGCGCTCCAAAGATCTTAGTCATGGTGAGGAGCGGCCCGTCAGGGACGCGTCTCGAACCACGCAACGGCGGGGGCCCCCGCCCATGACCCCCCCCACCGCCGGCGCCTTCGAAGGCCGCGAGCACATCCTGCCGATCCGTGTCTATTACGAGGACACCGACTTCACCGGGGTGGTCTATCACGCCAACTACGTTCGCTACTTCGAACGCGGCCGCTCCGACTTCCTTCGGACGATCGGTGTCAGCCACACGGACCTTTTGGAGCGCGAGGATCCCGCTGCTTTCGTCGTCACCCGGCTGGCCATCGATTTCCGCCAGGCGGCGCATATCGACGACGCGCTGCTGGTTCACACGACGTATGACAAGGTCAAAGGGCCGCGGCTGATGATCAGCCAGCGGATCCTGCGGGGCGAGACCCTGATCGCCGCAGCCGAGGTGCAGGCCGCCTGCATCAGCCTCAACGGCCGTCCGCGCAAGCCGCCCGCCGGGCTGGTCGCGGCGATTTCTCCGTGGTTAGCCCCATAGCGCCATAGTTTCACCACCCTGGCGCGGCATCGGCCGGCCACGACAGTTCGGAGCCCGAAAGCATGGACGCGGTCCAGAGCACCTTGAGCAGCGACAATTTCTCGATCGTCGCCGTCTTCCTGCGCGCCGACTGGGTGGTCAAAGGGGTGTTGGTCGGCCTGATCGTGGCCTCGCTGTGGTCCTGGACGGTGATTATCGACAAGCTGTTTCGCTTTACGGCGCTGAACCGCGAAGCGGACAAGTTCGAGGACAAGGTGGGCTCGGGCCGGCCGCTGGACGACATCGCCGCCGAGGCGGGCGAGCATCCCACGGGGGCCATGCCGCGCCTCTTGCAACTGGCCATGCGAACCTGGCGCGAGAGTCGCCGCGCGGCGGGCGACGAGACCCAGGCGGCCTTTCTGATGCAGCGGATCGACCGGGGCATGGACATCATCGTCGGCCGCGAGAGCGCGCGGGTGGAGGCGGGGCTGAGCTCGCTGGCCATCGTCGCCACCGCCTCGCCGTTCATTGGCCTGTTCGGCACGGTCTGGGGCATCATGCACGCCTTCCAGTCGATCGCGGCGCAGAAGAACACCAGCCTGGCGGTGGTCGCGCCCTCGATCGCCGAGGCCCTGTTCGCCACGGCCGTGGGCCTGGCGGCGGCCATCCCCGCCTACATCTTCTACAATAAGTTTACTGCCGACGCCGGCAAGTTCGCCGACCGGCTGGGCGGGTTCGCCGACGAGCTGGCCGCCGCCATCGCTCGGCGCCTGTCCGAGCGAACCTGACCGCCATGGCCCTCTCGCTCGACTCCTCCGATTCCCGCCGCGGCCGCCGTAGAGGCCGCAGCCGCAGCCGCCGCGCCCTGGCCGAAATCAACGTCACGCCGCTGGTGGACGTGATGCTGGTGCTGCTGATCATCTTCATGGTCTCCGCGCCGCTGCTCACAGCGGGGGTGCCGGTCGAACTGCCCAAGACCGAGGCCAGCCCGCTAAGCAATCCCAACGAGCCCCTGACCGTCACCATCCGCGCCGACGGGTCCCTGTTCCTGCAGGCGACCGAGGTGCCCTTCGCCGACCTCGCCCCGCGCATGCGCGCCCTGGCCGACAGCGGCGTGACCAAGCCGGTCTATGTGCGCGCAGACGGCAAAGCGCCGTACGCCATCGTCGCCCAGGTCATGGCCAGCCTGTCGAGTTCGGGCTTCACCCAGATCGGCCTCATGACCGACACCGGCGGGCCATCCTCCGGCCTTGAAAAGATCGCTCCCTTGCCCGGCAACGGGGGCTACGGGACGCCCTGATGGCGCGCGAGCGATCCTCGCAGATGCCGGCCGCGGCCGGATCGGTCCTTCTGCACGCGACCGTGCTGCTGTTCGGCCTCGTCGCCCTGCCATGGCTCAGCCGGCCCCTCAAGATGGGTGAGGTGGTGCCGGTGACGCTGATCAGCTCGCGGGATTCCGGGACGCTGAAGAACGCGGTGCAATCGCCGCAGCCTTCGCCGGCGACCACGCCCGAACCGACCCCCGAAGCGCCGGCCCAGACCGCGGCGCCCGAGCCTGCACCCACGCCCAAGCCTGCGCCGGCCCCACCCAAGCCGTCGCCGCCCAAGCCCGCGCCCACCCCGCCTAAGCCTCAGCCGGCGCCTCCGAAGCCCCAGCCGGCCAAGGCCGAAAAGAGCCTTGACCTCGACGCCCTGGCCGCCAGCCTCAGCCCCGCCAAGCACTCGGCCGGCGCGCAGAAGTCCGCCGCCGCCAAGGGGCCGCCCAAGCCGGCGACGGCGGTGCAGGCCCAGGCCACGGCCGGCGCCACGGACGTAGCCGCCACCGGCGCTCTGGCGTCCATGGCCGCCGAGCTGCAGCGGATCTGGAACCCCAATTGCGACGTTTCCGGAGGCGGTGACGCCAACATCAAGGTCAGTTTCCGCCTGGCCTCCAACGGGCGCCTGGTCGGCGATCCGCAATCCTCGGCTGAAGGGGTGTCCGACCCGGTGATCCGCGCAGCCTCCGACCGGGCGAAGAGCGCCGTGGGCCAGGCCTCGCCGTTCCAGAATCTGCCGCCCCAGCTGTATGGCCCCAAAATTACCGTCAACTTCAATGCTAGACAGGCCTGCGCGCAACGATGAGTCGAGGTGAGATGGCCATGCAAAGGTCGCCGATGGTCGCGGCAGCGGATCGTCATAACAATCCGCTCATCCCGGCGAATGCCGGGACCCAGATCGTAGTCCGCGATAGCTGGGGCAGATTCCGTCGGACAATCTGCGAAAGACTGAGCTTCGCCATCTGGGTCCCGGCATTCGCCGGGATGAGCGGGGGGTTGTGGAAGGCGGTCGGGCTGGCCTCCGTTGTCTGCGCTTTGCTCGCCGCATTCAGCTTAGCGGCCCCAGCCCGCGCCGACATCACCATAGACGTCAACCAGGCGGCGGTGCAGCCCCTGCCCATCGCTGTACCCGGCTTTTCCGGCGCGGCCCCCTATGGCGACGACATCGCCAAGGTGATCAGCGCCAACCTCCAGCGCTCGGGCCTGTTCAAGCCGCTGGACCAGGCGACCTTCACCGACAAGACAGTGGACGTGAACCAGCCGCCGCAGTTCCAGGCCTGGAAGCAGATCAACGCCCAGGCCCTGATCAACGGCCAGGTCAGCGTCGACCCGGACGGGCGCCTGCGCGTGGACTTCCGCCTTTGGGACGTTTTCTCCCAGCAACAGCTGATCGGCCTGCAGTTCACTTCCACCCCCGACAACTGGCGGCGGGTGGCGCACAAGATTTCGGATCAGGTCTATGAGCGGTTGACCGGCGAGAAGGGCTATTTCGACAGCCGCGTCGTCTTCGTGGCCGAAAGCGGCTCGCGGTCCAAGCGGCTGCGGCGGCTGGCGATCATGGACCAGGACGGGGCCAATCCCAGTTATCTGACTGAGGGCGCGACCCAGGTGTTCACCCCGCGGTTTTCGGCCACGAGCCAGGAAATCACCTACATGTCGCTGCGCGACGACGGCGCCTCGCTCTACCTGTTCAATATCGAAACCGGCCGTCAGGAGACCTTGGGCAAGTTCAAGGGCATGGTGTTCGCGCCCAGGTTCTCGCCCGACGGAAACAAGGTGGCCTTCTCGATCGAGGATCGGGGCAACACCGACATCTATATGATGGACCTGCGCTCGCGCGCGCTGAAGCGCCTGACCACAGATCCCTCGATCGACACCTCGCCGGCCTTTTCGCCGGACGGCTCGCAACTGGTGTTCAATTCCGACCGCGGCGGCAGTCCGCAGATCTATGTGATGAACGCCGACGGCTCGGGCCAGCACCGTATCTCTTTCGGTGAGGGGCGCTATACTACGCCGGTCTGGTCGCCGCGCGGGGACCTGATCGCCTTCACCAAGCAGACGGGCGGCACCTTCCATATCGGCGTCATGAGGCCCGACGGCTCGGGCGAGCGGATCTTGACCACCAGCTATCTCGACGAAGGCCCGACCTGGGCGCCGAACGGCCGTGTGCTGATGTTCTTCCGCGAATCGTCGGGCTCCTCGCCCCGGCTGTGGACCGTGGACGTCAGTGGCCGGGTGGAGCAGGCCGAGCCCTATCCGGGCTCTGCATCAGATCCGGCATGGTCTCCGCTGTTAAATTGATCCCGATACCGTCCTCGCGCATAATATTTCCAGGTTGTGAGGACTTCGCCCAGCGGCCCGTCCTATAGAGTCCGGGCCAAGTTTCACACGCTAAGGAGCAAGCGCATGAGTTTCCAAGTTCGGCGGACCATCAGACTGGCGCTGGTCGCCGGCGCGGCGATCTCGATCGCCGCCTGCGCCTCCCACCCCAAGCCTGAACCCGCGCCCGCACCGCCGCCCGCGCCGGCCCCCGCGCCGCCTCCGCCGCCCGCGCCGCCGCCACCGGTGGCGCAGCAGCCGATCGGACCGGCTCCGGGCTCGATCCAGGACTTCGTGGTCAACGCCGGCGAGCGGGTCTATTTCGACACGGATCAGTACAACATTCGCGCCGACGCCGAGCCGATCCTGAGCCAGCAGGCCGCGTGGCTGTCCAAGTATCCGGCGGTGAAGGTGCGTATCGAGGGCAATTGCGACGAGCGCGGCACGCGTGAATACAATTTCGCCCTCGGCTCGCGCCGGGCCAATGCGGTGCGCGACTTCCTGGTCGCCCACGGCGTGGCCTCCTCGCGCGTCGAAACCGTCTCCTACGGCAAGGAACGGCCGGTGGATCCGGGCACAGGCGACGAGGCCTGGGCGCATAACCGCAATGGCCACACGGCCATCACGGCCGGCGCGCAGTAAGCTTCGACCTTGATGTTGGAAGTGACCCCCGACTTCCAGGTCGGGGGTCATCGCCGTATTTCGGACCCTGGCCACAGGCGATGATCCCTTGATGCAGACTCTTCTTCGAACGACTTGCGCCCTGGCCGTGCTCGGTGTGATCTTCGCCGCTCCGGTCCACGCCCAGACGGCGCCCGCGCCGAATGCCGCGGCGGCGCCCGCGCCGGATCCCAACGAGCCGCCCAGGCGGCGATTGGACCGGCTGGAGCGCGAGGTGAACGAGGTCCGCTCGATCGTGCTGCAGGCCAAGGCCACCGGCCATCCGGTAGAGATCAAGGAGGCCGGCCCCGATCCGGACGTGATCGCCCTGCAGGCCAAGGTCGACGACCTGGAAACGACGCTGCGCGGCCTGACCGGCCAGCTCGAGACCCTGGCCCACGACGTCGCCCAGGCCAAGGACGACGCCACCACCGCCCAGAAGGCCGCCGCGGCCCTGGCCGACCGGCTCGACAAGCTGGAAAAGCAGGTGGCCCCGCC
>FSWM01000342.1_pt1 | contig 17739 bp, 13 predicted proteins | sample 1637841 | NCBI WGS metagenome assembly FSWM01 (sample SAMEA3914789, study PRJEB12502) | metagenome | biome: forest; material: soil | place: Canada | collected 2011-07-03 | depth 0.3 m | reverse complement strand
GGCTCCTGGCCAAGAAACACCTCGCCCGAAGGGAGAGGGAGGGGCCCGCGCCGCAAGGCGTGGGAGGGTGAGGGGTTGCGGGCTTTCAGGATGAAACTGTGAGGTCTTATCCCCTCAACCTCCCATTCGCTTCGCGAACGGGCCCCTCCTTCTCCCCATGGGAGAAGGTAGCTTCGACCGCCTCGGCCTAACTTAACGCCTATGGGCATACGCCGGCCATGACGGAAAAAAACACCAACGGCCAAACTCAAGAGCCGTTGGTATAAGGCCCCGCCTATAGCTCGAAGGTCTGGCCCACACCGGCGGCGCGGGCCTTTTCCAGCAGAAAGTGGGCGCTGGCCAGGTCCTGGGCGGCGATGCCGAGGGATTTGTAGAGGGTGATGTCTTGCGGCGAACGGCGGCCGGCCACGGCGCCGCTGGCCACCTCGCCGATCTCACCGAGGATGTGTTCGGGAGTGATGGCGTTCGCCGCGATGGCCCGCAGATATTCGCCGCCCTCATTGACGGTGGAGGCGCGCAGGTCGACGAACAGGCGCGACTTGACCACCAGGTCGGTGTCGATCTCGGCGTTGCGGGGAATGCTGGAGCCGACGACATTGAGATGGGCTCCCGGCGCGATCCACTGGCCCAGCAGGATCGGTTCCGCCGCGCCGGTGACGGTGCAGACGATATCGGCGCCCGACACCGCCTCGCGCACGCTGGCCCTGGCCTCGATCGCCAGGCCGTGGCGCGCGCCCTGGGTTTCGGCGAAATCCCGGGCCCTGGCCGGATCGCGCGCCCAGACCCGCACGCGGCGCAGGGGGCGGGCGAGGGCCATGGCTTCCAGGTGGCTGCGCGCCTGTTCGCCGACGCCGAGGATGGCCAGGTCGCCAGCGTCCTCCCGGGCCAGCAACCGGGTGGCCAGGCCGCTGGCCGCGGCGGTGCGGATGGCGGTGATCTCGGCCGCGTCCATCAGGGCCACGGGCAGGCCATGGACCGGCTCGAACAGCAGCACCAGGCCCAGGTGGGACGAATGGCCGGCGGCCACATTGCCGGGAAACAGGCTGAGCAGCTTGACGCCGAAACAGTCGGGCTCGGCCAGATAGCCGGGCATGGAGCCCATCATCCCCTTGCCGCCCGGCAGGGGCATGATGGTGCGCAGGGGAACCAGCGCCCGGCCCTGGGAGACGGCGATCATGGTGGTGCGCATCAGGTCGATACAGTCGGCCATGGACATCAGGGCCGTGATCTCCGGCCCGCGCAAAACCCTGATCTGCAAACTGGCGCCCTCCGCCGAGCGGCGGGTCGCCGCCGGCCGAGAAGCCCCCGCAAACGCGCCGCGGTCAAATGAAAAGGGCGCCGGCGGACCACCGGCGCCCTTGGGACTGGATGGGACCAGACCTAATGGTTGGCGACCGCGTCCTGGCGCGCCACGTGAAGTTCCGAACTCAGGCTGTCCAGGCGGGCCTGGATGTTGGCTTCGTCCGAGGGCGAAAGCTGGCCGCCGTCGTGGCGCATGGCCTGTTCCTGCTCGCGGATCGAGCGCAGTTCGCGGCGCGCATGGCGGGCGTCCTCGTGGCTGATGCTCTCGTCGCTGGCGCCGCTGCGGATGCGTTGGTCCAGCCAGGCTTCGCGGGTGGCGATGTCGCGCGGGGCCTCCGTATGTTCGCGAGGCGCGACATAGCTGGCGTCCATACCGGTGGCGCCGGCGCTGGGGGCGGTGGCGATCCAGGCGCCGCGGGAGTCGTAGTAGCCGGCCGCGGGACCGGAACGCCAATGACCGCCGTTGTCGTAATAGCCGGGCTGCACATCGGCCACTTCCATGCCGTTGGCGTCCCTGTGGGTGCTGCGCGCGCCGGGCATCCAACGTCCGCTGGCGTCATAGGCGCCGACGGCGGGGCCGGCGATCCAGCGACCGCTGGTGTCATGATAGCCGCTGGCGGAACTGGCCACCCAGCGGCCGTCGGTGTCGTAATAGCCACTGGCCGAGGCGGGTATCCAGCGGCCGCGCGGATCGTAATAGCCGCTGGCCGCGGCGTCGGCATTGGCTCGGATCCAACGGCCGTCATGGTCATAATAGCCATTGGGAGCGCCATCGACCCAGGCGCCGTCGCGGTCGTAATAGCCGGAGGCCAGGGTATGGTCGACGCCGGTGGCGTGCCACTGGCTGTTGTGGTCGTAATAGCCATAGGCGTGGGCGCAGTCGGCGCTGGGCCTGGTCATCTGATTGCCGATGACGGCGCCGCCGATGCCGCCGAGGACGGCGCCGGTGGTCCGGTCGCCGCGTCCGGCGATGGCGCTGCCCAGGAGGGCGCCGACGCCGGCTCCGGCTACCGTGCCGGCCACACGGTTGTCGCGCTGCTGGCCGCAGGTCTGGGCGGACGCCCATGACGGGACGAGGGCCGCAACGGCGAGGCCGGCGACCAAGAGGTGCTTACGCATTTTTTGGGATATCTCCGGGGAATGGCGTAGGCCTTCCCTCAGAGATGGAACGTTGCTGTACGGAAATCGTTCCGTGCCGCTTAGGGCTTGGGCGGAGGGGCCAGGGCGGCCAGATCGGCGCCATGGGCTTCGAAGTCGGCATAGTCTGCTTCCAGGCTGAGCAGGTCGATGTCCAGCTCGCGGCCGTCGTCCAGGCGCAGGCGCGCCCCGGCGGCCTGGGCCGCCACCCCCTCATCGTCGCCGACCAGGGCGGAAAAGTCGCCTTCTAGATTTCCGCTGGCCATGTGAACGGCGCCCCGGTCGAACAGGTCGAGCTCGTAGCTTGCGGTCACCGACCCGCCCGACCAGATCACGCCGCCCTGGCCGCGCAGGGCGCTGACCAACCGAAGCGGCGCGGAATTGCGGGGGTTGCGGCGCATGCCCCAGGACTCGTTAGCCTTGGCTGCGGGGGCCTTGGCCGCCGGCTTGGCTTGCGGCGCGGCTTTCGCGGGATCGGGGACGGAAGAATCTGCGGCCATGAGCGACTTTCAGGAGCGGACTGAGAAGACGCGCGACGCGCGGCGATCCTCATCCTGCCCGGCGGCTCGCCGGTTTCCGTACGATGACCCTAGCACATAACGGGGCCTGCTGACCGAAAAATCACGCGGGCGGGGCGGCTGGGCCAGGGCGGGGCGTCTTGAGCTTCGCTCAGTCGATGGCGCCGCGCATACAGATAAGCTATCTCTCATTTGCGTGGCAAATACCCGATAGATGAATGAAAAATATATAATAAACTGGATGTTGTCGGAGAATTTCTAGCTCGAAGCTGTTTAGAAAATGTCGTTCATCCCTCTCGTGAACAGCGCGGCTGGGCGAGGGCGCCCATCAAGCGAAGGGCCTTGGCCCGACGGGCGGCGCACGGCGGCGCGCATGATGCGCGGGAGATGGCGATGAGCACTGTGGCGACCAAGACCCGGCCGGTCGAACAGACCCTGACGGTGGAGCGTGTGAACCCCAATATCGGCGCCGAGGTGTCCGGCGTCGATCTGGGCCAGCCCCTGAGCCGCGCCCGGCGCGACGAGATCCGCGAATTGTTGCTGCGGCACAAGGTGCTGTTCTTTCGCGACCAGGACATCACCCGCGACCAGCAACTGGCCTTCGCCGCCCAGTTCGGCGAGCTCTACGCCCACCCCACGGGTGGGGTCGAAACCCATCGGATCATTCAGCCGATCTCGGCCGAGGCGTTCAAGACATACGCCGAGACCCCCGCCTTCCGCGGCAATCATTGGCACACCGACACCAGCTGGCGGCTGAATCCGTCCCTAGGCGCGGTGCTGCGGGCGGTGGACGTGCCCGAGGTGGGCGGCGACACCATCTGGGCCAATGGCGGGGCCATCTATCGCGGCCTGCCGCAGGAGCTGAAGGCGCGGATCGACGACCTCTATGTGATCCACGACTATCAGGACGCCCTAACCAAGGCCGGCGAGATCTATCCCCTGGTGGCTCACCCGATCGTGCGCACCCATCCGGAGACCGGCGAGGACATCTTCTGGGTCAATTTCAGCCTCAAGCCGCGCATCGTCGACCTCGACCGCGCCGAGAGCGACGCCCTTTTGGCGCGGCTCTATGAGGAGGTGAAGAAGCCCGAATATCACGCCCGATTCCGTTGGCGGAAGAATTCGGTGGCCTTCTGGGACAACCGCGCCGGCCTGCACTATGCGGTGCGCGACTATGACGATTATCCGCGGGTGATGGAGCGGGTGCTGATCGCCAGCGACGACATTCCGCATCGGGTGCGGGCCTGATCGACTGGCCGGGGCGGCCTGCGCCGCCCTGGCCGCAACCAACCGAAATCCAGTGATGAACGACCACGGCGATCGCTGAAAGCGACGCCGCGAGGGGGCTTTATGATCTATTCCAAGACTTTGTCCGGCCGTCGCCTGCTACGCGGCGTGCTCCTGGCCAGTGTGGCGCTGGCGGCCACGCCAGCCCTGGCCCAGACCACGGTCGCCGCTGTCGGCGCCGCCACCGACGCCGACGCCACCAGCCCCGCCGCCCAGGCTGCGACGGCCGCGGCGGACTCCGCGGCGGCCAGTGAAGTGGTGGTGACCGGCGTGCGCGGTTCGGAAAAGCGCACCGTGCTCAACAGCCCGACCCCGATCGACGTGGTCTCGGCCAAGGATATCGCCGCCACCGGCAAGTCGGACCTGAAGGAGATCCTCAACGTCCTGATCCCCTCGTTCAACCTGCCGGGCGTCAATGGCGGCGGCACCTCGTGGACGGTGCGTTCCTACACCGTGCGCGGCCTCACCGGGGACGAGGTGCTGGTCCTGGTCAATGGCAAGCGGCGGCACAACACCGCTCTGATCAACAACCTGGCCCGGGTCGGCAATGGCGGGGTTCCAGTGGATCTGGACCTGATCCCCACCGCAGCCATCGACCATATCGAGGTGCTGCGCGACGGGGCCTCGGCCCAGTATGGCTCCGACGCCATCGGCGGGGTAATCAACATCATCCTCAAGGACAACAGCAGCGGCGGCGAGTCCGACACCACGCGGGGCCAGAACTATGGCCGCGACGGCGCCCAGTTCCACGAGGCCCTGGACTATGGAACCAAACTGCCCAATGGCGGCTTCGCCAATGTCGCGCTGGACCTGAAATACGAGCAGCCGGCCAACCGCTCGATCCTGGCCACCTATGCCACGCCATACGGTCCCGGCGACCCCCGGAACGCCACCGCCAACCGCAGCCAGTGGGGCTATAGCTATGGCCCCGGACAGGAACAGATCGTCAGCGGCGCCTATAATCTGGAACAGCCGTTGAACGACGGCCTCACCCTCTATTCCTTCACCACCCTCAGCCACAGGCTTTCGCGCAAGGTGACCGGCTCCTTCCTGCCAAACTACAGCGACAGCCTGCCCGAGATCTATCCGAACGGCTTCAACGCCCAGCGGCGCATCCGCGAACTGGATTTCCAGACCACGGGCGGGGCCAAGGGCGTGCTGAGGGGCTGGAGCTGGGACGCCAGTTCGACCTATGGCCGCGACTATACCAAGCTCGACGGCGAAAATACGCTGAACGCCTCGCTGGGACCCGACAGCCCGACCTATTTCCACCTGGCCAACCAGATCTATAATCAGTGGACGAACAATCTCGATGTGAGCCGTGATTTCGAGATCGGCCTGGCCAAGCCGCTGTCGGTCTCCTTCGGGGCCGAGCATCGCTATGAACGCTATGTGATCCAGGCTGGCGATCCGGCGTCCTATGAGATCGGCAACTATCTGATCCCCGCCGGCCAGCCCAACAACTCAAAGACCGTCCCCGTGGCGCCCCTGCCGGGCCTGGCCTCCTATAACGGCACCTCGCCCGCTGAAGCCGGCTCGAAGGACCGCAACAACTTCGCCTTCTATGTGGATCTCGACACCAGTGTGACCAAAACCTGGTTCGTCGGGGCGGCCGGCCGCTACGAGCACTATACCGACAGCGCCGGCGACACCTTCAGCGGCAAGGTCTCGACCCGCTACGAGTTCCTGCCCGGCTACGCCATCCGCGCCACGGTCAGCAACGGCTTCAAGGCGCCGTCCCTGGCCCAGGAGATCTATGCGTCCAACACCATCAACGGCAATGTGGTCAGCGTGGGCGGGGTCCCGACCCTGGTCACCTATCCCCTGAAGGTCTTCCCAGTGGCCTCGCCCATAGCCCAGGCCCTGGGCGCCACGCCCCTGACCCCGGAACGATCGATCAACTACAGCCTGGGCCTCACCGCCGAGCCGATCAGCAATCTGCGGCTGTCGGTGGACGCCTATGAGATCGACATCCGCAACCGCATCCTGGAGACGGGCAGCCTGTTCCTGACGCCGGCGGATCTGACCAACTCGCCGATTCTGAGCGCCCTCTCGACCCAGTTTCCCACCGGGCTGGGCGCGCAATACTATACCAACGCCGCCTCGACCCGGACCCAGGGCGTGGATGTGGTGGCCGAATACAGCCGCAATTTCGGGGACCTGGGCGCCTTGCATGTCAGCGCCGCCTATTCCTACGCCCAGACCCACATCACGGACCTCAAGGCCACCCCGGCGGCCCTGGGGGGTTTTGGCTTCATCCTGTTCGACGCCGAACGGCAGGCCGACCTGACCGTGGCCACCCCGCGCAGCAAGGTCATCCTGTCGGGCGACTGGTCGGTGAACAAGTGGAACATCAATCTGCAGACCACCCAATATGGCCGCTATACCGAGGCCAATACGGCGGGGGTGGCGACCCTCGGCCTGTCCAATCCCCGCTATTACAGCGCCAAGTGGATCACCAATCTGGAGGTCGACTACAAGCTGGCCCGTGACACCAAGGTCGGCATCGGCGCCGACAATCTGTTCAACGTCTATCCGGACTCCATCGGCATCATCAATCCGCAGACCGGGGCGGGCCGATACGGCAATTTCTCACCCTTCGGCATTACCGGCGGCTACTGGTACGCCCGCGTGACGCAGCGGTTTTGAGGCGGAGCCATGAACAAGATATTCGCCGCCGTCCTGCTGGCCTCCCTGGCCCTCGCGGCCTGCCAAAAGCCCGCTCCCCGCGCCGACCAGGGGGCGACCGTGCTGAAGATCGCCAGCCAGCGGGGCGGGACGCGGGCCCTGCTGGAAGCGTCCCACGCCCTCGATGGCGCGCCCTACAAGGTGGAATGGAGCGAGTTTCCCTCCGCCCAGACCCTGTTGGAGGCGCTGAGCGACGGCGCCGTGGATGCGGGGGCGGTGGGCGATGCGCCTTTCCTGTTCGCCTATTCCACCGGGGCTAGGATCAAGGCGGTGCAGGCGTCGCGCGGGACGGGGGCGGGCGCCGGCAGTTCGGTGGCCATCCTGGCGCCCGGCCAGTCCGCCATCCACAGCGCCGCCGACCTCAAGGGCAAAAAGATCGCCACCGGCAAGGGTTCGATCGGCCACTATCTGCTGCTGCGCGCGCTGGAGCAGGCGGGGCTGACGGTCAAGGACGTGACCGTGGTCTATCTGTCCCCCGGGGACTCCAAGGCGGCCCTGTCGGCGGGATCGGTGGACGCCTGGGCGACCTGGAACCCCTATGTGGGCCTGGCCACCCTGCATGATCACAATCGGATCGTCATCGACGGACAAGGCCTGCTGACAGGCGTCGGCTTCGAAGCCGCCAACCAGGCGGCGATCGATCACAAGCACGCCGCGCTGCAGGATTTCCTGGCCCGCATCGCCCGCGCCCAGCGCTGGGGGCTGGACCACAAGGCGGACTACGCCCAGGCCCTGGCCAAGGACACCGGCCTGCCCCTGGACGTGGCCCTCTACACCGTCGATCACGCCCGCACCGCCGCGGTCCCCATCGACGCCTCGGTGATCGCCGAGGAGCACAACACCCTGAACCATTTCCGCGCCGCGGGCGTGATCGACAAGACCCCGGATGTCGATCAGGCCTTCGACACCAGCTTCGGCGCGGCGGTGGGGCCGTAGCCAGGGCGTTGTGCTGGCGCGGGGTCGATTGGTCGTTCGGGAGGAAGATCGATTTGGCTGTGAGCCAAGATGCTGATAGCGGATCATCGCTGGGACTTGAGGGGCAGACTGACCGCTGGAGTTGGCGCGGCGGGGTGGACGTCGCCGTTGCCATCATCGGTTGCGCCCCAGGCGTGGCCAAGCTAAGCAAACATGCGAGAGCACGCTGACGATCGCAGAGCGCACATTAAGCTGCCGTTTTCAGCTCCAAATATAAGTGCATGAGCGATATTGCCCGTGAAATTATGCATCGTCGCGTTTGCCGCAGTCGCTTTTCTCGCTTTCAGCGAATCAGCCGACGCAAAAGACCTTTACGTCTACGCAAAAGCAGGAGCCTTATTTCAGAAGACAAGTGGTGATGATCAGGCCTGCGTTTCTGAGGCGATGAAAACCCCTGCCAATCACATTTCAAGTCCAATTTCGCTCAATCCAGTCAACGCCGTTGCTGGCGGCCTGATCGTTGGCCTTATTAATGGCCGACGTGATGCTCGGGCTTGGGCGGAATCCGAGGATGCGTGCATGGAGGCGCGTGGCTACTCGATCGTCAAACTGCTCGACGGCGAGGTGGCCGCGTTAAATCAGCTAACGACGCCACCGGCTCGGGCCGCCTGGTTTGATACCTTTCTTGCCCAAGACCTGACCACACGCGCGCCGCCCGTCCTTCCACCGCTACCTGTCGTGCAGTCAGAGCCGTACGCATTCGGTGGGGTTCGGTTGGACCCGACCACCCTTCGCGCAATGGACGGAACGATTGTCTCCGGCGGCGTCCTGGCAACAGTGACAGCGTCACATCGGCTGACAGGAAGGATCACCCAGGGGCCTGACTGGAACCAAAACTTCCAAACAGGCTGGATTTTTCACTACACTGAAGCCTTCGACGACAATCACGTCCTTCAATCGTATTGGTGCGGTCCGTTTCGCCTTAACAGATTTGGCAACAGTGTTGCCTGCCTTCAACGTCGGCACCGAGGGCTCTATCGCTTTCAGACACAGCGCGGACAAGTCTGGCTGATCACGCCGGACGTCGATATCGAAGATAACATCGAGGAGGGCTGGTTTACCATTGAAGCCAGCTCCACAGACCTCCTGGGCTCATTGCCGCTCCAATTGAAAGTCGAAAACATTCGACGCGACCGCCTGGACCTTGATCTCATCGCTGAACGGGATGGAGCCCAGGTCAAGATCTGGAGCGGACGACTGACCCTAGATCAAGCCGGCCAAGCCACCCTTCCATTGTGGAACCAGCGGCTCGTCATCAGTAGGGAAGGCGCTGGCGTAACTGCCCGCTTGGTGGCCGACGGCGACGGACACGGGCTTCAGCCTCAATAACGGCTGTAACCGACAAAGACGGCGGCCGCTGGCATGTTGGATGCTGCTTGGTGAGCTTCGGCAACGGATCTTGCGCCGTCGCCCGGAGGCGGTCAGGGACACAACATTAACGGCGCGCGGGCTCCGATGCCGCAAGCGGACGCCTCCGAGGGCGGTTCGGGGTGGTGAGCTGACGTTGGCTAACTTCCCAAGGTCGGATTAAGATTGCCCATGCGCATTGCCATCGCATCCGACCATGCGGCCTTCGATCTGAAGGCTGAATTGCGCGAGCACCTAGTTGGCCTCGGTCACGACGTAATGGACCTTGGCCCGGGCACGCCAGACCGAGTCGATTATGCCGACTATGGCTACGAACTCGCCTCAGTGATTGCCGACGGCAGCGCTCAATTCGGCGTGGCCCTTTGCGGTTCGGGCATCGGCATCTCGATCTCCGTCAACCGCCACCCAGCATTGCGTTGTGCACTCGTGTCCGAGCCGCTATCGGCCAAGCTCGCCCGTGAGCACAACGACGCTAACTGCATCGCTATGGGCGCGCGGCTGATCGGGGTTGATATGGCCAAGGCTTGCCTTGAAGCGTTCCTCGCCACCGAATTCGGCGGAGGCCGCCATGCGGGCCGGGTTGCAAAACTCACCTCGCCACCGTTCTGAGACGCAACCACGAGAGGTCAGCTAACGATGGAACCCTACCCTTGGGATTACGGTAGGGTCACGGTCCCTATTTGTTCGTCCCAACCCCGGATATGCACCGTTATTGTGGCACGTGGAGCCTTGATCAATGTCAACCTTCTCGGATGCCAAGACCTACGCGGATCTGATGCTCATCTTTGATAACCTGAGCGTCCAGCTGGATGCGTCGCGTCGCGCGCTCCGACCTATGCCCGACCTGGATGCTCGTCAGGTTGCTCTGCGAGGAATGCAGGAGGTTTTGGCCGGTTACGCGTTTGGTTTCAGCTCCATGGTCTACGATAGGACACAGGAACAAATAATTCGATCATTTGGACGCACCAACGTGCCACCGAACGAAGCGCGCCGGATGGTTGAGGACGCGTGGAAAAACGGGCTCCTAGTGCTGTTTATGTTTAAGGTGGATGTTCTATTGCAGAACCTTCTCAAAGCAGAAGGATCATACAGCCGGGCTATTGGCGCTTACGGGACGATGGTCGCGCGTTTAATCGCCCTCTCGATGCCATCAGATCCAGTCAAGACCCGTGACGTTCTGCTTACCGCTGGCGCTCTTCGAAATTCTCATCATAACAATGGTATGCATAGAGGCGATAGCCGCGCCTTGGATATTCATGATATGCACTTCGTGCTGGTTAAGGACCAGGCGATAGATTGTGCGTCATGGCAGCACGTTCTTGCCATACTTAGCGCGGTGGTCGAGGAGTTGGATAGGATGCTGGCTTCGGCGGTCATTGCCGCGCTACCGTCTCCGATCCCAGATGCCTACGCGCTAAACCCCGTTGCCTAATCGGTCCTAACCGTTCCGGGTTAATAGACGCCCCGCAAGCGGACCTTCCCGGAGTCCGCAATGGGGCGAACTGCCCTGCGCGCCTTGCCCGAAAGCCGCCATTCGGCGGGCCGGGAGGCGGCGCATCACACCGGGCGCCGAGCGTTAGATTTTGACCCCTAGCGCCGCGTCACGGTGATTTTTGGCGGTTTGGAATCGCGGTCAGAGCCCTCCCCCTCGATGGGGGAGGGTTGGGTGGGGGTGTGGCCGCGATGTTGGGGTGAAGACCGCGAGTGGCTCCGAGCCAAAAGCGTTTGCATCTTCATCGCTGGTGGACACACCCCCAACCCTGCCCTTCCCCCATCGAGGGGGAAGGGTTCTCTCATCTATGGCGACGGGCCTTACAGAACCCGCCAGCCGCGGGGAAAACGGCGATCTGAAAGTGCAGGTTTGTGGGTCGGAGCTGTCAAGCCAAGCTTTGCATATCCTTTGGCCGACAAGTCTGAAAAAGACTTCTGTGCGCGTCGGCGCGCTGGCGACAACGGGGGAATGCATGCCTGCAGGTGAATCTCGGTCCGGCGGCTTGCCGACAAGGCAGGCCTGGCTTTGTGCGTGCTCGGCCATGGTCGCCGCCGGCGGATTGCTGACCCCGGCGCCGGCGGCCCACGCCGCCACGAGCGCGGATGTGTCGGAAGTGGTGGTCACGGCCCAGAAGCGCAGCCAGTCGGTCCAGGCGATTCCCGCCGCGATTTCCGCCATCTCCGGCGCCGGTCTCGACCAGCGCGGCATAACCAGCATCAACGACCTGCAATTTGCGACGCCCAGCTTCCATTCGGGCACGCTGACCGGCTCGACCGGCATCACCATTCGCGGCGTGGGCGCGACCACGGTCGGCACGGGCGGCACGTCGGGCGTGGCCGTGAATGTCGACGGCGTCTACCAGACCCAGACCACCACGGTGGATCTGGCCCAGAACGACCTTGAGCGCGTGGAGGTCCTGCGGGGCCCGCAAGGCGCCCTCTATGGCCGCAACGCCACCGGCGGCGCGGTCAATTTCCTGACCAATGCGCCGGCGGCCACGTTCGGGGGCTCGCTTCTGGCCGGCTATGCCGCCTATGACGAATACCATCTTCAGGGGGTGATCAACCTGCCGGTCAACGACCGCATCCGCACCCGGCTGATGGTCGACTACCGCGATCGGGAAGACGGCTTCGTCAAGAACATCAATCCCGGCGGGGAGGACCTGGACAAGGGCCGCAACCTGTCGGCCCGGTTCCGGCTGGCGGCCGACATCACCAGCGAGCTGGAGTTCGACCTGGGCGTCTCGGCGGCGCACAGCACCGGCCCCTGGCAATATCTGAGCGACTACAGCGCGCCGTCGCCGGTCGCCCTGGCGATCAGCCCGTTCCTGGCCAATGCAAGGTTCATCAGCACGCCCTGGAGAACCGACGACAACGATCCCGTCGGCGGCAGCCGCGATTATCAAAGCGTCAGCGGGACCTTCACCTGGCGGCTTCCGTTCGGGCAGTTGAAGTCGATCACCGCCTATCAGAGCTATCTGTACAATTTTCAGACCGATGGCGACGGCGCCAATCTGACCATCGCCCCCTTCATGGGCAAGAACAGGGACCAGGCGGTCACCCAGGAGTTTGACCTGAGCGGAACCTGGACTCGCCTGGATTGGGTGGCCGGCGCCTTCTATCTCGGCGAAACCAGCTTCAACCGGCTGACCTATAGCTTCCCCCTGGGGCTTTCGGGCCTGCCGCCGACCAGCTATCTCGATTTCGAACAGCCGCGGTACGACATCAATGCCTATGCGGCGTTCGCCGACGGCGCCGTCCACCTCACCAAGGCGCTGAAACTGATCGCCGGGGCTCGCTATTCGCAAGACGACCAGACCGCGACCTATGGCAATGTCTTTGGCCTGACGATCGGCGGCCACAAGGTCCCCCTGGCGGCGACCTGCCCCGCCGAAACCGACAGGCTGAAGTCGGATTCCTTCACGCCGCGCGTCGGGGCGCAGTACGACCTGAATGCCAAGATGAACGTCTATTTCACCTATTCGAAGGGGTTCAAGGCCGGCGGCGCCAACATCTATGCCTGTAAAGACGATTTCGCCCCCGAAAAGATCGCCGCCTATGAAGCCGGTTTCAAGAGCCGGCTGTTCGATGACACAGCGACCTTCAACCTGTCGGTGTTCCACTATGACTACAGCGATTTCCAGGTCAGCCAGGTGGTCGGGTTTTCCCTGGACGTGACCAACGCCGCGGCGGCGACCATCGACGGGGTGGAGCTGGAGGGGGCCTGGACGCCGGATGGGCGCTGGTCGCTCAACGGCGATTTCTCATACATCAACGCGGTCTATGCGAACTTCTTCAATACGGACGGCCTGAACCCGCAGCTGGGCCTGCAAAACCTCAAGGGCCATCTGCTCAACAACTCGCCCCGGGAGTCGGGCGGGGTGGGTATCGCCTATCGCACCGATCCCTTGAGCTTCGGCCGGCTGACGGCGCGCCTTGACGCCACCTACAGATCGCGCACCTTTTTCCGCGAATTCAACGCGCCCCTGGACTCCCAGGCGGCCTATGGCCTGGTCAATCTCAACCTGATCTGGCAGAGCCCCGACCAGCGCTATACGGCCCGGATCTACGCCACCAACCTCACCGACCAAGCCTATGCCCAGGCCCAGGGGGATACGACCAGCATCGGAACCCGCTACATCACCTGGGGTCCGCCGCGGCAGGTCGGGGGCGAGGTCAAGGTTTCGTTCTAGGGGGCGTTGACCCGCAAAGGCTTCGATTTTTCATCGCGCTCAGCCCCGCGCAGGCGGGGATCCAGGTGAAACCCCCTAAATTTTGTGGATGAACCTGGATCCCCGCCTCCGCGGGGATGAGCGGACTTATTTTTCAGCGGTATTTCCGCACGCGCCCTTAGAGCTCGTTCGGAAATAGGTTGCAGGGCTTGGTTTGCGTGGTTCGAGACGCTCGCTGACGCGAGCCCTCACCATGACGGCGTTGAGTGGGCGGCAACAAACCTCGTCATGGTGAGGAGCGGACCTTCAGGTCCGCGTCTCGAACCACGCAAGGACCCCGGAAAAAGCGCCGGACCAGGCCCGGCCCTATTCCGCCGCGACGCTCCGGGGCCGGTGTTCGACCAGCTGGCGCACCAGCGGGATCAGGTCGCGGCCATAGGCGACGGCGTCGTCCAGGGGGTCGAAGCCGCGGATGAGGAAGGTCGAGACGCCCAGGTCGTAATAGTCGAGCAGGGCGTCGGCCACCTGTTCCGCCGTGCCCACCAGGCCGGTGGAATTGCCGGCGGCGCCGGTGACCGCGGCGACCCCGGTCCACAGGCGCTTGTCCAGGCGGGTCCCGGCGGCGGCGGCGTCCAGCAGGCGCTGCGAGCCGGCATTGGGCGGGGTGTGGCCGCTGGTGGCCAGGCCGGCGGCCTGGCGGATGGCGCGGGCGCGATCGGCGATGTCGTCGGCGCGTTTCCAGGCGGCTTCCTCGGTGTCGGCCACGACCGGGCGCAGGGACAGGCTGAAGCGCACGGTGCGGCCGTGCTTGGCGGCGGCGGCGCGCACCCGGGCGATGGTCTCGCGCACCTGGGCCTGGGTTTCGCCCCACAGGGCGTAGATGTCGGCGTGTTTGCCGGCCACCGGGATGGCGGCGTCGGACGAGCCGCCGAAATAGATTGGGATATGCGGCTTCTGCGCCGGCTTCACCCCGCCGAAGGCCTGCTCCACCTGATAATAGCGGCCGGAATAGTCGAACGGCGTTTCGCTGGTCCATTCGCGGCGGACGATGTCGAGATATTCGTCCGTGCGCGCATAGCGTTCATCCTTGGTCAGATGATCACCATCCTTGCGCAGTTCTGCGTCGGAGCCGCCGGTGATGATGTGCACGGCGATGCGGCCGCCGGTGAACTGGTCGAGGGTGGCCAGTTGGCGGGCGGCGACCGTGGGGGCGGTGAAGCCGGGGCGGTGGGCGATCATGAAGCCCAGGCGCCTGGTCACCGAGGCGGCGTGGGCGACCACCAGCTGGCTTTCCGGCGAGGTCGAGCCGAACGCCACCAGGGCGCGGTCGAAGCCGCCGTCCTCGTGGGCCTTGGCGATGGTTTCCACATGCTCGCAGTCGATGGCCGGGCCATCATAGGGACGGGTCTCGGAGCCGTCGTGGGTTCCGATAAAGCCGATGAATTCGACGGACATGGGGGGCTCCCGGGGAGGTGAGTTGAAATCTATGGTCTTATTTTATCTGGGTTTTCCGGCTCGAATGAGCGAGGAGTCCTGATCCGAACCTTGAGCTTTGCTCAAGCATGGCGGGCCGGGTTCAGATGACGAAAAAGCCGTGGGTCCCGTCCCGGGCCAGCTGGTCGACCAGGCCATATTCCCAGTCGAGATAGGCCTGTTTGGCGGCCGCGGCATGGTCGGCGCCCTCATAGGGGCGGCGATAGACATCCTCGGGCTCGGAGGCGGCCCTCTTCAGGCCGGTTTCGAGCGGATGGCCGGCGGCGCTCCAGGCCGCGGTTCCCCCAGCCAGCACCCGCACCGGATGATCGACCAGGGCCTCGACCTCCTCGGCCGCCAGCTGGGCCAGGACCCCGTCCGGCGAGGTCAGGACCAGCGGCGTGTCGGGCGGTAGCAGGGCCAGGGCCTCGGCCAGGCGGGCGCGGATGACGAACCAGGCGCCGGGGATGTGGCCCCGGCGATGCCGGGGGCTGGGGGCGAGGTCGACCACCGCGGTCGCGCCGGGCTCCAGTTCGTCGGCCAGTTCGGCGGCCAGATTGTCCGGCGAAATCTCCTCCACCGCCGGCAGGGGCGGCAGGATGGGGCGCGCCGCGCCGGTCTCCAGCCCGTCCCGCAGGAAGCCGCCGTCCAGCACATAGGCGTCCCAGCCCATCTGGGCGAGCCACGAGGCGGTCATGTCGGCCCGGGGGCCCAGGTCGTCGGACAGCACGATCCGCGCGCCGCGCACCGGGGCGAACATGTCGGTCTCCTGCACCAGCTGCCCGCCCGGCGCGCTCTGGAAGCCGGCGATATGGCCCTTGGCATATTCCTCGGGGGTGCGCACGTCGAAGCGATAGAGGGTCCGGTCGCGCATCTTCGCCACGCTGGCCAGCTCCTGCGGGGTCAGGCGGCGCACGCCGGCGCGGTCGGCCACGGTGCGGGCGCGGGCCCGGGCCTGGTGCGCGCCGCGCGGGGTCCCGCCCTCGAACCGGCGCGACTGGCCGTGGTCCAGGTCCTGGCCGGCCAGGGTCCAGCCTATGGCTCCGTTGCGCAGGGCGGCTATGGGGTTGGGCAAGCCGGCGTTGATCAGGGACTGGGCGCCGATGATGCTGCGGGTGCGCCCGGCGCAATTGACCACGATGGTGGTCTGAGGATCGGGCGCCAGGTCCGGGGCGTGCAGGACCAGCTCGGCCCCGGGTACGCTGACCCCGGTGGGAATGCTCATGGTCTGGAATTCGTCGAACCGGCGCGCGTCCAGCACCACCATGTCGGCCTTGGCGTCGATCAGGGCCTGCAGGTCTTCGGCGGCGATGGACGGGGTATGGCGCCGGGCGTCGACCAGTTCGCCAAAGGCCTTGCTGTAGGAATTGACGTCCTGGAACAGCTCATAGCCCGCCGCCCGCCAGCCCTGGAGTCCGCCCTCCAGCGCCCGAAGATGACAATAGCCCAGCTTGCGCAGGCGTTCGGCCGCGGGGGCGATCAGGCCCTCGCCGTCGTCATACAGCACGATCGGCGTGTCCTGGCGGGGGATGCGGCCCAGGACCTCCAGCTCCAGCCGGCTGAGCGGCAGGCAGGCGGCGAACAGGGGATGTCCCCTGGCGAAGGGGTCTTCTTCGCGCAGGTCGATCAGGGCGATTTCCCGGCGGGTGATCAGGGCCAGGCGGACCTCGGCGGCGGTGACGGTCTGGATCATGGCTGGGCGGCCGGAGTGTTCGAGCGGTCCCACAGATTGGGCAGGGTCGCATTGGCGTAACCGGAGATGAACGGCTTGGCGCGGCCGTCCGGATCGAAGGTCGAGCGCTCCACGGCGCCGATATTGGCGCCATAGACGTGGATGCTGATCGATACACCGTCGGCATAGGCGTTGCTGACCCGGTGGATATCGCCCACCGAGGGCGACACCAGGTCCACCTGACCGGGCTGCAAGCGCTCGGTCAGGCCCGGCTCAAGCGGGCCCGAGGCGGGGCGTACAAACCGCTCACCGGTCTCCGAGCCGCGCAGGACTCCCACCAGACCCCAGACCGTGTGGTTGTGGATCGGGGTCGACTGGCCCGGTCCCCACACGAAACTGACCACAGAGAAGCGCTCCAGGGAGTCGCAATGCAGCAGGTACTGGCGGTAACGGTCGGGGGAAGGCTGGGCATAGGCCTCGGGCAGCCAGTCGTCATGGGCCACCAGGTCGGCCAGCAGGGCGCCGCCGGCCTTCAGGACCTCCGGCTCGTCCGGCCGCCGATCCAGCAGGGCCGCGAAATCCAGTACAAACCCCCTCAGCCGCGCAATGCTCATGCCAGGGACGCCTCCGCAAGCCGCACCACCGAGGGGCCTTGAGCCGCCGGGCTGGGCTCCACCCCAAGATGCGCCAAAAGCCGGGCGCGAACCGCCTGCGAGGCGGCGTCGGCTGTCCGGGGCCGGGGGGCGGCGATGACCTCCTCGGCGGCGATCCGGCCCCTGTCCAGCACCAGCACCCGGTCCGACAGGGCGATGGCCTCGTCCACATCGTGGGTCACCAGCAGCACCGCCGGGCGGTGGGTGCGCCACAGGGTCAGGACCAGGTCATGCATCTTCAGCCGGGTCAGGGCGTCCAGGGCGGCGAAGGGTTCGTCCAGCAACAGCAATTGCGGCTCCCGCACCAGGGCCCGGGCCAGGGCGGTGCGCTGGGCCTCGCCGCCGGACAGGGTGGCGGGCCAGGCGTCCAGGCGGTGGCCCAGGCCGACTTCATGCAGGGCGGCCTCGGCGCGGGCGCGGGGCGCCTCGCCGTTCAGCCCCAGGGTGACGTTCTTCCACACCGGCTTCCAGGGCAAGAGGCGCGGGTCCTGAAACACCACCGC
>FSWM01000565.1_pt1 | contig 17827 bp, 17 predicted proteins | sample 1637841 | NCBI WGS metagenome assembly FSWM01 (sample SAMEA3914789, study PRJEB12502) | metagenome | biome: forest; material: soil | place: Canada | collected 2011-07-03 | depth 0.3 m | reverse complement strand
CTGACGCGGCGGCTGGCTGAGGACGGCGAGGCGGGGGCGGACGCCAAGCTGGCCTTTTCGCGCGCGGCGCGGGCGGCGCGGCTGGCCCTGGCGCTGGAAGCCAAGCTGGATGAGGATCGGCAGAGCGTCGACGAGGCGGCGCTCGCGCGGGCCGAGGCCCAGGCCGCCGAGACGGCGCGGGCGCAGGGCCAGGCGGGCCTGCGGGTGCTGATGCGCGAGGCCGAGGTGCTGGTGCATATCGAGCAGGCCATCGAGGACGAGGCGCCCGAGGGCGAGGTCGGGCCGCTGTTCGAGCGGCTCTATGAGCGGCTGGCCGACGAGCGCGAGGATCTGGATTTTGTCGGCCGGCCGCTGGGCGAGGTGATCGCCGCCATTCGCGCCGATCTGGGCCTGCCGGTGGACCCGGCCCTGTTGACCGATCCTTTGTGGCTGGAGACCGGCGGGGACTGGGAGCCGCCGGAGGGGGCGGTCTCGGCGCCGGTGGTTGGGTCTGGCGGTTTGGACGGGCCTTGGTTTCTGCCGAGGATCGCGGGCCGGGCGAGGCCGGCCAAGGCGGCGGCCACGCGGCGGCGGGTCCGGCGGCCGTCGGGTTAGGGACTGCGCGAAACCTGTGAAAATGAATCCGCTCATCCCCGCGAAGGCGGGGATCCAGATCCATCCGCAAAATTCGGTGGGTTTCACCTGGATCCCCGCCTCCGCGGGGATGAGCGCAGTGAGAAATCGAAGCCTTCGCCTGGCAAGCTGCGCCTTATTCCGGCGAGCCGAAAGCTCGTCTATAGGGCGTGCAAACCCAATGAAACCACCAAAGGAACCCATGGCGCACAGCTTCGGACGGATTGGCTTGGCCCTGGCCGCCACAGGGTTCGCCGGTTTCGCGCGCGCCGAGACGCCCTGGTATGTGTCAGGCTCCCTCGGCGGATATTTTCGCGAGGACAACGAGGCCTCCGGCCATTTCGTCAAGACCGTCACCGTCCTGGAGCCTCGGATCGCGAGCCCACCGGCCACAGTCGCACCTCCGCCATCGGCGCCGCCCGGGACCATCGTCGTCACCGGAACACGGCCGCCACCGTCCCTGGTTCCCGTGTCTGTGGTCCTCCACGCTGTCGGCGTCGAAAAGGTCGCCCATCAGCCGGGTGAAAGCCTGAACCTGGCCCTGGGATACCGGGTCAACGCCCGCTTCCGGGTCGAAGTCGAGGCGGGATACACCCAGTACGCCTCTGGAAGCCTGCGCCCCTTCACGTCCAACCCGAACTTCCCCGCGCTCGACGGTCGCGCCTTTCGGCAGAACACCGGCGGCGACTATTCGCGGGAGACCGCCACGCTCAACAGCTTCTACGACCTGCGGCCCGCCGGCGCGCGCTGGGCGCCCTATCTGGGCCTCGGCGTCGGCGCCGCCGCGACCCGTCGCACCACCGGCTATTTCACCAGCGCCGACGGCCACAATTTCCGCAGCGACGGCGGCTCGGGCGTCAGCGGCCTGGCCCTGGCCGAGGCCGGGCTGAACATCCGGCTGGCGCCGAACCTGACCCTGGCGCCCGCCTATCGCTATGTGCGCTACTTCAACGCCAATGCCGACATCGCCCACGTGATCAGGGCCAGTCTTCGATATGCGTTCTAGGCCCTGACGCCGAGCGCGGCCGCCGCCGTGCTTGACGCGGTCCTGGGCCACGGCAGGATGGCTTTCACGGGTTTGGGGCGGATGGGATCAAGGCCGGAGGGATGGATGGAGGGTGGATGTCTTTGCGGCGCGGTGCGCTATGTCGTCGAGGGCGAGCCGCTCAGCAGCGGCGTCTGCCATTGCGAGACCTGTCGGCGCGCGGCGTCGGCGCCCCGGCTGCCGTTCATGGGCGTGGCGTCGGCGGGCTTTCGCTATACCCGCGGCGCGCCGGTCGAGTACAGTTCGTCGCCCGGCGTCACCCGCAGCTTCTGCGGCCGATGCGGGTCTCCCCTGACCTATCGCCGGGACGACACGCCGGGCGAACTCGACGTCATGACCGTGAGCCTGGACGAGCCGAACGCGGTCCCGCCAAGCTTCCACGTCTGGACCAGCGAGGCGCTCGACTGGGACCGGGTGGCGGGGGAGGTGGTGGGGTATTTGCGGTCACGCGGCGAGTAAGGGCCTGCTGTTGGCGATGAGGTTCGGCGCGGCGGCCATGATGAGCGTTACTTGATGGCCGCCTGTCATGCGCCGATGAACCTAGTGCGCGCGGGCTTGGTCCCCGGACGTGGGACGGGTCAGCTCGGGCGCGCGGGCGGGCACACTCGGCCAGTGATGAGGATAGCGTGGCCAGGGTGAGGCCGCCGCTCGACCGGGCGCGCGACTCGGTGGGGATGTTGGAGGCCGAGGCGGACGAAGGGAGCGGTGATGGCGTTCCGACATTCGCGCTCGGCCGGCCGGTGGTGTGGGGGGATCGGGTCAAGGCGCTGGAGGATCGCACTCAGCGGTCCCTGCCCCCGGCCAAACGCGGACCCCAGCGGGCCGCCGATCAAGTGGAAAGGCCGGGCCGAGCTATTTCCGACAGCGGCACCGTAGTTCTAGCTCAAGCTTAGGAATTGTCATCAGATGATGGAATTAGAACCCTCTAACTCCAACCTATCAATAATTGAGTTAACATCCGATGGCTGAAGTGCCCATCGGTATGCTGGATGAATTTCCCATGCGTAGCCAGCATCAAAAAACTGGTCCTGCAGTAAACGATTTTGATCAAAATACTTTCGATCTATAAACCCATCATCTCTGGTATATCTAGCTGTAATAAAATCTATCTTATAAAGAAAATTTGCTATATTTTGCTCACTGGGAAATGTGTCGTTTGTAAAATGAACCGCAACGTTTTGTTTTACCGATTTAATCTTTTGGATGAGGGCATCTTTGGTAAAGGTATAAGATTCCAAGGTAGTTTTTGTTTTCTTTGCAGGCTTCATTAATTTTAATATCTGATCAACCTCTGGTAGTTCAGACTTAAATTCATTAATGATATCTTGTAAGCGTTCGTTAGAGTAAGATTCAAATGTGTCTCGGAAATCCGATGTCGTTATAACTGTATGATTTTTTCGATGGGCCTGCTTTCCTGCGCCGTAGAGCAATTTGATCAAATCACGAGGCCTTCTTCTCGTAAGAGATAAGAGTACCCGGTGCATCGGCGCATTTTCCCACTTTCCCGCTTGCGAAAATTTAGGCTCTGAGATTCGGTGCAGTCGAGAAGCAATCTCTTTTTGTGGCAATGCGTCCCACTGATCAGAAGTGAGACTCTCTCCAAAGTATGTCGATATTCTTTTCGCAAGAACCAAAAGTATTTCTTGGTTTGTCCACTGAAGCCAAATTATGTTTCTTTCTATTTTATCGGTAGACTCGTCGGATGTCCGAACCAAAAAATACACATCCGTTCGGAGGGCGAGCCTAATTTGGACACTTCGATCTGCACCGCAGATATCTCTTAGAGCCGTAAGCAAAGCTGATATTCTACGTATGTCTGCCTTCCTCGATTGCCATCCCCGATCCAAATCATCAATGTAAACTCTGATAACTTTTTCACTTTTAAATTTATCCAATATAAGCTTTTTCGTTTGATCAAACGCGTTACCCGCCTTGTCAGATATAGCTTTGGTTATAATTGCGACTAGATCCTTGCTGGTATTCACAGCACCGTCTAAAATTGGCCTTCCCTCGGAAGCGCCAAGGGCCAACCAAGATCGCTCAACAATTAGCTTTTTTATTTCATCTTTCCAGACACCCACGAGACGATTAAAATCGTCTGATGATTCAGATAACGGCTTAGCTAAATCTGTTGGAGTTATCCATATGCTCAACAAGTTTTCTTCTTGATCTTCAATTTCAGATACTTTTAAGAGAGCACTTTTACCTACGCCTTTGTGGCCAACAAGCACTCTGAGCGGAAGCGATGCGCGCAAACTCTCGTAGGCTTTGTTTTTATAAAAGTACTCCTTTAGCCGGCCCGCGTTCTCATTCTCGGCGTCCTCTGCACCGAGAATATCGTTCAGCGTTTCGTCGTCGAGTTTCAGAGCCATCGCAGATCCTCCCAACTTGGAGGGGGCAGTCGTTTGGGGAAGCTGTCAACATTTACGACGGTAGTGCCTCAAATATCTTTTGGTTGAGTCCCTCATCACTCATCCCCCCGAACCTCCAACGGCAACCACTTCCTCGGCCACTGCCGTCCCAGGGGCCGCACCTCCCCCGCCCTCAGCGCCTGGGACCGGACCGTTCTGGCCGCCAGGACGTTGACGGCGTGGACCGGCTCCAGGCCCTGGACCGGGCTCATGGCCACCGGGCCGATCAGCTGGGCGGCGTCGATGGCGCGCCATTCGGCCTGGGCGCGGTCTTCATGGGCCACGGCGAAGAAATGGCGCAGGGGGACCGGCTCGTCGGCCAGCTCCACCATCACCCCGATCATCCATCCGGTAGCGCTCACCCGCGCGGCCGGTTCAGGATCGGCCGGGACCGGGGCCTCACCGCCCCTTGGCTTTGAGAAAGGTTTGCCCTTGAGAAAGGCCGGTGCGACCCCTCATCCTCCCGTCCGCTTCGCGTCCGGGCCCCTCCTTCTCCCACAAGGGGAGACGGGAAATCGAGTCGACCCGGGGCGGCGATCCGACGTCCTCTGCGCCTCGACCGCATCATATGATCTCGATCAGCGTTTCACCGCGTTCGATGGCCAACAAAATCTCGGGCAGCGCGGTCTCGAACCACACCAGGAGATCGCGCCGCCGCGTATTCGGCAGTCGGATCCAGATCACTGTGGGTCCCACCTGCGCCAGCACCTTGCGCTGGGCGAAATCCTCGTCCTTGGTGACGATCACAACGCCCTGGCGCAAGGCATAGTCCCAGATCGCCGCATCGGACGCCGCCTGCATTCCCAGATCGGCGACATGCGAGGCTTCCCGTCCGTGGTCCACGAGCCACCGAGCGAGGGCCGGCGGCAATTGGGCGTCCACCAGAAATCGCATCAGGCGACGCGCAGCACCGGATGGTCGTTCTGCCGCGCCGCATATTCCAGCACCGCCGTGATGTCCCCGGCTTCCAGCAACGGATGGTCCTCAAGGATCTCGTCGCGGCCGGCGCCGGCGGCCAGCAGATCCAGCACATCTTTCACGCGGATGCGCAGCCCCCGCAAGCAGGGCCGCCCACCGCACTGGTTCGGGTCCACGGTGACGCGGTGTGTTTCGCTCATCACAGGCCTCCAAGCTTGGGCGTCATTACAGGCTTGTCCCTTCCGGCGCGCAAGCCCCTCAACGCCCCTTGCCCTTCGGCTTGCCGCCCTTGCGGAACTGGGCGGCGGCTTCCGCCCTCGCCTCGGCGCGCATGCGTTTGGGGGCGGCGGTGTCGGTGGCCTCGCCGCCCGGGGTGAGGATGTCATTGGCGAATTCCAGGTCGAGCAGTTTGAGGCGCTTGATCTCGTCGCGCAGACGGGCGGCGGTTTCGAATTCCAGGTTGCTGGCGGCCTCGCGCATCTTGGCCTCCAGGTCCTTGAGCGTGACCTGGAAGTTGGAGCCCAGGAACGGCTTGGCGTCCTCGGCCACCCCGGCGGGGATGGTGACGCGGTCGCGTTCATAGGGGCTGGCCAGGATGTCCTTGATCGAGCTCTTGATGCTCTCGGGGGTGATGCCGTGTTCGAGATTATAGGCGTGCTGTTTTTCGCGCCGGCGGCTGGTCTCGGCCATGGCCCGCTCCATGGAGCCGGTGAGGCGGTCGGCATAGAGGATCACCTTGCCGTCGACATTGCGCGCGGCCCGGCCGATGGTCTGGATCAGGCTGGTTTCCGAACGCAGGAAGCCCTCCTTGTCGGCGTCCAGAATGGCCACCAGGCCGCATTCGGGGATGTCCAGGCCCTCGCGCAGCAGGTTGATGCCGACCAGCACGTCGAAGGCGCCCAGGCGCAGGTCGCGGATGATCTCGATCCGCTCCAGAGTGTCGACGTCGGAGTGCATGTAGCGCACGCGCAGCCCCTGCTCGTGCATATATTCGGTCAGGTCCTCGGCCATCTTCTTGGTCAGGACCGTGCACAGGGTGCGGTAGCCGCGCAGGGCGGCCTCGCGGCACTCGGCGATCACGTCGTCCACCTGGCTGAAGCCGTCCTTGGACACCGGGCGGATCTCGACCGGCGGGTCGATCAGGCCGGTGGGGCGGATCACCTGTTCGGCGAACACCCCGCCCGAGCGCTCCATCTCCCACTTGGCCGGGGTGGCGGAGACGAACAGGCTGTCGGGGCGCATGGCCTCCCACTCCTCGAACTTGAGCGGGCGGTTGTCCAGGCAGCTGGGCAGGCGGAAGCCATATTCCGACAGGGTGAATTTGCGGCTGTAGTCGCCTTTGTACATGGCCCCGATCTGGGGCACGGTCTGGTGGCTTTCGTCGACGAACAAGAGGGCGTTGTCGGGGATATATTCGAAGAAGGTCGGCGGCGGCTCGCCCGGCAGGCGGCCGGTCAGATAGCGGCTGTAGTTCTCGATGCCGGCGCAGGATCCGGTGGTCTCGATCATCTCCAGGTCGAACACGGTGCGCTGTTCCAGGCGCTGGGCCTCCAGCAGCTTGCCATTGGCGATCAGCCAGTCCAGGCGGGCCTTGAGCTCCTGCTTGATGCCGATGGTGGCCTGGCGCAGGGTCGGGCGCGGCGTCACATAGTGGCTGTTCGCATAGATCTTGATCGAGGGCAGGTCGCCGGTCTTCTTGCCGGTCAGGGGATCGAACTCCATGATCGCCTCGACCTCGTCGCCGAACATGGAGATGCGCCAGGCGCGGTCCTCATAGTGGGCGGGAAAGATCTCGATCACGTCGCCGCGGCGGCGGAAGGTGCCCCGCTCGAAGGCCGCGTCGTTGCGCTTGTACTGCTGGGCCACCAGATCGGCCATCAGCTGGCGCTGGTCGACCTTCTGCCCCACCTCCAGGGTGAAGGTCATGGCGGTATAGGTCTCGACCGAGCCGATGCCGTAGATGCAGGAGACCGAGGCCACCACGATGACGTCGTCGCGCTCGAGGATCGCCCGGGTGGCCGAGTGGCGCATGCGGTCGATCTGCTCGTTGATCGAGCTGTCTTTTTCTATGTAGGTGTCGGTGCGCGGGACATAGGCCTCGGGCTGGTAATAGTCGTAATAGCTGACGAAATATTCGACGCAGTTGTCGGGGAAAAACGACTTGAACTCGCTATAGAGCTGGGCCGCCAGGGTCTTGTTGGGGGCCAGGATCAGGGCCGGGCGCTGGGTGGCCTCGATCACCTTGGCCATGGTGAAGGTCTTGCCGGACCCCGTAACGCCCAGCAGCACCTGGTCGCGCTCGCGGCCCTCCAGGCCGGCGACGATGTCGGCGATGGCGGTGGGCTGGTCGCCGGCCGGCTCATAGTCCGACACCACCCGAAACCGCTTGCCGCCCTCCGACTTTTCCGGCCGCACCGGCCGGTGCGGGGTCCACAGGGCCGGCTGGAACACGGCCGGGTCCTGGATGAAGCGCGCGGAGACCTCCCCCACGCCTGGATTGGTGACATCACTGGGCATGGCGAGAAAGGTAGGGGCGAAGGCCGGGGCTGGCTAGGGGGACTGCTGACAGGGTTATGTCAGCAGTCTGGCGGGAGGGAAGGATCCATCGTCCGGCGGACAGGCGCGCCGTCCTCTCTATATGGGCGCCTTGGGGCGGCGATGGGATTATGAGGCCGAATCGCCGATTTACAGGGGCTCAACCGCGATTTCGCCCGCCGTCAGAGCCGTGCGGACGCGCCCAATCGACACAGGATAAGGTTCTGATTCCTCAGAGAAAGATGAGATGAAAAAGGTTAATTGCCACGCTTGACACAATGCTGCGGCGCAGCATGGGGTTGCGACTCGGTCATATAGGCGCCATAAACCTCGCCACATAGAGAGTTTCCTCGGCCATCCGTGTGCGGCCGAGCTCCCGTTTCAGAACGCCAGACGAGGGGTCCTCGCCTGTTCTGGGGCGTCGATGTCGGGGGGCGCAACCGCCCTCGCCGAATGGGACACGTAAGGTTTGACTGTAAAAAATCTAGCGCGGGCGGATGCGCGCGCGCTGACAAGTGGCCTTTTAGTTGGGGCCGCTGTCGGCATAGCTTTGGGCGGCGCCTACCTTGCGGGGGGCGCCTCCCGCACATCCGACGACCATCAGCGGTCCGCGCGCCTGGCGCGGGCGGCGGCGCGTGGCTTTTCCGAGGGCGCCCTGCGCGCTGAAACCCAATCCATGGGTCCGGGCGCGCTCGCCCTGGCCCAGCACCGCGATCCCCTGGCGGGCGCCGGACCCGACCATGACGGCCAGGCGGTGAGCCTGCGCGTCACCTCCCCGACCGCCCTGGCGGCCAGCGCCACGCCCGCCGCGGCTGTGGGCCGGTCGAACGTGATGCGGGCCAGCTTCACCCGGCCCGCCAATCCGGCGGCGCGGCCGTTCCGCTTCCCCACCAGCGACGCCCTGCAATCGGCCCGCGACCTCGATTGCCTGGCCGACGCCGTCTATTACGAGGCCCGCGGCGAAACCTCCGCCGGCCAGGCCGCCGTCGCCCAGGTGGTCCTGAACCGCGTTCGCCATCCGGGCTTTCCCAAATCGGTCTGCGGCGTGGTGTTCCAGGGCGTCAGCGGCGACGGCTGTCAGTTCAGCTTCGCCTGCGACGGCTCCATGCGCCACACCAAGGAGACCGAAGCCTGGCGGCGCGCAGAACAGATCGCCGCTCGCGCCCTGACCGGCTTCGTCATGCCCTCGGTGGGCAACGCCACCCACTTCCATGTGGTGGGCGTGGATCCGGGCTGGGGCCCGCGGCTGCTGAAGGTGGCCCAGGTCGGCCTGCACGTCTTCTACCGCTTCGGCGGCTATGCCGGCGCGCCGTCCAGCTTCACCGGCGAGCCGGAACGCTCGGTCCCGGACAGCCCGGCCGCCGAGCCGACCCTTGTCGCCGGCGCCACCGCCGACGGCCGCCCGGCCGGCCAGATCATCCTGGCCAGCGCCACCCTGCCGGCCCAGGCGTCAGCGGCGCCCTCGGCGGCGTCGGTCGCCAAGCCGGCGGGAGCCCTCGACGCGCCCGCGGCCGCCAAGCCCGAGCCCGGCCCGGTCAAGGCGCACGCGGACACGGGGCTTTAAGGGGCCCTAGTCCGCGAGTTGCGATTCGATCGCCGCGACCAGCCGGGGGTCTTCGGGCTTCACCGCCGGCGAGAACCGTCCGACCACCGTCCCGTCCCGGGCGACCAGGAACTTTTCGAAGTTCCAGGAGACCTCGCCGGTCTTGGGGGCATTGTCGGGCGCGCCCTCGGCCGCGGTGATCGCCTGGGTCAGACGCTGATAGAGCGGATGCTGGCCCTCGCCCTTGACCACGATCTTTTCGAACATGGGAAACTGGATGTGGAAGCGGGTTTCGCAGAACTCGGCGATCTCGGCGTTGGTCCCTGGCTCCTGGCCGGCGAATTCGTTGGCCGGAAAGCCGGCGACCACGAAGCCGCGATCGCGGTAGGCCTCATAGAGGGCCTCCAGCCCGTCATATTGCGGCGTCAGTCCGCATTTGGAGGCCACATTGACCACCAGCACCACCTGGCCCTGATAGTCGCCGAGAGAGGCCGGGGTCCCGTCGATGCGGTTGACGGAAATATCGTGCACACCAGTGCTTTTGAGGTCGGCGCTTGTGGGGTCGGGCATGGGGTTTCCTCTGACCAGGGGCTCCGTCACAGGCTATCGCAACCTTTGAGGTCCGCAAGCATGGCCCGCCGCAACGCTTGACACGTCAGCACGTTACAATGTTTCAGCGGGGCTACAATTAGAAGGACATCCCATGAAGAGAGCTAGCATGACCCTGTTCGCCGCCTTGGCGGCCGCCTCGGCCCTGGCCGCGCCCGTCTTGGCGCAGCCCTATGGGACGCAGCCCTATGGACCGCCCCCGCCCGCCCAGGGCGGCTATGACCAGGACCATGATCGCCGCGACCACGACCACGACCACGAGCATGGCCCCATGCAGCCCGGCGGCTGGGACATCGACCGGCGCATCGACTGGATGCAACAGCGCATCATGCGGGGCCGCAGCGACGGCTCGCTCGACCGCCGCGAATATCGGCACGCGCAACGCCAGCTCGATAGCATCAAGAACGACTATCGCCGGGCGCGGTGGCACGGGGGCGGCCGGCTCGACGATCGCGCCCGGGACATGCTGCAGGAGCGCCTGGACCGCCTGAACGGCGAAATCCATTGGCTGCGCGACAATGGCGACCGCCGCCCCTGGTAGACCTTTGGTCCTGCTCCGGTTCAGGCCGGAGCAGGATGCCCTGCCAGGCTAGGGTTCGTTGACAAGTAAAGGCTTCAATCTTTCATTGCGCTCATCCCCGCGCAGGCGGGGATCCAGGTGAAGCCTGCGGAAGCCGGTGGATGAATCCGGATCCCCGCCTTCGCGGGGATGAGCGGATTCATTTTCAGTGGTTTGGTTATTCCCGCACGAGTCCCTAGGCGACCAGGTCCTTATATTGGGGATGTCGCTTCAGCCAGGCGGCGGCGTAGCTGCACAGGGGAACGATCTTGGCGCCCCGCGCCCGCGCGTGGACGACAATCCCCTCCATCAGCCTGCCCGCCGCGCCGCCGCCGCGCAGGGCCATGGGGGCCTCCACGTGAGGAATCACCAGCCGCCCGCCCTCGCGCCGATAGTCGGCGAAGGCGATGTGGCCCAGCTCGGAGAGTTCGAACCGATGGCTTTCGGCATTGTCGATCACAGGCGTGTCAGGGATTGGCGTGTCGGGAATGGGCGTGTCGGACATGAGCCAGCCTCGGACAGAGAAGGTCTAGGATCAATATAGGACTGAAGGGTTTTAGCGCATCGCCGGCGGGATCGAATCATACAGCTTGGCCGGGGCCAGGTTCAGCCGGGCGCGGGCCGCCTCGATCGGTTCGGCCAGCAGGCGCTCATAGTCCTCACCCGGCAGCCAGGCGGCCTTGCGACCGCGTTGATAGCCTTCCCAGATCGCTCGCCGCACCGGCAGGCCACCAGTGTCCCCGGCCCGGCTGGCGGCGCCCAGGGCGATAAAGGCCCAGCCCAGGCTCTTGGTCTGGGCATAGGAAAACGCCACCAGACAGGCTTCGCCCAGGGCGTCGCGGCCATAGCCGGTCAGCATGTGCCATATATCGTGGGTGTCGCGGATCCGCCGGCCGTACCAGGCATAGGGATGGAGCGCGTCGACCGCCTGGGCGCCCTTGCGGCTTTCCTCGGCCAGGCCCTCGGCCGACAGGTTCTCACGCGCCGTGAATTCGGCATAGGCGGCGCCCACCGTGCCCGGAGCGAAACTTTCCACCCAGGCCCGGTCCATCAACCGCTCGGCCAATTCCAGCCGCTGATAGGCCAGTCGGCCGCCCTGCGGGGTGTTCAAAAGCCGCGCATAGCCCATGGGCGTCGATTTGCCGGACAGGGCGCGCATGATTTCGAACACCTGCACGGTGTCTTCCTTGTCGGCCAACAGGCGTTGTAGCGCGCGCCAGGCCTTGCCCCATTGCAGCCGGAAGGCGTCCGCGGGGATGGCGGATCGAGGGGTCGGGTCGGCGGCGACAGAGGTCATGATGGTCTCTTACAGGAACGACCTTAACATAATGACGGAAGCGTCAACTTTTTCAAGGGGCGCATTTTTAGGAAGCTTAACCAAGGAATGATCTTGACGCAGGCAGGCTTCACCCGATCAATTCCACCCGTGCCGCGTCTTCGTAAAAGATCAATCAGCTTATCCGGTCACGCCACGTCTCTGGCGTTGGAACCTGAGTTTTGGGAAGCCCTGAGCGCCATGGCCGCCGCGCGCCATTGCAGTCTGGCGGGCTTGATCATCGACATCGACTCCCGCCGCGCCGACCGACCCCTGGCGTCTGCGTGCCGTGTGGCGGCGCTGGCCTGGGCGCGGCAGGCCACCTAGGGCGAAGGCGGCGTCGGCCAATTCCGCGGCGACGCTTCTGTCACGTCTGCGTCGTGCTACATATGTTCCAGAATCCCTTTCATCTGGTCACCGCCCTTGTCCGACGTCCCCGCCCCGCGCATCAGCGACCTCGCCCGCGTCACCGGCCCGGCCGCGTCCTATCTGGAAGGCCTGAATCCGGAACAGCGCCGCGCGGTGGAGACCGTCGAGGGCCCGGTGCTGGTGCTGGCCGGCGCCGGCACCGGCAAGACCCGGGTGCTGACCAGCCGTCTGGCCCACATCCTGGCCACCGGCAAGGCGAGGCCGTGGGAGCTTTTGTCCGTCACCTTCACCAACAAGGCCGCGCGGGAGATGCGCGAGCGCACCGCCGCCATGATCGGCGACCAGGCCGAGGGTCTGCGCTGGCTGGGCACCTTCCACGCCATCGCCGCCCAGATCCTGCGCCGCCACGCAGAACTGGTGGGCCTGAAATCCAGCTTCACCATCCTGGACACCGACGACCAGGAACGGCTGTTGAAACAGCTGATCGAGGCCGAGAATATCGACGCCAAGCGCTGGACCCCGCGCAACCTGGCCGGACTGATCGACCAGTGGAAGAACCGCGGCTGGACGCCGGACCGGGTGCCGCCGGCCGAGGGCGCCCATTTCGCCAATAATCGCGGCGCGGCCCTCTACCGCATGTACCAAGAGCGCCTGAAGGTGCTGAACGCCTGCGATTTCGGCGACCTGCTGCTGCACAACATCACCATCTTCACGTCCAACGCCGACGTGCTGGCCGAATATCACGACCGCTTCCGCTATATCCTGGTCGACGAATATCAGGACACCAATGTCGCCCAATATCTGTGGTTGCGGCTCCTGGCCCAGAAGCGCCAGAACGTCTGCTGCGTGGGCGACGACGACCAGTCGATCTATGGCTGGCGCGGGGCCGAGGTGGACAATATCCTGCGCTTCGAGCGTGACTTCCCGGGCGCCGAGGTCATTCGGCTGGAACGGAACTACCGCTCGACCGAACACATCCTGGCCGCCGCTTCCGGCCTGATCACCGCCAATAAGGGCCGCCTGGGTAAGACCCTGTGGACCGAGGCCAAGGGCGGCGACAAGGTCCAGGTGCGCGGCGTTTGGGACGGCGAGGCGGAAAGCCGGCTGGTCGCCGACGAGATCGAGCGGGCCAAGCGGTCCGGCCGCCGCTACCGCGACATCGCCATACTGGTGCGGGCCTCGTTCCAGATGCGCGCCTTCGAAGAGCGGTTCGTCATGCTGCAGATCCCCTATGCGGTGATCGGCGGCCCGCGCTTCTTCGAGCGCGCCGAAATCCGCGACGCCCACGCCTATCTGCGGCTGATTCAGTCGGAAGACGACGACCTGGCCTTTGAGCGCATCGTCAACACCCCCAAGCGCGGTATCGGCGACACCACCGTCTCGCGCCTGCTGCAGGTCGCCCGCGGCAACGGCGTTTCCACCGTTTCAGCCTCCCGCGCCCTGGTCCAGACCGACGAAATCGCCGCCCGCACCCGCACGGCCCTGTCCAATTTCATCCGCGACCTCGATCGCTGGCGCAGCTTGCGCGACACCACCGACCACGCCCGCCTGCTGGAGATGGTGCTGGAGGAAAGCGGCTATACCGACGCCCTGCGCCTGGACAAGGCCCCCACCAGCCAGACCCGCCTGGAGAACCTGAAGGAACTGGTCCAGTCCATGGCCGCCTTCGACAACCTGCAGTCCTATCTGGAGCACGTGTCGCTGGTCATGGACCTGGACCGGGGCGCCGGTGAGGACTCGGTGCAGATCATGACCCTGCACGGGGCCAAGGGCTTGGAATTCCCCCTGGTCTTCCTGCCCGGCTGGGAGGAAGGCGTGTTCCCCTCCCAGCGCAGCGTCGACGAGAAGGGCGAAAAGGGGCTCGAGGAAGAGCGCCGGCTGGCCTATGTCGGCATCACCCGCGCCCGCGAACAGGCCCGGGTCAGCTTCGCCGCCAACCGCCAAGTCTATGGCCGCTGGACCACCCAATTGCCCAGCCGTTTTGTCGACGAGCTGCCCATCGCCCACGTGGAGGCGGCGTCCGAGACCGGCTATTATGGCGGCGGACCCGGCATGGCCGAGCCCAAGAGCCGCTGGGACGACACCCCCGCCTTCAAGTCCAGCTACGATTCCCCCGGTTGGCGCCGCGCCCAGACCCGCGGTGTGTCCGGCGGCGGCGGTCGCCAGTCGGTGATCGAGGGCGAAGGCCGGCTGGTCGCCGTCTCCGAGCCTTCCGCCGGCGGCGCCTATGCCCGCGGCGACCGGGTGTTCCATCAGAAGTTCGGCTACGGCTCGGTCAAGGGCGTGGAGGGCAATAAGCTCACCGTCAGCTTCGACAAGGCCGGCGAGAAGAAGGTGATCGACACCTTTGTGGAGAAGGGATGACCCCAGAGGCCGACCGCCTGATCGCGATCCTCGGCCTGCAGCCCCATCCCGAGGGCGGCCATTTTCGCGAAACCTTTCGCGACGCGGTCGGGAATGGAGGCCGCGCCGCCTCCACCGCCATCCTGTTCCTGCTCAAGGCTGGCGAGGTCTCCCGCTGGCACCGGGTCGACGCCGTGGAGATCTGGCATTGGCACCGCGGCGGCCCGCTGGAGATCGGCGTCGCCGTCTCCGGCGAACCGCTCGCCCTGCACCGCCTCGGCCCCGCGATCGAGTCGGGGCAGACGCCCCAGGTCGTGGTCCCCGCCCACGCCTGGCAAATGGCCCGGCCGCTCGGCGACTTCACCCTGGTGGGCTGCACCGTGGCGCCGGGATTCGATTTCGCCGGCTTCGAACTGGCCCCCGAGGGCTGGGAGCCGGCCTGACCGGGGTCAGGATTTGATCGGAATCTGCGAACGCGACCGGCCCTGTTCTGCGCGGCGCGGCAGGGTGATGCGCAGCACGCCGTTGCGATAGGCCGCCTCGATGCCCTGGCGAACGACGTCCGCCGCGATCGGGAAGCGCCGCTCGAAACGGCCAAACTGCCGTTCGCTGATCCGATAGGTGGCGGCGGCCTCCTCGCGATCCTCGGCCTTGTGGCCGCAGATCACCAGCATGTCGCCGTCGATCGAAAGGTCCAGATCGTCGGCGTTCAAGCCTGGCGCCTCAAGGTTCAGCAGATAGGCCTGATCGGTCTCCTTCACGTCCGCGGCCGGCTGGCCGAACACGGCCGTGGGGGCGAAGGCCGCAAAGGGCCGGGACGTCCGCAGCGAGGGAAGGCCGCTGAGCGCGAAGGCGCCGCGCCAGAAGTCGTCGAACGCCCGCCTCATCTCCAGTTGCATGGCTGGAAGGGGTTCGAGCGAATTGCGCCAGAGATCGGCCACTTCGTGACTGGCCTGGCGGCCGGTGGCGGCGACGTGGCGGCCAGTGTCAACCGCCTGCCGCGCGGCTTGGCTGGCGATCGCCGCGCCCTCGGCGACAGCTCTGCCGCCGTTCTCGCCGAAGCTGCGGGCTTCTGACTCGATGGTCTTGCCGGCCGAGCTCGCGGATTTGGTCTGGCTCGGCCTTTCGGCCTCGGGGCGCGGAGACGCCGTGGAGGAAGAGGTTTGCGCGTCTTGGGATTCAGCCATAGGAAGTCTCCCGGTGTTGGCGATATTGAAATGACAGTCAGGGTGGCGCAGCGGCGAATGCCGCACGTCCTTGTCTAAAACCTGATCGTCAGCCGCAACGTTCCCTTACGGAAGTATCAAGTTTTTGCGACGTGGCTTGGCTGTGATCAGTTCGCCGTGCTTATACCAACCGGCGAAAAGATTGACCCCATCGCACAAAGGCCACGTCATCCTTGAGCCGCGCTCGCCAGAGCGCGAGTCGAAGGACGCCCAGTCGTTGCAGCCGCGTGCGTCCTTCGACTCGTCGCTTCGCGCCGGTTCAGGATGACGCCGGAAGAGTCAGTCTCTGTGCGAATTGCTATCAGTCTTGAGGCAGCCGCGTCCAGATCGCCTCGGCCGGTTCCGGCGGGACCAGCCCGAACACGGTCTCCAGCACGACGCCAAGCTCGCCGGCGTCGGCGATCCCCCGCGCCTTGACCTCACCGCCCCGCCGCTCGGTCAATGTCCGGTTCACCAGGGTGTAGCGCGCCTCGGGGGTCAGACGCTCGGCGATCAGAAAGGTCCGAAAGATCGACTCGGGATGGGTCGAGGTGAACCAGTTGGATATCTCATAGTCGGCGGGATAGGCCGGCTCGAGGGTGAAGCGGTAAACGTCCTGCCAGCCGCCGGGTAACAGGGTCTGAAGGGTGAAGACCGGGCCGTCGGCCTGCAGCCGCAGCCGGCTGGCGGGGGCCTGTTGCTCGATATCCGCCTCCAGGCGCAGGGGCGCCGAGACCAGATGACCGCCAAAGGCCGCGTCGGCCAGATAGGCGCCCTCCTCCAGATCGACCCGCAGCAGCATATGGTTGCGCGGCCCCTCGGGATGATCGGGCGGCGCCATCCAGCGCACCCGGCCGATCAGCGGGGTGACGGCGAAGCCCAGGGCGTCCAGCGCCGCGTGGAACAGGGCGTTGAGTTCGAAGCAATAGCCGCCGCGCCGACCCGCCACCAGCTTGGCCTGCAGGCTGGCCAGGTCCAGCGGAACCGGCCGGTGCAAAAGGGGGTCGAGGTTTTCGAACGGGATCGCCGCCGGCTGCAAGGCGTGGACCGCGCTCAGCACCGCCAGGGTCGGCTCGCGCGGGCCTGCATAGCCGATGCGCGCGCAATAGGCGTCAAGGTCGAAGCTAGAAAGGTCGCTCATGATGGTCCTCCCCACCTTGCTTCTAGCGCATTTCGCTTCCGTGCAAATGGCCGTAGAGAGGCGGTCATGACCGATCCCGCCTACCAGATCATCGCCCGCGGCCCGCGCCGGGACGCCGAAGCCGCCGCCGACGCCATCGACGCAGACCCGATGCTGGAGGCCGCCACCTATTCGATCCTGGAGGAGGATGAGGACCGCGGCGTCTGGCGCATCGACGCCTTTCCCACCTCCACCGAGGAGGCCGAAGGCCTGCGCGGCGCGCTTGAAGCCTTCGCCGCCCTCAAGGTGACCACCGAGGTGCTGGCCGACGCCGATTGGCTGGCCATGGCCCTGTCCGGCCTGCCGCCGGTGCGCGCGGGACGGTTCTTCATCTACGGCGTGCATGACCGCGGCCGGGCGCCGGCCAATATGGTCAATCTCCGCATCGAGGCGGGCGCGGCCTTCGGCACCGGCCATCACGGCACGACGGTCGGCTGCCTACTGGCCTATGACACCCTGTTGAAGAGGCGCCGCTTTCCCCGCGTGCTGGATGTGGGCACGGGCACGGGCGTCCTGGCCATCGCCGCCGCGCGCACCGGCAGCCGAACCTGTGTCGGCACCGATATCGACCGGGTCTCGGTGCGCATCGCCCGCGAGAACGGCCGCATCAATCGCACCCACGCCCGCTTTGTCCACGCCTCGGGCCTGGCCCACCGGCGGGTGCGGCAAGCCGGCCCCTACGATCTGGTCTTCGCCAATATCCTGGCCCGCCCCCTGGTCGGCCTGTCCCACGACATCCACGCCGCCTTGAAGCCCGGCGGCCTGACCATCCTGTCGGGCCTGCTGCGCACCCAGGAACGCATGGTCCGCGCCTCCTACCTGTCCAAGGGGTTCCACCTGGTCCGCCGCATCCACCGCGACGCCTGGGCCACCCTGGTGCTGCGCCGGCGGTGAGCGAGGGCGGCAGGTTTGTTGTTAGCGCGAAAAAGGTAGGCTAACCGATCTACAAGGATTGAAACCGCGCCAACTCTCTCAGGGGCCATTCATGCAGTTTGACGACGTTATCCTCGGTCGCAGAAGCATCCGTGGTTACAAACCCGATCCCGTTCCCAGGGCGCTGCTTGAGGAAATCATCGGCTTGGCGATGCGGGCTCCGTCGTCGATGAACACCCAGCCCTGGAATTTCTACATCATCACCGGCGAACCGCTGGATCGGATCCGCGCCGGCAACACCGAGCGGATG
>FSWM01001259.1_pt1 | contig 17885 bp, 15 predicted proteins | sample 1637841 | NCBI WGS metagenome assembly FSWM01 (sample SAMEA3914789, study PRJEB12502) | metagenome | biome: forest; material: soil | place: Canada | collected 2011-07-03 | depth 0.3 m | reverse complement strand
CGGTCCACCACCACGATCTCGCCCCCGGCCTCGGCCTTGTCGATCTCCGCGGCGGCCTTGTCATAGCAGGCCAGGCGCGCGGCGTTGTCGGACAGGGCGCGGCAGTCAACCAGAGCTTTCAGCACCTGCGCCCGCTCCCTGGCCGTATCGGCCTTCGCCGCGGCGCCGGCGGCGGACGCTTCGGTTGCACAGATTAGCAGCATGACAGCGGCGCCAACGGTGGCGCTGGCGCAATAAATTTCCAGCTTATGACGCATAAATAGGCTCCTTTTGGCGGCGCCCGGCCGCCGGGTGAGGCATCGATCGCGCCCATAATGGCGGCAAGGCGACCGTTTCAGCCCTATTGTGACGAGATCCCGACCAAAGCGAGGCAGGATTTTCCAATATCGGCGCCACTGTGACGCGAAAGTGACAAGACCGTTAGGAACTGCATCACGGCGGCCTGCGAGCATTGACCCCGGTGGGCAAGTTTTTACGATCCCCGTCAATCGGTATCCGCAAAGGGCCGGGACACATCCAAAGTTTGAGCGCGCCCGCACAAAAAAAGCGTGGCGTTCCCTCGGAGGGGCCAACATATGAAAATCCACACCACGCGAGGCCGTTTGCTCGCGTCATCGGTGCTATGCGGAGCGCTCGCGCTCGGGGCCGCATCGGCCGCGCACGCGCAGAACACGGCAGCGGCGCCGGGCGGCGTGCAGAGCAGCGCCGAAATCGTCGTCACCGGCACGCGCATCAGGGGCGTGCCCAATGCGACCAGCCCTAGCCCGATTTCAGTGGCGACGGCGGCCCAGATTGCGCTGACCAAGGCCGACACGATCGAAGAAGTCCTGCAACACATGACCGGCGCCGACTTCACCGGCGGCCTCACCAACTCCAGCAACAATGGCGGCCAAGGCCTGTCGGAAGTCAGTCTGCGCAACCTCGGCCCGACCCGCGCCGTGGTGCTGGTGGATGGTCAGCGCTTGATCCCGATCGCTTCCGGCACCATTTCGGCCGTCGACCTGAACTCGATCCCGCTCTCTATGGTCGATCGCATCGATGTGCTGCGTGACGGCGCCTCCTCCATCTATGGCGCCGACGCCATCGGCGGCGTGGTCAATATCATCACCAAGAAGAATTTCGACGGCATGCAGGCCGACGCGTCCTATGGCGAAAGCGGCCATGGCGACGGCGCCGTCTATTCGATCAGCTCCACGGTCGGTATCAATTCCGACAAGGGCAATGTGCTGATCGGTATCGGTTGGGACCACCGCGACGCCATCGGCCAATCGCAGCGCAATTGGGCGGTCGACCCGCACGTGGGTCAACCGGGTGAAGGCGGCTCGGCCTATCGCAGCCAGTTGAACATCCTGCAGGATGAAAACTCCACCAAAGTGTGGGCCAATGGCGCCCAACTCGATCGGACCGACCCGACCGTCAACTGGTCGGCGATCGACCCCGCGCTGGTCTATCTGCCCAACGGCGGCACCGTGAAGATGAACGCGGGCAAGCAGGATTGGAACGATCTGACCGGCGGCATGGACCGCAAGCAGATCAGCTTCAACTCGCACTACAATCTAACCGACAATCTGCGTTTTATCGCGGAAGGCTTCTACACCGACCGCCAGTCCAGTCAGGCCTTGCGTCCTGAGCCGCTGCTCGGCGACACCATCGCGACCACCGTGTTCGCGGGCTTCATTCTTCCGGCCGATCAGAGCCCGACCGGCGTCTCCCTTCCGGCCTATCTGACGCCCAACCAGTTTGGCCCGCGGATCTATCAACAGGATTCGGAGACCTATCGCCTCAAGATGGGCTTCGAAGGCACAATTCTCGGCAAGTATGATTGGGAAGCCGGCTACGTCTATCAGGCCAATAACACCCGAACCGACGTCAAGAACGAAGGCAATTTCGAGCACCTGGCCATCCTGACCGAGCAGCTGCCCTGCACCGATCCTGCGGTCTGTAATATTCCCGCGGGCGCGACCGTGGGCACGCTGAAGCCGACCTCCATTCCGCACTGGACCGCCGGCCCGAACAATATCTTCACCCCGGCCGAAGTCGCTTATCTGACCTTCGACAACACCGACCTGAACCGTTCACAGGAATCCTACGCCTACGCCAATATCACGGGGCCGATTTGGACCCTGCCGGCCGGCGACCTCCAGGGCTCGATCGGCGGCGAAATGCGCAAGGAGCACCTGGATGACCTGCCCGATACGCTCGTGCAGGAAGGTTGGGGCCCGAACCAGTCGGCGCCGACCGGCGGCGGCTATGATGTGCAGTCGATCTATGGCGAATTGCGCATTCCGGTGCTCAAGGACCTGCCGTTCGCTCAGGAACTAACCCTGACGCCCAGCGCCCGCTATGACCACTACAGCACCTTCGGCGGGGCCTTCACCAACAAGGTCGGTGTCAACTACAAGATCGACCCGAATGTGCGGGTTCGCTTCTCCTACGCCACCAGCTTCCGCGCCCCGTCGGTGAACGAACTGTTCGGTGGTCAGTTCATCAGCGACAACCCGGCCAGCGGGGATCCCTGCGACGGCCGTGGCATCACCACGCCCGGCTTCAACGGCAACCTGAATGTGGGTAAGGGCATCCTGACGGCGGGGTCCACCTGCTCGAAGGCGGTCGCCGGCGGCGCCGCCGTTCCATTGAGCTTCCAACCGTCGCAGGACAACGCCACCAACAACCAGATCCAGGTTCTGGAAGGTGGCAACCCCACTCTGAAGCCTGAGCAATCCGAGTCCTACGCCTTGGGTATCGTGCTCACCCCGCAGTTCGCTCCGGGACTGTCGCTCTCGGTCGATTACTATTCGATCCGGGTCAGCAACTCGATCTTTGACGGCGGTATCGCCGCCAACGCCAGCCCCGATCTGGTGCTTAACGGCTGCTATGGCCCCGCCCAGAATCAGAGCTTCTGCAGCCTGATCACGCGGAATTCGGCCGGGGTCATCACCCAGCTGAACAGCTTGAACACCAACTTCGGCACCGAAAAGCTGCGGGGTATCGACTACGAAATCAGCTATGACACCGCTGCGGGTCATCTGAACTTGCCCATCCCCGGATCGCTCAAGGTCGATCTGCAGGTGACCAACTATTTCGAACACACCACGCAGAACCCCGACGGCACCAACAACAGCTATATCGGCACCTTCAACACCTCGGCTGAAAACATCCAGCCGGAATGGAAGGGCACTGCTTCGGCTGACTATCGCTTGGGTCCGTGGACCGCGCACTGGGATATGCAATATTTCGAGCACACCAAGGACTTCCAAGGTGGCGGCGGTATCGGCGACACCATCCCGGATCTGTACTATAACAACATCAGCGCCAGCTATACCTTCAGCGATTTCGCATTCCTGAAGAAGGCGCGGGTGACCATGGGTATCGACAACGTCGCCGACCAGGATCCGCCGTTCCTGTCCTCAGACAGCACCTGCAAGTGCAACAGCCTTGCCGGCCCGTTCGACTTCGTCGGCCGCTTCTTCTACGGCCGTATCTCGACCAGCTTCTAAGCTGATCGAAGCCGCAACCTGAGCGACTTTCGGGTCGCTCAGGTCTCGGGCCTGAGATCAACCGCTCGCGGATCGCTCCGTGGGCGGTTTTTCTTTGGCTGTTCGTCAGGCAAAAGGCGCTAACCTCGGCGACCCAAGCGTCCGCCGCGACTCAATAAGACGCACCTCCGGGAGGCCCAGCCCTGACCTCAAAGTTCAACAGGCGCGCCTTGCTGGCCTCGGCTGGCGCCGCGGCCTTGGGTGGCTGCGCCATGGCGAGGCCTCGCCTGCCGGAAATTCAGGTCAATCTGTCGGAACTCGCGCCCCCGCCGCCGCCGGCCGCCGGCGAGGCGGATCTGATCGGCGCAGGCCGCGACGCGGCCCGGCGCATGTCCGTGCCGGTCCTGCTGAACCGCCAGGGGCCCTTCACCTTCGTGGTCGACACGGGCGCCAATCGCTCGGTGGTGGCGATCGAGACCGCGGCGAGCCTCAACCTGCCGGCCGCGGGCCAGGAGTCCATCCACGGCATCGCCGGCATAGAGCCGAGCCAGACCGTTCTTGTCGATCGCCTGTCGGTGGGTGAAGTCACCTCCCGGCGGCTCAAGCTGCCGACCTTGTCGACCGAGCATCTGGGGGTTCAGGGGCTCTTGGGCGTCGACGTCCTGAAGGATCGCCGGGTGGTGCTCAACTTTTTGGACAACCGCCTCGAGGTCGGTCCTTCGGGCAATGAATTTGCGGTCAATCTGGTGGGCGGCGGTCGCGTGAGCGATCTCTCCGGCGACCCCAGCATCGTCTCCATCCCCGCCCGCTACCGCTTCGGCCAATTGACCATCGTCGACGCCGATGTGGGCGGCCAGCCGGTCACCGCCTTTCTGGATTCGGGGTCTCAGAACACGGTGGCGAACCTGACCTTGCGCAGGCGGATGCTGGAGCACATCCCCGACCAGGTGGCCAAGCTGGCCACGGTGGAACTGCTCAGCGCCACCGGCCAGGTGGCGTCGGGCGACCTGTGTCTGCTGCCCAGCCTGCGCCTGGGGGGCATCAAGATGACCGGGCTCAGCGCCGTCTTCGCCGATCTGCACACCTTCGACATCTGGGGCCTGCAGGACCGCCCCTCGATCCTGGTCGGCATCGACGTGCTGCGCCATTTCAACGCCGTGGAGCTCGATTTCGGCCGCAGACAGGTGATCTTCCACACCCCGCCCAGCTGGCGGCGACGGCCGTGACCGCCCGGGCTTGCGGCGCATGGTCACGGCCAATGGCCTCAGAAGACTAGGCTTTTCAGCATCGGACTGGTTATTGTACAGCTCGGCTGGAGGAACCGAGTGCAGCGCCTGACCTATTATCCCGACAGCGGCTTCTGGGCGGTGACGGTCAGGATCGGCTTTCTGCTGGTGATCGCCGCCGTCGTGTTCGCCTCCGTGGCGCCGGTCGGATGGGTGCCGCGCCTGTTGTTTTCCCGGCACCTGGAACATTTCGCCGCCTTCTATGTCGCAACCCTGATGGCCGCGGCGGCCATGCCGCGGATAAGGCTGATGCGGCTGGGCGTGGCCCTGACCCTGTTCGCCGCCGGCCTGGAACTGATGCGCATGATCCCGTCCCAGCACCGGATATGGGAGATCGCCGACTGGCAGGCCGATTTCGGCGGCATCCTGGCGGCGCTCGCCCCGATCATCGCCGAACAGTTCCGCGCGTCGTTCGACCCGCGCGACCCTTCTTAGGGCGCCAGGCTGGGCCGCCCTTAACCCGTCGCCCTTAGCCGCAAATATGCTTGTTGGGTGTGAGGAACGCCACAGCTTCGAACAGAGTTTAAGCTTCAGGTAAGAAACCCTGGCCCGGCTCTTGCCTGACCGTCTGGTTGTGGCACTTTTCCGTCCGGAAACGCCACGGTCGAGCCACTCTCAACCGTCGCTCTAGCGACCTCTGTTTCGACAGGAGAAGCGCCGTGGAAGTCGAAATCCGCACGCCGACCGAGACCTCGGCCGATTTCCAACGAAGCCTGAACCGGTTTCTGGATGGGCGTAACTTCTCCAATGACGAGGGATTCACCATGCACTGGGCCGAGCCCCAGGGGACTGAAGTCGTCCATCATGTGAGTTTCGAGACCGTGGAAGTGGCCGAGGCCTTCCAGTCCTCCTGGCGGAGCGACGTTTTCGACCGGGAATAGGGCGCGCGTCACGGCCGACGGCTTAACCAGACCGGCCTTCGCTTAGGGCGAGATGTGAATTGAAGCCAAACTAATAACCGCTCATCCCGGCGAAGGCCGGGATCCAGATCCTAAGGCGCAAGAGTGTATTATTCCGGGCGGATTATTGTCGTTTGGCCTGAGCTTTGTCATCTGGGTCCCGGCCTTCGCCCATAGGCGCTAAGTTAGGATCCTGACCAAGAAACACCTCGCCCAAAGGGAGAGGGAGGGGCCCGCGCCGAAAGGCGTGGGAGGGTGAGGGGTTGCGGTTTTTCAGGATGGATATGAGAGACCTTACCCCCTCATCCTCCCATTCGCTTCGCGAACGGGCCCTCCTTCTCCCCACGGGAGAAGGTAGGTTCGACCGCCCCGGCCTAACTTAGCGCCTATGGGCCTTCGCCGGGATGAGCGGAGTCATACTTTAAGCCTCAGCCCGCGACGCCTCAAACGCCGCCGCGGTGCGGATCAGGGTGTCGGCGTCCGATCGCGTGGGCGTCCAGTCGAAGGCCGCGCGGGCGGCCGAGGGGTCGGCGACCAGGCGCGGCGGGTCGCCCGCCCGGCGGCCAGCGATCTCATGGGGCGGGGTCTTGCCCATCACCCGCTCGGCGGCGGCGACCATCTCCAGCACCGACAGGCCCTTGCCGGTCCCCAGGTTGAAAGCCCGCCCGCCGCCAAAAGCCGCGGCCCCGCCGGCCTTGAGCCAGGCCAGGGCGGCGACATGGGCCTCGGCCAGGTCGGTGACGTGAATATAGTCGCGCACGGCCGAACCGTCCGCCGTCGGATAATCGGTCCCAAACACCTTCAGCCCTGGGCCCGTGCCCAACGTCGCGCGGACCATGTTGGGGATCAGGTGGGTTTCCGGATCATGCCGTTCGCCGATCTCCCCGTCCTCGTCGGCGCCGGCCGCGTTGAAATAGCGCAGGGCCGCCCAGCCGAAACCCTGCACCGGGGCCAGCCAGGACAGGGCGCCCTCGATCGCCCGCTTGGTCTCGCCATAGGTGTTGGTCGGCTTCAATGGCGCCGTCTCGGAAATCAGCTCGCCCTCGGCCACGCCATAGACAGCGGCCGTGGAGGAAAACACGATCTGCCTGAGGCCCTCGGCGGTCAGGGCTTCGAGGAAGCGCAGGGTGGCGATGACATTGTTTTCGTAATAGAGCGCCGGCTTGGCCATGGACTCGCCCACCAGGCTCGAGGCGGCGAAATGCATCACCGCGGTGATCTGGTGGTCGCGGAGGGTCTGGCGGACCAGATCGGCGTCACGGATATCGGCCTGGACCAGCGGACCCCATTTGACCGCGTCGGCATGGCCCGTGGCCAGATTGTCCAGGGTGACGGGGGTGTAGCCGGCCCTGGCCAGGGCCTTGCACGCGTGGGAGCCGACAAAGCCGGCGCCGCCGGCGACCAGGATGGATTCCACGCTTGGCTCCTACAAGGATCTGATGCGGATCGGCGGGTTCACGCGTCCAACAGAGCCCGGATCGCCTCGCGGGCGGCGGGACCCAGATCGGGCCGTTTCAGCGCCAGGGCGACATTGGCCCTGAGCAGGCCGATCTTGTCGCCGCAGTCATAGGTGGTCCCGTCATAGTCCAGGGCGTAGAAATCCTGCCGCCCCATCAGCTTGACCATGGCGTCGGTCAGCTGGATCTCGCCCCCGGCGCCGCTCTCCTGGCTGGCCAGGATGTCGAAGATCTCCGGCTGCAGAATATAGCGGCCGCTGACGATCAGGTTCGACGGCGCCGTTCCCTGCGGCGGCTTTTCGACCATGCCAGTCATCCGGCGCAGACGCCCTTCGCCCGATTCCAGGGCCACGATGCCATATCGATGGGTCTCACTCTGCGGCACCGGTTCGACCACGATCAGATTGCCGCCGGTCTGCGCCTGGGCCTCGACCGCCTGGGCCAGGGCGGGGACCGCCGCGTCCATCACCATGTCCGGCAGGATCACCGCGAAGGGCTCGTCGCCAATGACGTCGCGCGCGCACCAGACGGCGTGCCCGAGGCCCAGGGGCTGCATCTGCCGTATGAAGCTCATCTCGCCTGGACGGGGCAGTTCGCCGAGCAATTCCTGCAAAAGCTCGGTCCTGCCCTTGGCCGCAAGCTGGGCCTCCAGCTCAATATGATGGTCGAAATAGTCTTCCAGGGCCTGTTTGCCGCGCCCCGTGACAAAGACGAAATGCTCAATCCCCGCCGCGCGCGCCTCGGCCACCGCATAGGAAATGATCGGCCGATCGACGACGTTCAAAAGCTCCTTGGCGACGGTCTTGGCGCCGGGCAGCACGCGGGTGCCGAGGCCGGCGACCGGCAGGACGGCTTTGCGAATTTTCTGGCTCATAAGGGCCTCAAATCTCCTGGTTATAGGCGCCGACTTCGGGGTGGCGCGCCAGCCGGGGCTTGACCTCCTGCCGGAACAGGGCGCGCATATCCTCTTCGGAGCGGGTGCTTTCCACCACGACGACGATCTCGGGCTTGTTGGACGAGGCCCGCACCAGCACCCATGAGCCATCGGCCAGGGCCACGCGCACGCCATTGACGGTGACGACCTCGACGATCTTGCGTCCCAGGATCTCGCCGCCAGCGTCCGCCAGGGCCTGATAAGCCTTCACCACCGCCTCGACCACGCCGTATTTTGTCTCATCGGCGCAGTGTGGCGACATGGTCAGGGATGTCCAAGCGGTCGGCAGGGCCTTTTTCAGGTCGCTGAGCCGTTTGCCCGGATTGCGGTCCAGCATGCCCAGGATTGCGGCCGCCGCGGTCAGGCCGCAGTCATAGCCGCGCCCCATGGTCCCGCCGAGAAAGAAGTGGCCGCTTTTCTCGAAGCCGGCCAGGGCGCCGATTTCGGCCGACTTGCGCTTGATATAGCTGTGGCCGGTCTTCCAATAGAGGGTGGTGCAGCCATTGGCGGCCAGGATGGGGTCGGTCGCATAGAGGCCGGTGGATTTCACATCGACCACGAACTTGGCGCCCCGGTTCAGCGGGGCCAGGTCGCGGGCCAGCATCAGACCGATCTTGTCGGCGAAGATTTCCTCGCCCTCGTCATCGACCACGCCGCAGCGGTCGCCATCGCCATCAAAGCCCAGCGCCAGATCGGCGCCGGACCTTCGCACCGCCTCGGCCATGGCCTGGAGCATGACATGATCTTCAGGGTTCGGATTATATTTGGGAAAGGTCCAGTCCAGGTCGCAGTCCATCTCGATCACTTCGGCCACGCCCATGCGCCGCAGGCCCTCCGGGGCGAAGGCGCCGGCCGTGCCATTGCCGCAGGCGGCCACCACCTTGAGCGGGCGGGTCAGCGCCACCCGGCTGGCCACGTCGGCGATGTAGCGTTCCATCACCCCATCGATGCGGACCAGCCTGCCGCCCGGCCGCTCCTCGAACGCGCCTGACAGGACAATGGCCTTCAGCCGGCCCATCTCGTCCGGGCCAAAGGTCAGGGGGCGCTGGGCGCCCATCTTTACCCCGGTCCAGCCGTTTTCGTTGTGGCTGGCGGTGACCATGGCCACGCAGGGCGCATCCAGGTCGAACTGCGCGAAATAGGCCATGGGCGACAGCGCCAGGCCGATGTCCAGAACCTCGCATCCGGCGGACAGAAGACCCAGCGTCAGGGCCTGTTTGATCGACAGCGAATAGGCGCGAAAGTCGTGGCCCACCACGATCCTCGATTGGCCCAGTTCATGGATATAGGTCCCCAGGCCCAGGCCGAGCGCCTGGATTCCGAGGAGATTTATGTCGGGCCCGAACAACCAGCGCGCATCATATTCACGAAAGCCGGTCGCCTTGACCAAGGGCGTGATCTCATAGGCGAGCGTGTTGGCGTAAAGGTCGGCGCGCGGTGCTGCAAACATCAAACCCCCGAAGACGATCATCCCGGCGTCCGCCTGATAGACCGGCGCCGCCCAATTGGCCAGCGAGCCCGCAACGTGGGCGCCCCCAAATCCGTTCCTTAAAAGCAGTAAAGGGCCGCCTGTGACGGGTTTGAAACACATTCGGCTTGCATGTTATAGCATGCTGCGATGCACAAACTTGGCTATATGGTTTGCATCATGGCCGGAACGAGTAGCCGTTCGCCGCTTTCTATTGCTTGCTTTCCCCCGCCGGCGCCATGGGTTACGGCTAGGCGCAGGGGGCGTTTACGCGTTGGTCAGTCGGTCTGGAGTAGTCACGACGCATGAACACCCATCTGCCCGAAAGCTTGGTTACGCGGCAAGGCCTGTCCGGGCTGCTGGATAATCTGAAGCCGGCCACGGCCAAGACCCTGGATCTGCAGCGCTATATCGCCATCTTTCGCCGCCGGCAGTTGACGTTCGGCGTCGTCGCGGCGACGGTCTTCGTGCTGGCGATGGTGATAACCCTGGCCATGCAGATCTGGAAGCCGCTCTATACCGGCTCGGCGGACGTCATCCTCGACCAGCACAAGCAGACCGTGGTCAACGAACAGCAGGTGATGGGCGATCTGCCCAGCGACCCGTTCACCGTGGACACCGAGGTCCAGGTCTTGGGATCGCGGGATCTGGCCGAGAAGGTCGATGCGGCCCTGAACCTCGACCGCGACCCCTTTTTCAACAAGGACGCCCGGCCTCCCGGCCTGTTGCGCCCGATCAAGCTGGCCATCACCGGCGCGATCCACGGCGTGATCGATTCGATCACCGGCAAACAGGAGCCGAGCGCGGCGCTGCAGGCGCAGATCGCCCATGAAAAGGTGATCGATGCGGTGCTCAAGCACCTCAAGGTGACCCGCTCCGGCCTGACCTATGTGATCGAGGTCGGCTACCAGGCCGACACCCCGCAAAAGGCGGCCCTGATCGCCAATACCTATGCCGACAAATATCTGCTGGAGCAGCTCGACGCCAAGTTCGAGGCCACCGAGCGGGCCAATCAGTGGCTGAACTCGCGCCTGGCCGGGCTGCGCGACCAGGTGGTCGCCTCCGAGGCGGCGGTCGAGCGCTATAAGGCGGCCAACGGCCTGCTGAGCGCCGAGGGCAACACCCTGACCGAGCAGGAGATCTCCAACCTCAATAACCAGCTGGCCATCACCAAGGCTCAAGAAGCCGAGCAGGTGGCGCGCCTGAACACCGCCACCAGCCAGATGCAGCGCGGCAGCACCGGCGACGATGTGGGCGAGGCGCTGAATTCGCAGGTGATCCAGCAATTGCGCGCCCAACGCGCCGAGGTCAGCCGCCAGGTCGCCGATCTGGAGGCGCGCTACGGCCCCCGCCACCCCGAACTGCTCCGCGCCAAAGGGCAGCTGAGCGATATCGACGGGCAGATCCAGGCGGAAATCAAGCGGGTGGTCTCCAACCTGCAGGCCCAGGCCCAGGTGGCGCGCCAACGCACCGCCTCGATCGAGGGCAGCCTGTCGCAGTCCAAGGGCGCCTTGGTCGCCAACAACGCCGCCAGCGTGAAATTGAACGAACTGGAGCGCAACGCCGACGCGGCGCGCACGCTCTACCAGACCTTCCTCGACCGCTTCAAACAGACCAGCGCCTCGCAGGGGATCGAGCAATCCGACAGCCGGGTCATTTCGCGGGCCAAGATGCCCACCAAGCTGAGCTCGCCGCTGTGGATCCTCAATATCCCCTTGGGCCTTGTCGCGGCCCTCGGCTTTGGATTTGGCGTGATCCTGCTTCTGGAGATGTTCGAGAACCGGCTGTTCACCTCCGATCAGGTGGAGACCCTGTTCGAACTGCCCGACCTGGGCGCGATCCCGATGCTGGCCTCGACCATCACCGACAAGACCATCTCCAAGTCGCGCCTGTCGCCGACCAACTATGTGGTCGAGCGGCCGTTGTCGGCCTTCGCCGAGGCGTTCAGAAACCTGCGCGCGGCGGTGGCCTCTTCCAAGACCGGCGAGGCTTCGCAGGTGATCGCCGTCACCTCGTCCTTCCCGGGCGAGGGCAAGAGCACCACCTGCATCTGCCTGGCGCGCGTCATCGCCATGGCCGGCGCCTCCGTGGTGGTGGTCGACTGCGACCTGCGCCGCCGGGCGATCAATCTGCATCTGGGCCTGCAGGCCAAGGCGGGCCTGCTGGAGGTGCTGAGCGGCGCCGCCAGCCTGGAAGCCGGGCTGATCAAGGATCAGCTGACCAACGCCTATTTCCTGACCGCCTCGGCCGAGGGCGCCAATTCACCGCGCGACGTGTTCAGCGGCGCGCCGATGGACCGGTTGCTGCAGCATCTGCGCCAGCGGTTCGACGTCGTGATCCTGGACACCGCGCCGGTGCTGGCGGTCGCCGACACGCGGGTCATCGCGCCCAAGGCCGATTGCGTGCTGCTCCTGGCGCGCTGGCGCAAGACCGCTCACCAGGCGGTGGAAAAATCGATCAAGATGCTGCAGTTCTCCGGCGCGCGCATTGGCGGTGTGGCCCTGACCCAGGTCGACATGCGCGAACAGGCGCGGTCGGGCTATGGCGACGTCAGCTACTACGCCAAGGAATATCGCGACTACTATACGCAATAGGCCCGCCGGCTCGGATAGATCGACCCGAGCCGGCCCCCAACGCCCTATCGGGCGATCGGCGCGCCATCCTTGCGGTAGACCACCCCGGCCTTCATCACGAACTTGACGTGTTCCAGCTGGCGGATGTCGGCGATGGGATCGCCGTCCACAGCGATGATGTCGGCATATTTTCCCGGGGCGATGGCGCCGAGATCGGCGCCCAGCGGGCCGAGCATCCTGGCCGCCGTGGTGGTGGCGGCCTGGATGGCCTGCATGGGCGTCATGCCCCACTCGACCATCTTGGCGAACTGCCGCCCATTGTCGCCGTGCGGATAGACGCCGGCGTCGGTGCCGAAGGTCATGATCACCCCCGCCTTCACCGCCCTGCGGAAGGTCTCCCTTTGCAGGCGGCCGATGCTGCGCTCCTTGGCCAGACTCTCGGGCAGCATGCCCATCTTGGCGCCTTCGCCGAGAATGAAGTCGTCGTTATAGATGTCCATGTCGAAGGCCAGACCCTTGGCCTTGGCCAGGGCCATGGCCTCATCGTCCGCCAGGCTGGCGTGCTCGATGGTGTCGACCCCCGCGCGAAGGGCGTCCTTGATGCCCGCCGCGCCGTGGGCGTGGGCGGCGACCTTCAGCCCCAGCATGTGCGCCTCATCGACGGCGGCCTTCATTTCCTCATAGGTCATCTGCTGGGCGCCGACGCTGTCGCCCTTGGACAGCACCCCGCCGGTCGCGCACAGCTTGATCAGGTCGGCGCCGTATTTGTGGTTTTCGCGCACCTTGCGCCGGACCGCCTCGGGACCGTCGGCCACGCCTTCGCCGACGTCGTGATACGCATAGGGCAGCAGGTTCTCGTCGCAATGGCCGCCGGTGGCCCCGATCAGCGGACCGGACACGAACAGGCGGGGACCGGCCGTCTCGCCGGAATTGATGGAATCGCGCAACGCCACGTCGGCAAAGCCGTCGGCGCCCACATTGCGCAGGGTGGTGAAGCCGGCCTGCAAGGTGGTCCAGGCCTGGGCGACGCCGCTGATCGCCTGGGAGGGCACACTGACCGCCAGGCTTTGATAGCCCTCGCTGTCCGGCCGCGAGGTGATGTGGGTATGCATGTCGATCAGTCCGGGCAGGATGGTCTGGGCGCCCAGGTCGACCCGGCGCGCCTCCGCCGGCGCGGGCAGGCTCGCGGCCGGGCCAACCTGCACGATACGGTCGTCCTTGATAATCACCGCCGGGGCGGTGATTGCAGCACCGCTGGCGGGATCGACCAGCTTGGCCGCCGTCAGATAGAGGGTCTCGGCCCTCGCGCCGGCGCTTAGCACCAGGCTCGCCAAACCCACCGCCGCAGCGGCCGCCAATGTCTTCATCGCAACAGTTCTCCCCGTCACCCGGCGCGGATCGCCAGCATGCGCAGTTACAGCGTCGCTTTTATCTAGAACGCCGCGCCGGGATGCGTAGATAATTTCGTGTGCGCCGGCGCGCGGATCTGGCCGGCGGCGTTCCGGTCCGCCGCTGCGATCCTGTCCGGTGATCACAGCCTGAAGACGCCCGAGCGAACCGGCCTTCACGTCTTTCTGATACGCGCCATACGTGTCTTTCGGCCTTTTGAGGGGCCTCAATATATTGAACATGGGCTATAAGACCCTACCTACCGATCGCAACAGAATGCTCAAAAAGAACGACAGGAGGATCCCATGGTGCAGGTGATAACCGTCGCGCCGGTGCAGGGTGGCTGGGCCGTGCAACACGATATCGCGGGCGACGCCATGATGTTCAAAAGCGGCGCCAAGGCCGAAGCCGCGGCGCGCGAGTTGGGAGGCGCCTTCGCCCGCGAGGGAGAGCCGGCGGAGATCCATATCTATCTGCGCGATGGGTCCCTCGGTGGTCGCTTTGTCTGCCCGCCGCGGATGGAGGCCCTGGCCCCAGCTTTCTAAGACGGCTGCTTCAAACTGACGCAGGCTTTCGATCTTGGGACGTAAGTTGCTGATTTAGCGCGAAGAATATTTCCGCCTAGGGCTTGGCTGGGCGCTCGGGTTTGTGGCCCGGCTTAAGCGCTAAGCAACTCAATTGGGCCATGGTCCGCCCATGGTCCAGGCCGCCAGCGCTCCTGCAGATTTGTCCGCGCCGCCTGCGGCCGACGGTCCTGGCGACGCGCGCCGTGAACCTAGGCCCCGCACGCTTCTGTCCGGCAAGGTGGTGTTCGGCCTTCACGACCTGACGGGCGACTGCACCATCCGTAACCTGTCCAGCGGCGGCGCCAAGATCCAGGTCAGCCTGGCCACCGCCCTGCCACGCGAGTTCTGGCTGATCGTCATCAAACAGGGCGTGGTCTATCGGGCGAGCATCGCCTGGCGCCGGGGGGAGACCCTGGGCCTGCGGTTCCAGGCCGCCCACGACCTCGCCACAAACCACGACCCTGAGTTGGCCAATGTGCGCCACGTCTGGCGCCAATTGATCGAACGCTGACGGGCGGGATTTGACGGCGCATGCGCCGGAACCCTAAGGAATCGTGCGGAAATAACCAAACCACTGAAAATAAATCCGCTCATCCCCGCGAAGGCGGGGATCCAGATTCATCCACAGAATTCAGTGGGTTGCGCCCGGATCCCCGCCTGCGCGCATAGGCGCTAAGTTAGGATCCTGGCCAAGAAACACCTCGCCCGAAGGGAGAGGGAAGGGCCCGCGCCGCAAGGCGTGGGAGGGTGAGGGGTTGCGGCTTTTCAGGATGGATCAGGATGGATATGAGAGGCCTTATCCCCTCATCCTCCCCTTCGCTTCGCGAACGGGCCCCTCCTTCTCCCCATGGGAGAAGGTAGGTTCGACCGTCCCGGCCTAACTTAGCGCCTATGCGCCTGCGCGGCGATGAGCGCTTGTGAAAAATCGAAGCCTTTGCCTGTTACGGAGCTCATAACGACCCCCTAAGCCTCCAGCTCGATGTCCCAATAGAGATAGTCCAGCCAGCTTTCGTGCAGGTGGTTGGGCGGGAAACGGCGGCCGTGTTCCTGCAACTCGAACATGTTGGGGCGGCGCGGGTGGTGATGGGGATGCATATTGGCCTCGCGCGGCGTGCGGCCGCCCTTGGTCAGGTTGCAGCGCGCGCAGGCGGTGACGATATTTTCCCAGGTCGTGCGCCCCCCCCGCGACCGGGGGATGACGTGGTCGAAGGTCAGGTCGTCCGGAGAGCTGCAGTACTGGCAGGCGAAGGCGTCGCGCAGGAACAGGTTGAACCGGGTGAAGGCGGGGGGGCGATCCTGGGCCACATACTGCTTCAGCGACACCACGCTCGGCAGCTGCATTTCGAACGAAGGCGAGTGAACCACCTGATCATAGGTCGACACGACGTCGACCCGGTCGAGGAACACAGCCTTGATCACCTCCTGCCAGGGCCACAGGGACAGGGGATAATAGGACAACGGCCGATAGTCGGCATTGAGCACAAGAGCGGGCCAGCCTGACGGCGGGCGCTTAAGCACCTGCATGATCTAGCCTCCGCGTGAGCAGCGGGGCTGTCCGGGGGTTACGCGCGTATGGACTGAAGACGAGCTCCTTCCTGACGGCGGCGCCCGGAATCAAAGCATGGCGTGAAGAATCAAACCAGGGAATCGCGAGCTTTCGCACCATAGGCGAAAAGCGGCGACAGCTCCATGTCAGGAATGTGATCCTTTCGCCACCAAAGCGACAAGACCGAAGGGGATACTGAAGCGATGGGAGGCGTGAGGGGAGTCACCCCTCCCAGAGTTTCCAGATCCCACATCGGATCGGACCTGACTAGGCGCCGACAAAGGCGAGGGCGCCGCCGGTCAGCAGACCGATGACCACCAGGAAGAGACCGCCAGCGCGGTCCAGAGCGAGTTCGAAGTTTGCGAGAGACATAGGAGTCGTCCTTATTGAGAGAGTCTGATCGCCGCCGGGGGGAGCCGGAGGCGGTCCAGACCGTTAGGGGTCGTGGGGAGACGGCCGCTGTTCGATCTGAACGGTGCTTAAATAGCACCAAACTGAACGGTGTCAAGATCATCTTTACATCGTTCGGATTAAAAGTTAGAAAGCTTCAAAGGAAGGTGGAAACATGACGAGCGTCGCACTGGCGGAGGCCAAGCCCTATCACCATGGCGATCTGCGCCGCGCCTTGCTCATGGCCGCGGAGGCCGTGCTTGAGCGTGAAGGCCCCAGCGCCCTGTCCTTACGCGCCGTGGCGCGGGAGGCCGGGGTCAGTCCCGCGGCGCCCTACCATCATTTCAAGGACAAGAACGAACTGCTCAATGCCGTGGCCATGGAAGGCTTCAGCCAATTGAAACAGGCCATGGCCTCGGCCATCAACCAGGCCGGCCCGGAGGAGAAGCGGTCCTCGATCGGCGTGGCCTATGTGGAATTCGCCCAGGCCAACCCACACCTCTATCGCGTCATGTACGACTGCGCCCGCAACGGCGAGGGCCTGCCGGAAGGCGCCGACGAGGCCGCCGGGGCCTATGAACTGGTCAAGGACACCATCACCGCGGCCGCCAGCGATCAGCTGAGCGAACTGGATCTGGAACTGACGGTGATCGCCTCGTGGTGCGCCGCGCACGGCCTGGCCGAGATGTGCAAGTTCGCCAAGTTCAAGCCGTTGAAGGATGCGATGGGCGGCGAGCGGGCCTTTCTGCAGGGCGTGCTCGACCATTTTGGCATGCTGAGCCGGATCAAGGCCTGCGGCTGAGTCAATCCGCTTGGCGAGCCGTTTCGCGCCGTCTCCGAGCGGCTATCTGCACAAGGGCCACGCCTTTTCCGCCCTGACCGCCGCTGCGGTGGCGCGCGACTTGGGCGCACCCCTGATCCTGCGCATCGAGGATATCGACGCAGAACGCTGCCGGCCGCAATTCGAGCAGGGCCTTTATGAGGACCTGGCCTGGCTGGGCCTGACCTGGGCGAGCCCGGTGCGCCGCCAGTCGGATCATCTGGACGACTATCAGTCCGCCCTGGAGCGGCTACGCCGCCAGGGTCTGGTCTATCGCTGTTTCAAGACCCGCCGCGAGATCCTGGGCGAGATCGCCCGCGCGCCGCATGGGCCGGCCGCGGCCTATCGCGGCGAACCCCTGCCGCCCGCGCAGGAAAGCCGGCTGGTGGAATCGGGGGCCGCCTATGGCTGGCGCCTGTCGCTGGACGCCGCGCGCCAGCGGCTGGGATCGGTGTGGGACGATCTGGACTTCACCGAACAGGGTCAGGGTCCTGGGGGCGAGCGGGGCGTCGTGCGGGCCCAGCCGCAGATCGCCGGGGATGTGATCCTGGCGCGAAAAGGGCTGGGCGTGGCCTATCACCTGGCGGTGGTGGTCGACGACGCCCTGCAGGGGATCAGCCATGTGGTGCGCGGTCAGGACCTGTTCGACGCTGTGCATATCCAGCGCCTGCTGCAGGCCTTGCTGGACCTGCCGACGCCGGTCTATCGCCATCATCCCCTGCTGATCGGTCCCGACGGCAAGCGTTTCGCCAAGCGGGACCGGGCGGAGACTCTGAGGGAGATCCGCGCGCGCGGAGTCAGCGCAGAGGCGCTGAAGGCCGAGCTGGGTTTCGGGTAGGGCGGCGCCCCCTCCCCCGCGCTTGCGTGCAGGCTATCGGATTCACACATCGGCGCGGGGCAGACCTGACGTCTTCCTTTCCCCCTTGCGGGGAAAGGTGTCGGCGGAGCCGGCGGATAGGGGGTGAGACACCCAAGCTTCAATCAGTTGTGTGCGTCAAGTTCAGCAAAAGTCTCATGGCTGAGCTGTGATGTTGGCGCGCCGGCTGCGGAGCCCCCGTGTTGCGCAGCAGTCGGCGCGCCG